>Ga0209256_1000054_pt1 | contig 298431 bp, 277 predicted proteins | sample AraplaCol_mCL_r2_2_FD_184270 | JGI IMG/M metagenome (GOLD analysis project Ga0209256, IMG submission 184270) | Arabidopsis root microbial communities from North Carolina, USA - plate scrape MF_Col_mCL_r2 (SPAdes) (version 3) | ecosystem: Host-associated > Plants > Roots > Endosphere | place... | reverse complement strand
ACTACCGTCCACAGTTCTACTTCCGTACCACGGACGTGACCGGTTCGATCGAGCTGCCAGCCGATAAAGAAATGGTTATGCCAGGCGACAACGTGTCGATCACCGTCAAGCTGATCAACCCGATCGCTATGGAAGAAGGCCTGCGTTTCGCAATCCGCGAAGGCGGCCGTACCGTTGGCGCCGGCGTGGTTGCCAAGATCATCGCCTAATTAAGCCTTGATCCAGCGGGGCCGACCTGTGATATCATGTCGGCCCCGCTAGCAGTACTTTCATACATTGCCGGGACTTTGATTCCGGTTCGTTCTTTAAGGAAATAGCATGTCCGCTCCAAACCAGAAAATCCGCATTCGCCTGAAGGCTTTCGACTACAAGCTGATCGACCAGTCCGCCCTGGAAATCGTTGACACCGCCAAGCGCACCGGCGCCGTGGTAAAAGGCCCAGTGCCTCTGCCAACCCGCATCCAGCGCTACGACGTGCTGCGTTCCCCGCACGTGAACAAGACCTCGCGCGACCAGTTCGAAATCCGTACCCACCAGCGTCTGATGGACATCGTGGACCCAACCGACAAGACCGTTGACGCGCTGATGAAGCTGGACCTGCCAGCCGGCGTGGACGTCGAAATCAAACTGCAGTAATCGAATTGCGGCAGGGTGGCGGCAACGCCATCCGCCAGGAAAAGCCGGACCCGCTCACGCGGTCCGGCTTTTTTGTTTTGCCAGCCAGGCCTCGAACATATCGGCCATGGCCTCCGCGTAGGCCGCAATCTCCGCGGCGCTGCGGGGGCGTTCCGAGAAGTCATTTCCCGCCCCGAACAGCGTAGTGGAAACCAGCTCGCCGGCCAGGGCGCGGGCGTCCTGCGGCACATCCGGCAGCAGCTCTTCCATGAAGCGCTGGAACAGCTGATCCCAGGGCGCCTGCACTGCCAGCGCCTCGGGCGCATCGCGATAGAAGGGCGCCGCGTCGTTCAGCGCCACCCGCATTCCCGCCTCCTCGCATTCCGACCGGATAAAGGCATGCACCATGGCGCGCAGCCGTGCCAGCGCCGGGATCCGCACATCTTCCAGAATGCCGCGCAGCAGCTCCGCCGTCTGCTGCCACTCATCGCTCTGCAGCCGGAACAGGATCGAGGCCTTGTTCGGGAAGTACTGGTACACCGACCCCACGCTGACGCCGGCCTTTTCGGCCACCCGCGCCGTGGTGAAGCGGGTCGCGCCTTCCTTGGCCAGCACCTGCACCGCAGCCTGAAGAATCGCCGCCACCAACTGCTCCGAGCGGGCTTGCTGCGGCTGTTTTCGGGTAGTGATCTGAAGGCGGCGCTGGTTCATGATGGCGGAAAATGCGAATGATTATTCGTATTTTAGCTGAAAACCGCGCCCAGCCTGCACGGAACCGTCTATCCCAATGCGAATTGGAAACGCGACTAATTCATCACATAATGAATATGCGACGAATTGATCGCATTTACCGGAATCGACAAATGAACACCACACTGACTACCGCACCCCTGGCTCCCCTGCTGGAGCGCCTGTTCACCCAAGCCCGCGCCGCCAGCAGTCCGGCGGTGAACGCACTGCCGCGCGAAGAACGCGAGCGCCTGATGCACAGCAAGACCGAATACCTGGACTTCTATACCCAGCTCAAGGATCTCTGGCTGCCGGTATCGCGCGAAACCGGGCAGCTGCTCTACATGCTGGCGCGCAGCACGCGGGCCAGCAACATCATCGAGTTCGGCACCTCCTTCGGCATCTCGACCCTGCACCTTGCTGCCGCCCTGCGCGACAACGGCGGCGGCCTGCTGATCAGCAGTGAATTCGAGCCCGCCAAGATCGCCAGGGCGCGCGAGCATCTCGCCGAAGGCGGCCTGGCCGGCCTGGTGGAAATCCGCGAAGGCGATGCGCTGCAGACGCTGGCGTCCGGCCTGCCCGAGACCATCGACCTGCTGCTGCTCGATGGCGCCAAGGCCCTGTATGCCGACATCCTGTCGCTGGTGGAAAGCCGCTTGCGTCCCGGCGCGCTGATCGTGGCAGACAACACCGACTACTGCCCCGATTATCTGGCGCACGTGCGCGCGCCCGGCAGCGGCTACCTGTCCCTGCCAATCGGCGGCGAAGTGGAACTGTCGATGCGGCTCGGCTGACCCGGCGGCGGGATGATGCGACAATAGGGCATGATCTCGCATGTCTACCTCGGCGTGAACGACTTCGGCCGCGCCTTCCACTTCTACGCCCCGCTGATGGAAATCCTGGGCCACAAGCTGCGCTTCCGCGACGACAGCCAGCCCTGGGCGGGCTGGATGCCGGGCGATGCGCCGCGGCCCCTGTTCCTGATCGGCGCCCCCTTCAACGGGGGCGAAGCCTCCTGCGGCAACGGGCAGATGGTGGCCCTGCAGGCCACGCGCCGCGAGCTGGTAGACCAGGCCTACGCCCACGCGCTGGCCAGCGGCGGCCGCTGTGAAGGCGCGCCCGGCTTGCGGCCGCACTACCATCCCAACTACTACGGCGCCTACTTCCGCGACCCGGATGGCAACAAACTCTGTATCTGCTGCCACGACGCCGCCTGAATCCCAGCCGGCTTTTTTTTCTTGCATAAAGTTTCCAGGGAAACTAATATGCTGATCATGAAAAAACAGATCAGCCATCTCGAATCGCACCTGGGTTTCTGGCTGCGCTTTGTCTCCAATCACGTCTCCGGACGTTTTGCGCGCCTGATGGAGGAGAACGGCGTGTCGGTCTCCGAGTGGGTCGCGCTGCGGCAGCTCTACGACGCGGGCGAGACCTCGGCGGCGCAGCTGATGGATGCGCTGGGCATGACGAAAGGCGCGGTATCGAAGATCGTCACGCGCCTGGAGCAGAAAGGCCTGGCGCAGCGCGAAGGCAGTGCCGCAGATGGCAGGGCGCAGGTGATCGTGCTCACACGTTCCGGCAGTGCGCTGGTGCCGAAACTGGCTGCGCTGGCCGATGAGAATGACGAACTGTTTTTCTCTGCCCTGAACGGGCAGCAGCGGCGCGCACTGATGCAGATGATGCAGCAGCTGGTGCGCGCCCATGAGCTGAAACAGGTACCAGTGGAATAAGGAGAACTGATGAGCAGCGCATTCATGCAAACCGTTGAACAGTGTGCACGCGACTCGCACGCGGGAGCGGCCAGCTTCGGCCAGATCGTCGCGGCGCTGGCGCAGGCCGGGGTGGAGTCCTATTACGCGGATTACCGCCGGCGCAGCACCAGCTACTACGCCGCCGACGGCGCCACTCATGCCGTGACGCTGCATGCGCCCGACCTGCCGATACCGGCCGCCTTCGACGCGGCGGCGCTGCAGTCCGCCATCCGCGGCGCCCAGCGCGGGGAAGTGATATACCGCGAGTTCATGCGTCTTTCGATGTCAGCCGGCTGCGTCGGCTACATCGTCTGGATCGCGGGCCGCCACGTCAGCTACTTCGGCCACCGCGGCGAAGTCCACATCGAAGCGTTCCCGGCAAGTGAGTAAGCGCAAGTTCTAACCGGGCGTGCAAAGCATATAATCTTTGGGACCAAACACGGAGGTCGTATGCGCTACAGTGTTGCGATACAGAAAACAGACGAAGGTTACAGCGTTTCCGTGCCAGGCTTGCCAGGATGCTGGTCGCAGGGGACGACCGAGGCTGAGGCACTGGAAAATATCAAGCTCGCCATTGCCGATTATCTGGCGGTGGTGAACGAGAGCTTGCAAGGGAGCGAGATTCGCATCGTCGATATCGCAGCCTGATCGTGGTCAAGATCCCTGGCGTCAACCATCTGGACGTTGTACGCGCGCTGGAGAAGTGCGGCTTTGCCATTGCCAGGCAAAGCTCCCACATCGTGATGCGCCGTGGTGCGCGCATCATCACGATTCCGCGCCACAACCCGGTCAACGCACTGACCCTGGGTGGAATTGTGCGCGACGCGGGTTTGACGGCGGAAGAGTTCCGCAAGCTGCTTTAACTGCGGCGCATACTGTTCCGCGCACGCCGGCGGTGGTGCAGGCTGGCTAAGCCGAGCGTCAGCAGGCCGGCGCCCAGCAGGCCGTAGCTGCTTGGCTCAGGCACGACTGAAACCTGCACCTGCACGTCGGTGCGCATCGTCAGCCGCTGTTCCAGCACCGTATCGGTGGGGTTGCTGAAGAAGAAGGTGTAGCTCTCGTGCTTGCTTGCATCAGGGCCGAAAGGATCGACTGCCGAGCGGATTTCAAAGGCCTGGCCCCAGCTCTCTTCGAAGATGGAAGTGCTGGAACTGGCGCGCATCGAGGCCGGATAGCCGCCGTCGCGGCTGGCCTCCCAGTCGTAAGTGAGGGTCAGCGCAACGTTGCTGTGCGGGAGCACGGCGAATTCCCAGAACATGGATGCGTTCGAGCCTTCGAAGGTGAAGCCGCGCGCCGTGCTGGCGGAGGCATACAGCGAACCGATTTCGCCCGCGGTGCCCGCCAGTGCGCGGCCAGTCACGCTGTCGATGATTTCGGTCGGCCACAGGCCGTTGACATGCTCTACGCCGCCGAAGCTGCTGGACAGCTCGCCATCCGCATCGCGGAAGCGGTAGCCGGCGGCATTGCCGTCGCCGGGCGTGAGGTCGATGACCTCCAGGGTGGGAGTGATCTTGACCGAGGAATAGCCGGTCGCAAAGCTGGGCGCGCTGGCCAGGACTAGCGCCGCGCAGACGGCAAGCGCTCGTATTGATGAGTGCATTGGAACCTCCAAATGTTGAGCCGCAAACGCTGGAAGGACCAAGCCTACATCAGCCTCTGCATTGACCTGCGCACCGTAGAGACAGGAAATTGTGTGGCATAGAAACGCTGTTCCCGCGTCAACTACTTGCCTGTCAGCCAGCACGGAGTAGAATGGGCCGGGTTTGCCAATCCTCGGATCACATGAGAACACTGCTCAGCGTTGCCGCCCTTGCTGCCTTCTGCGCCGCGCCCGCCTTTGCCCGGACGCCACTGCCCTATATGCCGCCCGCAACGCAAGGCATCTCGCCGGACCGCCTGCACCGCGTGGACAGCTTTGTCGAGCAGGCCATCCAGCGCAACGACTATCTCGGCGCCGTGGTGCTGGTGCTGCGCAACGGCAAGGTCGTCGATTACAACGCCTACGGCCACCGCGACCTGGCGCGCAGCGAACCGTTGCAGCGCGACGCCATCTTCCGCATCTATTCGATGAGCAAGACCGTGACGGCGGCCGCCATCCTGATGCTGATGGAAGAAGGCAAGCTGCTGCTGGACGACCCGGTCTCGAAATACCTGCCGGAGTTTGCCGACGCCCGCGTGTTCGTGGCAGGCACGGCCGCCGTGCCGGAAACGCGGTCGCCGAAAAACCCGATCACTATCCGCCAGCTGCTGACCCATACGCCGGGATTCGCCTCCTACGGCGACCGCTCGCTGCCGGTGAACCAGATCTTTGACTCTGCGCTGCTGTCCCAGGCGACCGACCTCGATGTCTTCAGCAAGCGCCTGGCGCGCGTGCCGCTGGCCCATGAACCGGGCGCCGAGTTCCATTACGACGGCACCGCGACCGTGGTGGCGGGGCGCGTTGTGGAAGTGGTGTCCGGCCTGCGCTTCGATGCCTTCCTGCACAAACGCCTGTTCCGCCCGCTGCAGATGGTGGACACCGGCTTCATCGTGCCGCCCGCCAAGCGCGGCCGCATCGTGGACATGACGACCACCGATGCCGGCGGCCGCCTGAGCGCTATCGAGCCTGGCCGCATTGCGCCGCCCGGCGAGCTGCAGAACCCGTATTTCAGCGGTGGCGGCGGCCTGTATTCCACGGCCGGCGACTATGCCCGCTTCGCCCAGATGCTGCTGAACGGCGGCCAGCTGGATGGCGTGCAGATCCTGGGCCGCAAGAGCGTCGAGATGATGATGGCCAATCACCTGTCGCACCTGAGCCCGCCGACCCACGAGTTCAGCCCGGCCGAGGGCTTCGGCCTGGGCGGCGCCGTGGTGCTGGATGTGGCGCGCCGTGCACGGCTGGGGTCCGTGGGCCAGTTCGGCTGGTCGGGCGCCGCCTCCACTTATTACACAATTGATCCGAAGGAAAAGCTGGTGGCGCTGCTGATGATGCAGCATCTGCCGGGCGGAAAGCCCAGTGACCCGCCCAAGCTGAACGTGAAATTTTTTAATCTCGTGTATCAATCGTTGATCAAATGATACATAATCGATTGCCCGCATAAGGATAACGAAATGGCAACGATGAAGCAGGTGGCCGAACGCGCAGGCGTGTCGACCACGACCGTATCCCACGTCCTGAACAACACGCGCGCCGTCAGCGAAGACGTCAAGGAACGTGTGCGCGCCGCCATGGCGGAGATGCGCTACATCCCCAGCGCCGTGGCGCGCAGCCTGAAGAACGACAAGACGCATACCATCGGGATGATGATCCCGAATAACACCAATCCCTATTTCGCCGAGCTGATCCAGGGCATCGAGGATGCCTCCTTCAAGCAGGGCTATAACGTCATTCTCTGCAACGCCTACGACGACACGCGCAAGCAGTCGGCCTACCTGCAGGTGCTGATGGAAAAGCGCATCGACGGGCTGATCCTGGTGGCTTCCGGCGCGGACGACGAGCTCTCGTCCCGCCTTCAGCATCAGCCCATTCCCACCGTGCTGGTTGACCGTGAAGTGGAAGGCGTGGAGGCCGATTTCGTCGAGGCCGACCACGAGGAGGGCGGCTATCTCGCTACTAAATACCTGATCGAGCTGGGCCACAAGGACATCGCCTGCGTGTCCGGCCCGATCGACCTGCTGCCTTCGCGCGCCCGCGTGGAAGGCTATCTGCGCGCGCTGAAGGAAGCGGGCCTGCGTTTCCGCCTCGACTACCTGGTGCGCAGCGACTTCACCAGCGAAGGCGGCTTCCAGGCTTTCAAACAGCTGCTCGCCATGCCCAAGCCGCCCAGCGCCATCTTCGCCAGCAACGACCTGATGGCCATCGGCGGCATCTGCGCCGCCAGCGCCGCCGGGGTGCGGGTGCCGGAGCAGCTGTCCGTAATCGGCTACGACGATATCGCCCTGGCTTCCTTCACCACACCGCCACTGACCACCATGGCGCAACCGAAATACGAGATGGGCGCACTGACGGCCCGAGTGCTGCTGGACCGCGTGTCCGGCCCCACCTTGCCGCTGCGCCGCGAGATGCTGCACACCGAGCTCGTGGTACGCCAGTCCACCGCCCGGCTGGCCTGAAAACAACAAACAGATTGACTTGCACGGAAATCAGGAGTTCAATAGCAATCGTTTGCGCAATCGATTGCGTTTCACAAATAGAATAATTCCGGAGACCTGAGAGCATGACGCCCCGTATCACCATAGTCGGCAGTATCAATATCGATCTGGTGTTTCGCACCCCGCGCATGCCCATGCTCGGCGAAACCATCAGCGGCGACGGCTTCCGCCAAGTCGCGGGCGGGAAGGGCGCCAACCAGGCTGTTGCGGCGGCGCGACAAGGCGCCGACGTGCGCTTTATCGGCGCCGTGGGCGACGACGCGTTCGGCCGCTCGGCGCTGGCCGGCCTGCGCGCCAACGACATCTGCATCGAAGGCGTGCTGACCGTTCCCGGCGTGGCCACCGGCGTGGCCGGCATCTTCGTGGATTCCGACGGCGCCAACAGCATCGTCATTGCGCCGGGCGCGAACGATGTGCTGAGCGTGGCCCAGGTGGAAGCGGCGGCCGCCACCATTGAAGGCGCGTCCTACCTGGTATGCCAGCTTGAATCCCCGCTCGACACCGTGACCCGCGCGATCGAAATTGCGCGCGCGGCGGGCGTGAAAGTCGTGCTGAACGCGGCGCCGGCCGCCGACCTGCCGGACAGCCTGCTGGCCATGACCGACTACCTTGTTGTCAATGAAACCGAAGCTTCGCAGCTGAGCGGCCTTGACGTGCGCGGCACGGAAGACGCCGTCGCCGCCGGCCGTGCCTTGTGCCGCCGCGGTGCTGGCGCTGTGCTGCTGACCATGGGAGAATCAGGCGTACTCGTGTCTGATTGCAACACGCAGCACCTGATCCCGGCAGCCAAGGTTTTACCGATCGATACCACTGCCGCCGGCGACACTTTCGTCGGCGCCCTCACCGTCGCCCTGGCGCGCGGCATGACGCTGGAAGTGGCCACCCGCGAGGCGCAATACGCCGCCGCAATGGCCGTAACCCGCATCGGCGCCCAGACCTCGATTCCCACGCGTGAGGAACTGCAGCAATTCATCGACAGCCGGGGCGGTCGCGCAGCCCTCGGTCTCGACCTGTAAGGAGGACCTGATAGACCTGCCTGACCCTGCTGTGCCTGAAAGAGCGCCCGCGCTGCCGGGCATCCGACAACTCCAATGAGACACAATAAAATCATGAAGAAGACGAGCGAGACCATCAAACTGACCCCCATCGCTGCCGCGATTGCCGCCATGCTGTTCGCCGGCGTTGCCAGCGCCCAGCAAGCCGCTCCTGCCGAAGAGAAGAAGGCGGAAGAACAGAGCAACACCACCGTTATCGTGACGGGTACCCGCACGGCCAAGGCCGTGGACAAGATTCCGGGCGCCGTGAACGTGATTTCTACTGCCGAGGTAGCAAACTCGATGGCCCTGAGTGAAGACGCGACGGCAGTGCTGGCGCGTATGGTGCCAGGTTATGCCGAGTCGACCCAGGCCATGAGCAATACCGGCGAAACGTTGCGCGGCCGTATCGCACTGCGCCTGTTTGACGGTATTCCACAAAGTTCGCCACTCAGGGAAACGCAGCGCGGTGGCTCGTTTACCGACCTGGGCGTGGTCGGCCGCATTGAAGTGATCAATGGCCCGTCCGCATCGGAAGGCGTGGGTGCGGCCGGCGGCATCATCAACTACGTGTCGAAAACGCCGACCAAGATGGGTACCGAAGTCACGTTGACCACCAAGCTGAATTCGCAGTTCGAGGACGACAGCATGGGCTGGAAGGTTGGCGTCAACGTGGCGCACAAGCAAGACGCATATGACCTGCTGCTGGCCATGTCGGAAGTGGACCGCGGCATGCAATACGATGCCAATGGCCGCCGCATCGGCATGAACGCTTCCGGTTCGCTGAACGATACCGAAGGCCGCAACCTGTTCCTGAAAACCGGTTTCAACCTGAGCCCGAGCCAGCGCCTTGAACTGACGGCCAGCCGCTTCAAGCTGAATGGCAAAGGCAACTATGTGTACGAGGAAGGTAACCGCGCGAAGTTCATCACGGATACCTCGGTGCCCGGCAAGCCATTCAATGGCCAGACGGAGTTCAATGACTTCCGCCAGTACGCTGCCAACTACAGTAACGACGAAGTATGGGGCGGCACTTTCACCGCTCAGGTATACAAGGCAACGCAGGCCATGCGTTTCGTGGCCGAAAAGGGCGGCGCTGACAAGCAGGATCCGTTGATCGCGCCGCTGGGCACCCTGGTCGACCAGTCGGAAGTGCATTCGGAGAAGCGCGGCCTGCGCACCGGCTACAGCCGTCCTGACTTCCTCGTCAGCGGCCTCGAACTGCGCGCCGGCGTGGATGTGGTGCGCGACGAGACCGAGCAGCGCCTGGCGCTGACCAACCGCACCTGGGTTCCGCCAATGGAATACAGCAGCACGGCGCCGTATGCGCAGCTGTCGTACGACATCGGCGCTTTCACCTTCGCAGGCGGCTTCCGCCGCGAATCGGGCGAACTGTCAGTGGACAGCTACACCACCACGTATTTCAACAACCGCGTGCGCGTGGAAGGCGGTGAACTGGACTACAAGGCAAACCTGCCGAATGCCGGCGTGGTATGGCGCTTCGCGCCGGGCTGGTCTACCTATGCGTCGTACGCCAAGGGCTTCAGCCTGCCTAATGTCGGCATTCCGCTGCGTAACATCAAGGTGCCTGGCCAGACCGTTGCCGGCATCCTGGACCTGGCCGCCATCATCGTCGAGAACAAGGAAATCGGCGCAAACTGGAAAGGCTCGTGGGGCAGCTTCGCCGCGTCCTTCTACAAGTCGGATTCCGACTTTGGCGTGTCGCTGTCGATCGATCCTGTGACGGGCGACTTCGTCATGCAGCGTTCGCCGGTACAGGTGAAAGGCATCGAGCTGTCGGGTGAATACAATGTGAGCCGCGACATCAAGGTGAACGCACTGTACTCGCGTATTCGTGGCCTGACCGCATCGCGTCTGGGCGGTCCTCTGGATACGGAACAGGGTATCGCCAGTATCAACCCGGACAAGATTGGTCTTGGTGCGAGCTGGCAGTGGTCCGACCGCGGCAATGTGCGCCTGAGTTCGACCACGCTGCGTGGCCGTGAGATCAATCCAGGCAAGAGCTCGCGCGAAAAAACCGGCGGTTATACGCTGGTGGACCTGACTACCAGCTACAAGACCCGTTATGGCGACCTGACGCTGGGTATCGAAAACCTGGGTGACCGCTTCTACATCATGACGTGGGGCCAGGTGCCAAGCTTCCAGAACTACTTTGCGGGCCGTGGCCGTTCCTACTCGATCACGCACAGCATCACCTTCTAAGCGAGAGGCCAACAGACCGTCATGCGCAGCAAACTCTTTGTGCCGGGCTCGCGCCCGGAGCTTTTCGCCAAGGCACTGAACGGACAGGCCGATGCCATCTCGATCGACCTGGAAGATGCAGTGCCGGAAGCGCGCAAGGAGGAAGCCCGCGCAGCGGTCGCCGGGTTCCTGCGCTCGCCGCAGGCGCTCGATAGCGGCAAGCTGATTATCGTTCGCGTGAACGCCATCGGCTCGCCGCACTTTGAAGCAGACGTGCAGGCTGTCACCCAGCCTGCGCTGGGCATGCTGAATCTGCCGAAGGCGGAATCGGCTGCCGATATTCATACGGTATGCGCCGCGCTGGCGCGTGCCGAAAGCATGAACGGCGTGGCACGCCCGGTTCGCGTGCTGGCCAATATCGAATCTCCCCTCGGCTTGCGCAAGGCCGCCGAAATCGGCGCCGCCGATGCGCGCGTGGCGGGCCTGCAGCTAGGGTTTGCCGACCTGTTCGAGTCCAATGGGATTGCGCGCCGCGATCCGGCCAATGTGCATGCGGCGATGTTCGCCTTGCGCATGGCTGCCGCAGAGGCGGGTGTGTTCGCCTACGACAGCGCCTTCCCCGATATCAAGGATGCCGACGGCTTCCGCGCGGAAGCGGGCATGTCGAAGCGCCTGGGCTTCTGGGGCAAGAGCTGCATTCATCCATCGCAGGTGGCGCTGGCCAATGAGGTGTTCAGCGCGAGCGCTGCGGAGTATGAGCATGCGGTGCGCGTGCTGGCCGCCGCGCGCGATGCTGAAGCAGCCGGCGCGGGCGCGTTCACGGTGGATGGCAAGATGATCGACCTGCCGTTTATCCGCCGCGCCGAAGCGGTCGTCGCCGCAGGCGCGCCATCAAGCGCTTCAGCCAGCAGCGCCGCCGACGGCATGGCCGGCAGCTCCGCCGCAAACGCCGTCGCCACTGTGCCGGCCGCCGGTCCAGGCCCAGCCGCGGCGGCAAGCGCCGGTGCACTCGCCGCGCTGGCATCGGCTCAGCCCGAGGCGCGGCTGCCGCTGGCCGGCATCCGCGTGCTGGACCTGAGTGCCTACATTGCGGGCCCTTACGGCTGCACCCAGCTGGCCGACATGGGCGCCGAAGTGATCAAGGTTGAGCCGCCGGCCGGCGACAACCTGCGCAAATACCCGTCCACGCTGGAAGCGGAAAGCCGCGCCTTCCTCGGCGTGAACCGCAGCAAGCGCGGCATCGTCATCGACCTGAAACAGGCGGATGGCCTGGCCGTGCTGCAAAAGCTGGTCGATACCGCCGACGTCCTGGTGCACAACTTCCGGCCCGGCGTACCGGAGCGTCTCGGCATTGGCTACGAACAGCTGAAACAGCACCGTCCGCAGCTGGTGTACTGCGCCGTCACCGGCTACGGCGAAAACGGCCCAATGAAAGATAATGCCGGCTACGACCAGGTGCTGCAGACCTTCACCGGCATCTGCGCGCTGCAAGGCCCTGCCGGCGGCGAACCGCAAATCGTCTACGGCAGCGTGGTGGACTACTATGCTGCAGCGCTGGTGGCTTCCGGCGTAACGGCAGCGCTGTTCGAGCGCAGCCGCAGCGGGAAAGGCCAGTACGTCGGTGTTTCCCTGCTGCGCAGCGCGCTGGCGATGCAGTCGGCCCGCCTGATCAAGGCCGAGGGCGAACCACTGAACGTAGGCCGCGACATGCGCTCCGGCGGCATCACCGGCATTCACCCGGCAAAGGAAGGCTATATCTACCTGTCCGCCAACACCGCCCATTTCTGGGCTACCTTGTGCGAACGCGTGGGCCTGCCCGAACTCGCCACTGATGAACGCTACGATACGGTGCGCAAGCGCGCCGAGCACGCGGATGTGCTGATTCCCAAGCTGCGCACCGCACTGTCAGCCCGCACCGCGCATGAATGGGAAACCGTATTCGGCAGCGACGTGCCATGCTCCGCCGCGCGCCAGCTCGAAGAAATGTTCGGCCACCCGCAGGTACGTGCCGAGAACATGATGGCAACCATGAGCCATCCCGTGGTCGGCAGCTATGAAGGCTTTACCGAAGTCGTCAAGTTTGGCAATGCACCAGCGCCCGCGCCGTTTGCCGCGCCCGCGCTGGGCCAGCATTCAGACCAGATCCTTGCAGCAAACGGCTATTCCGCCGAAGAGATTTCGCGCCTGCGCGCCCTCGGCGTTATCCGCTGATGCGCGCAGCTCAATAAGGTAATCAGATGACCAAGCAATTCACGCCCGCCATGCGCACCGCGCACTGGAGCCTCGCCCTGTTCGCCATGCTGCTGGCTTTCTGCATGCTGCTGGCGCCGCGCCAGGCACATGCCGACAACCTGGCGTCCATCACGAATATGGAACTGCCGCCGCTGCCGCTGCAGCAGAAGGCCGTGCGCATGCTCACCATCGAAGGGCGGCTGTTGGCGCTGAGCGAAGACCGCAGCTGGCTGCTGAGCGAAGACCGCAAGTCGTGGACCGCGCTCGATTTCCGTGCGCCGCTGGCGCTGGCCTACGCCGCGGGCGAAACGCAGTCCTACCTGCTGTCCGGCGCTGCGGGCGCCAACCAGGTAGTCAGCCGGGTTGAAAAGCTCAAGCTGCGCGGTCCGACGGTAGAGGCCAGCGCGCTGCCGCCGCTGCCCGCACCGCTGACACAGGCGGTGGCTGCCACGCTGGGCGACAAGCTCTATGTTGCGGGCTACAGCGAAACCGGAGCGCCGCAGCTGCTGGCGCTCGATTCCGCCAACACGGCAGCGCGCTGGGAAACGCTGGCGGCATGGGACGGCCGCGGCGCGGCAATCAGCTCGCTCGCTGCGCAGAATTCCGCCGTGCTGCTGACGCTGCGCGGCGCGGACGGGCAGGGCGACCGCCTGCTGCGCTGGAAGGCGCGCGGCGGCTGGGAAGAAATGAAACCGGTGGCGGGCAAGGTGCTGCAAGGCGCCGCACGCTCCACCGGGCAGGCGCACGTGCTGTACCTCGCCCGTCCGGCAGGCGATGCGAACGCCGCACCGCAGCTGCACACCTACCACACCATTACCGGCTCGTGGGCCGTGTCGCCGCTGCAGGACTCCGCAGCAGCGCAGGGCGGCAGCGAAATCGCAACCGGCTGGACCAACGGCTTGCTGCGTGTGTACACGGCGGCTGACGGCAGCCAGCACATGGCCTACACGGAAATCGTCAGCGGCAAGCGCCTGCTGAAAACTTTCGACTGGTTCGTGATCGTGGCCTACCTGGCGGGCATGCTGGGCATCGGCTGGTATTGCTACGTGCGCGAGAAGCGCAATTCGACCTCCGACTTCTTCGTGGGCGGCCGCTCCATTCCCTTCTGGGCGGCGGGCATCAGCCTGTATGCGGCGAACACCAGCTCCATCAGCTACATCGCAATTCCGGCCAAAGCCTTCGAGACCAACTGGCAGTACATGACGAACAATCTGGTTGCCGTGGTTGCGCTGACCTTCGTGGCCGTGGCCGTGGTGCCGCTGCTGCGCCGCCTCGACCTGATGTCGGTGTTCCACTACCTCGAAATCCGCTTCCATCCATCGATCCGCATGATCGCGAGCCTGATCTGCATCCTGGTACAGATCGGCAGCCGCATGAGCGTGATCCTGCTGCTGCCCTCGCTGGCGATTGCCACCATTACCGGCATCGACGTCACCTGGAGCATCATCATCATGGGCGGCTTCACCATCATCTACACGGCGATGGGCGGCATGAAGGCCGTGGTATGGACTGACTTCGTGCAGCTCTTCGTGAAGATGGGCGGCGCGCTGTTCGCGATCGGCTTCATCATCTGGAAGCTGGACGGCGGCGTGATGGAATTCGTCAGCGTGGCCGCCGCCGAGAGCAAGACCAAGCTGTTCGACTTCAGTTGGGACCTGACCCAGCCCACCGTCTGGGGCTTCATCTTCCTAGTCGTGTTCGACGTGGTGCTCACTTTCCCGAAAGACCAGGTGCTGATGCAGCGCGTGCTGTCCACCAAGTCGGCCAAGGAAGCGACGCGCTCGATCTGGATGTTCGCGGCCATCTCTATTCCCGGCGGCTTCATTTTCTACACCATCGGCACCGCGCTCTACACCTATTACAAGAGCCATCCGGAGCGTATGAATCCGCTGCTGAACGTGGACGCCACCTTCCCGCTCTTCATTGCTGCCGAGCTGCCGACCGGCATCACGGGCCTGATCATCGCGGGTATCCTGGCCGCCGCCATGGCGACGCTGTCCGGCATCATGAACAGCGTGGCGACACTGGCCTCCGTGGACTTCTATGAAAAGCTGGTGAAGAACCCCACGCCGAAGAAGAGCGTGCTGTTCGCCGAAATCGCCACCGTGGCTACGGGCCTGATCGGCATCGCCGCCGCGCTGCTGCTGTCGCGCTTCAACGCGCACTCGCTGTTCGACGTATCGATCGAACTGGCAGGCCTGCTCAGCGGCGGCTTTGCCGGCGCATATACCCTGGGCATGTTCACGCGCCGCGCCAACTGGCAGGGTGTCGCCATCGGCATCGCGTGCAGCTCGGTGCTCACCACCATCTGCTGGACCATGAAAATGGTTCACCCCTATTTCTACCTGCCGATCTCGATCATGCTGTGCATCGTCTTCGGTTACGTCGCCAGCTTCCTGTTCCCGGCTCCGAAGCAGTCGCTGGATGGCCTCACGATTTACGCCGACAAACCTTAAGAATCAAAGAACATCATGACCAGCAAGCGCCCACCCACTTACGATACCCGCACCGTGCCAGCGAAAGAGCCGAAGCACTGGGACACTCCGCTGCCGCACACGCTGCCGGCCCACCTGCCAACGCCGGGCAAGGCGCCTGACTGGCCGTACATCAATATCGGCAAGTGGAAGATCGACGTCAACAACTACGCCGACAGCTGGCGCAAGGAACTGACGATCTGGCGGCATGAGCACAAGATCCGTGCCGGTTACGACGGTTCGCGTTACGACCGTGAAGACCTGGCCTGGTCGCAACGCAATTTCGTGCACACGCAGATGATGGTGGAAGACCGCTACTTCTTCGATCCGGTGAAGAACGAATATACGGTGGACCGCTACCTGGACGACCTGGAAAAGCGTTTCGGCGGCATCGACAGTGTGCTGATCTGGTACGTCTATCCGAACATCGGCATCGACAACCGCAACCAGACCATGCTGGCCAGCGATATGCCGGGCGGCCTGGAAGGCCTGAAGAAGGCCGTGCAGGCCTTCCAGAAGCGCGGCGTGCGCGTCTTCCTGCCCACCATGCCATGGGATAACGGCACTCACCCGGAAGGCAAGGAAGACTGGGAGGCCGTGACCGACCTCGCCGTGAAGCTGAATGCAGACGGCGTGAACGGCGACACCTACAACGGTGTGCCGCGCGTGTACGCGGATTGCGCCGACAAGGCGAAACAGCCGCTGATCTTCCAGCCCGAGGGCTCGCTGACGGCCGACGAAGCGCTGCAATGGAACCAGCAGACCTGGGGCAAGGCCTCCACCGAGATCATTCCCGCGGTGAGCAAGGTGAAGTGGCTGGAGTCGCGCCATATGGTCAACCTGGAAAACCGCTGGTGCCGCGACCGCACCGATGATTTCCACTACATGTTCTTCAACGGCGTGGGTTACACCGCCTGGGAAAACGTGTGGGGCATCTGGAACCAGTTCACCGACCGCGATGGCGAAGCGCTGCGCCGTATCTCCACCATCTACCGCAAGTTCTCCGAGCAGCTGGTGAGCCCCGGCTGGGAGCCCTATGTGACGGCGCTGCAGCAGAACGTGTTCGCCAGCCGTTTCCCGGCCAACGGCGTCACGCTGTGGACCATCGTGAACCGCAACGAGTATGAAGTGAACGGCGAACAGCTGATCGTGCCGCATACCGAAGGCCGCGCCTATTACGACGTATGGAATGGCGTGCCGGTCACGCCGCGTATCCAGGGCACGGGCGAAGCCGCCACCGCGAGCTTCGACCTGACGCTGGAAGTTAAGGGCTTCGGTGCCATCGTTGGCGTGGACAAGGGCGCCATGGTGCCCGGCCTGGACGCCTTCCTGCTGAAGATGGCAGAGATGGCGGCAACGCCGCTGCGCAGCTTCTCCGGCGCGTGGAAAGCGCTGCCGCAGAAGATGATCGATATCGCGCCGACCAAGGCCGCAGCGAGCGCACCGGAAGGCATGGTCGCCATCCCGGCCGGCACCTTCGACTTCGTTGTCACCGGCATCGAGGTGGAAGGCTATACCTGGGCCGGCATGGACTTCCAGTACCCATGGGAGAGCATCGCGCGCCGCGCGCACCGCCGCCGCATGGAGATGAAGCCCTTCTACATGGACAAGCACAACGTCACCAATGCGCAGTTCAAGAAGTTCATCGACGACACCGGCTATGCGCCGCGCGATGCGCACAACTTCCTGAAGGACTGGGAGAACGGCGCGCCGCGCAAAGGCTGGGAGAACAAGCCTGTGACCTGGGTCAGCCTGGAAGATGCGCGCGCCTACGCGGCGTGGGCGGGCAAGCGCCTGCCGCACGAGTGGGAATGGCAGTACGCCGCGCAGGGCACGGACGGCCGCCTCTATCCATGGGGCGACAAGTGGGACGACAGCCGCGTGCCGGCGAAGAACACCGGCCGCGAACTGCTGCCGCCGGACGATGTGGATGCGCACCCTGACGGCGCCAGCCCCTTCGGCGTGCTGGACCTGGTCGGCAACGTGTGGCAGTGGACCAGCGAATTCGAGGACGAGCATACCCGCGCCGCAGCGCTGCGCGGCGGCAGCTCCTATCACCCGCAGACTTCGCACTGGTACTTCCCGCAGGCGCACCGCCTCGACCAGCACGGCAAATACCTGCTGATGGCGCCCGCCAAGGACCGTTCCGGCATGCTGGGCTTCCGTTGCGTGGTGGACGCTGCCTGATATGAAAAACGCCGTTACCAGTTTCCCCGCGCCTTCGCAGGTCAAGTTATCCGGCCTGCTGGGCGAGGCGCTCGACGCCAACCGGCGCGGCCGCCTGTCGCATTTCATCGAAGACCAGCACAGCCCCGCCATCGAGCTGTTCGGCGCGGCCCACAAGTGCTGCAATCATGAGGGGGACTGGTACGGCGAGCACGCGGGCAAGTGGCTGTACGCCGCCGCCCGCGCCGCCAACCGCAGCGCCGATCCGGTGCTGGCCCAGCATGTGCTGCAGGTGGCGGATTTCCTCGCCTCCGAACAGGAGGCGGACGGCTACCTCGGCACCTATGCGCCGGAACGCCGCTTCATGCAGAAGCAGGAGCGCGGCCCGCGCACCTGGGACGGCGCGCCCGGCAAGCGCACGTGGGATATCTGGACCCACAGTTACCTGATTATCGGCCTGCTGGAGGTGCACAAGTACTTCGGCCGCGCGCGCCACCTGGAGGCGGCGCGCAAGATCGGCGACCTGTGCTTCACCACGCTGACGCGTGGCGACATCGACATCACGGAGCTCGGCAACCACCACGGCATGTCGGCCACCTGCCTGCTCGATCCTGCCGCCGAACTCTATCTGCGCACTGGCGAATCGCGCTACCTGCAGCTGGCGGAACTGATCGTGCAGCAGGCCGATGCGCGTGTCGAACTGAATCTGCTGACGCAGGCCGTCAATGGCGTGGACGCAGCGGAAATCGCTACCGGCAAGGCCTACCAGCTGTGCTGGAATATGGTGGGCATGGCCAAGCTGCACCGCGCCACCGGCAAGCCGCAGTACCTGGAGGCGGTGCGCAATGTGTGGCACAGCGTGCGGCAATATCACCTGTCGCTGGGCGGCGGACCATGGGGCGGCATTGCACACCGTTCGCGCGAGGTGTTCAACCATCACGGCGCCTTCTCGCCATATGGCTATATCGAGACTTGTTCCACGCTGGCCTGGATGCAGATGAACCGCGAGCTGCTCGCCATCACGGGCGAGGCGCAGTTTGCGGAAGAGATCGAGCGTTCGGCCTATAACGACCTGCTTGCCGCGCAGGCGCCGAACGGCGAGGACTGGTGCTATTACATCTTTCCGAACGGGAAGCGGGTGTACACGACTTACTGGCGCTGCTGCAAATCCAGCGGCTCCATGGCGATCGAGGAACTGCCGGGCGTGGCCTACACGCTGCGCGGTGCGGACGAGATTGCCGTCAACCTCTATGGTCCCGGCGAAGCGGTGCTGGCCACCACGGCAGCGGGCAATGTACGCCTGGTGCAGCAGACCGCCTACCCGGCGGACGGCAGCGTGCGCATCGAAGTCCAGCCCGAGCGGGCAGGGCGCTTCACGCTTGCGCTGCGTATCCCTTCGTGGGCGCATGGCGCCGCGGCGACGGTGAATGGCGCCAGTGCGGGCCCGGATGGCGCGGGGGCCGGTGCAGGCGCGACAGCGGTGGACCCCGGCAGCTATCTGCGCATCGAGCGCGACTGGCGGGCTGGCGACACGGTCGAGCTCCTGCTGCCGATGGCGCCCACCCTGCACCGCAAACTGAGCCAGAACACCCAGGAATCGCTTGCCCCGGACGGTTCGCCGGTAGCCCAGCAGGTAATGCGCTACGAATACGCCGCCATCACGCGCGGCCCGCTGGTCTACGCCACCGGCCTGATCGATGGCTTCAAGACCGAGGAAACGGTGATCCTGGCCGACGGCGAACAGCTGGACATGGCCCCGGAAGCGCTGCCCGAAGGTGCCAACGGCCCCGCCGTCCGCCTGAAACTGGCTTCGCGCCCCGACCTGATCTTCGTTCCCTACTACGAAGCCGGCGGCCGCCGCGACGGCACCTGGCGCCTCACCTGGCTCCAGCTCGCCCCACCGCTGTAGCACTCAGGTAGTCCGCAGCCACGCCGGGTAGACCTCGTCATCATTGTGTTTTCCGATGACGAGGATCTCAACAATATCGCCATGAATCGCGTAGACGATGCGATATTCGCCACAGTCAACCCGGCGCTCGTCATACCGGGCACCGCGCAGCGCTTTGCTGTCATGCGGATGGCCTTCTTTCAGGAGCCTGAAGATCGCCCCGCCGACTTGTTTGTATTGTTTGGCCTGGAGATCGGCCAGCACCTTATATGCCGCGTGGCTAATCGCCAGCTTCAGCATGGCGCTTGCCCTCCGTGAAGTCGGCAATAAACGCCGCAACCCGGTCGTCCCCGGCAAAACCCTCACGACGCGCCAGCTCGGCCTCGGCGAGCAACAGTTTGTCCTGCAGAAGCTCGATGTGCGCCAGCATGGCCTCGAAGTCGCGTTTGGACACCATAAAAGCCGTGAGGCGATCATGTTTGGTAATGCCCACCGGGCGGCCTAGCGCTGCATCAAGCAGTTCTCCAAAGCGGGTTTTGGCATCCCGCGCGCTCATCGTGGTGAAATTCGCTGGGCCCATCACGTTCTCCTATATGACAAGTTCAATATACGTGAAGGGGAGGTTTGAATCAAATTGATTAAAGTGATTAATTTGATGCAAATCAGACATCATCCGGTTTTGCGGCGGCGTCCGAATTAGTCGACATACCCCCAACATACTTGTTGCGTCAAGGGTCTTTTCACGCTAAACTAGCCGGCTTCGGTATGGATTCGTCTTTTTATTGGTCCATGCTTCTTTTGTAGTTAAACAAAGCCCCGCCCAATCGTAGGTGGGAATGGAGAAAAAATGAGCCTTGGCCTCCTCGGTCGCAAGGTTGGTATGATGCGCATCTTCACGGATGATGGGGACTCGATCCCTGTGACCGTGCTGGACGTATCGAACAACCGTGTTGCGCAAATCAAAACTCCTGAAACGGATGGTTACTCCGCTGTTCAGGTCGCATTCGGTCAACGTCGCGCTTCCCGCGTGAACAAAGCCGCTGCGGGTCACTACGCTAAAGCTGGTGTTGAAGCCGGTACTCTGCTGAAAGAGTTCCGTGTGGACGCTGCTAAAGCCGCCGAACTGAAAGCTGGTGCTGTGGTTGCCGCTTCCCTGTTCGAAGTCGGCCAGAAAGTCGACGTGCAAGGCGTGTCGATCGGTAAAGGCTATGCCGGTACCATCAAGCGTTACAACTTCTCGTCGGGCCGTGCTACCCACGGTAACTCCCGTTCGCACAACGTCCCAGGCTCCATCGGTATGGCGCAGGATCCAGGCCGCGTGTTCCCAGGCAAGCGCATGACCGGTCACATGGGCGACGTCACCGTCACCACCCAGAACCTGGAAATCGCCCGCATTGACGCCGAGCGTCAACTGCTGCTGGTGAAAGGTGCAGTACCAGGCGCGAAAAACGGCCAGGTGGTTGTGTCCCCAGCCGTTAAAGTTAAAGCAAAGAAGGGAGCTTAATCGATGGAACTCAAGCTCTTGAACGCGCAAGGTCAAGCCGCGTCGAACGTGGCTGCCGCTGACACCGTCTTCGGCCGTGACTACAACGAAGCGCTGATCCACCAAGTCGTGGTCGCTTATGCAGCGAATGCCCGTAGCGGCAACCGCAAGCAGAAAGACCGTGAAGAAGTCCACCACACGACCAAGAAGCCATGGCGCCAAAAAGGCACCGGCCGTGCTCGTGCCGGTATGTCGTCGTCGCCACTGTGGCGCGGCGGTGGCCGCATCTTCCCGAACTCGCCTGACGAGAACTTCACCCACAAAGTGAACAAGAAGATGTACCGCGCCGGCCTGTGCTCGATCCTGTCCCAGCTGGCTCGCGAAGAGCGCCTGGTCGTGATCGAAGATCTGGCAATCGAAGCGCCAAAAACCAAGCTGCTGTCGCAAAAGCTGACCGGCATGGGTCTGGACTCCGTGCTGATCATCACCGACACCATTCAAGAAAACCTGGAGCTGGCCTCCCGCAACCTGCCGAACGTGCTGGTTGTCGAGCCGCGCCACGCAGATCCAATGTCGCTGGTCTTCTACAAGAAGATCCTGGTTACCAAAGCGGCACTGGCACAGATCGAGGAGTTGCTGGCATGAGCGCCGTCAAAATTAGCGAAGAGCGCCTGATGAAGGTGCTGCTGGCGCCGGTCATTTCCGAGAAGGCCACCATGGTCGCGGAAAAGAACGAGCAGATCGTGTTCCGCGTTGCACCGGATGCGACCAAGCCAGAAATCAAGGCCGCCGTTGAACTGCTGTTCAAGGTCGAAGTGGAATCGGTGCAGACCGTGAACCGCGAAGGTAAAGTGAAGCGTTCGGGCCGTTTCGTCGGTCGCCGCAACCACACCAAGCGCGCTTTCGTGTGCCTGAAGCCTGGCCAGGAAATCAATTTCTCCGAGGAGGCTAAATAATGGCACTCGTTAAGATGAAGCCAACCTCGCCAGGCCGCCGCGGCATGGTGAAGGTGGTGAACTCCGACCTGTTCAAAGGTCGTCCGTTCGCTGCCCTGGTTGAGAAAAAATCGAAGACCGCCGGCCGTAACAACAACGGCCACATCACCACCCGTCACATCGGTGGTGGTCACAAGCAGCACTACCGCCTGATCGACTTCAAGCGCACCAAGGACGGCATCCCTGCGAAAGTGGAACGCATCGAATACGATCCGAACCGCACCGCGCACATCGCCCTGCTGTGCTACGCCGACGGCGAACGCAAGTACATCATCGCCTCCAAAGGCATGGCTGTCGGCGATACGCTGCTGAACGGTTCGGAAGCGCCGATCAAGGCCGGTAACTGCCTGCCGATCCGCAACATCCCGGTTGGTACCGTGATCCACTGCGTGGAAATGCTGCCAGGTAAGGGTGCCCAGATGGCCCGTACCGCCGGCGCCGCTGTCGTGCTGATGGCCCGCGAAGGCACTTACGCCCAGGTGCGCCTGCGCTCCGGCGAAGTGCGCCGTGTGCACATCGAATGCCGTGCAACCGTGGGTGAAGTCGGCAATGCCGAACACAGCCTGCGCAAGATCGGTAAAGCCGGTGCCATGCGCTGGCGCGGTGTTCGCCCGACCGTCCGCGGTGTGGTGATGAACCCGATCGACCACCCGCACGGTGGTGGTGAAGGCCGTACCGCCGCTGGTCGTCATCCAGTGTCGCCATGGGGCCAGCAGACCAAGGGCAAGAAGACGCGCAGCAACAAGCGCACTTCTTCGATGATCGTCTCGCGCCGCGGCAAGAAATAAGGATAAATCATGACTCGTTCATTGAAAAAAGGGCCGTTCTGCGACGCCCACCTGGTGAAGAAAGTCGAAGCCGCGCAAGCGTCGAAAGACAAGAAGCCAATCAAAACCTGGTCCCGTCGTTCGACGATCATGCCTGACTTCATCGGTCTGACCATCGCTGTGCACAATGGCAAAGTCCACGTGCCTGTGTATGTGTCCGAGAACATGGTTGGTCACAAGCTCGGCGAATTCGCGCTGACCCGTACCTTCAAGGGCCACGCTGCTGACAAAAAGGCTAAGAAATAATGGAAACCAAAGCTATCCTCAAAGGCGTGCGCCTGTCGGATCAAAAGGGTCGCCTGATCGCTGACCTGATCCGCGGCAAGAAGGTTGACGCCGCGCTGAACATCCTGCAGTTCAGCCCGAAAAAAGGCGCGTTCATCGTCAAGAAAGTGCTGGAGTCCGCTATTGCGAACGCCGAGCACAACGACGGTGCCGACATCGACGAACTGTTCGTGAAAACGATCTACGTCGAAAAGGGCCCGATCCTGAAGCGCTTCACCGCGCGTGCAAAGGGCCGTGGCGACCGTATCTCTAAACAATCCTGTCACATTTATGTGACCGTGGGTAATTAAGGAGCCGCGATGGGACAGAAAATTCATCCAACCGGCTTCCGCCTGGCAGTCACCCGTAACTGGGCTTCGCGCTGGTACGCGACCAACGGCAACTTCGCTTCGATGCTGAACGAAGACCTGAAGGCACGCGCTTACCTGAAGAAGAAGCTGAAGAACGCCTCCGTCGGCCGCATCGTCATCGAGCGTCCAGCGAAGAACGCGCGCTTCACCGTGTACAGCTCCCGTCCGGGCGTTGTGATCGGCAAGAAGGGCGAAGACATCGAAGTGCTGAAGTCGGACCTGACCAAGATCATGGGCGTGCCGGTGCACGTCAATATCGAGGAAATCCGCAAGCCGGAAATCGACTCGCAGCTGATCGCCGATTCCATCTCGCAGCAGCTGGAAAAGCGCATCATGTTCCGCCGCGCGATGAAGCGTGCGATGCAGAACGCCATGCGTCTGGGTGCCCTGGGCATCAAGATCATGTCGTCCGGCCGTCTGAACGGCATCGAGATCGCCCGTACCGAATGGTACCGTGAAGGCCGTGTGCCACTGCACACCCTGAAAGCGGACATCGACTACGGCACGTCCGAAGCATCGACCACCTACGGCATCATCGGCGTCAAGGTCTGGGTTTACAAGGGCGACCGCTCCGCTACCGGCGAAGCGCCAGTCATCGAAACCCCAGCTGACGAGAAGAAGCCACGCGGCCCACGCCGCGACGACGGCAAGCCAGCTGGCCGCCCACGTCCAGGTCCAGGCGCTAAACCAGGCGCACCAGCTGCCCGCCGCGCTGCCAAGCCGGCTGCTGCTGAGAAAGCAGGAGAATAATCATGCTGCAACCAAGCCGCAGGAAATATCGTAAAGAGCAGAAAGGCCGTAACACCGGCATTTCGCACACCACCGGCACCTCGGTGTCGTTCGGCGAGTTCGGCCTGAAGGCCGTGGCACGCGGCCGTATCACCGCGCGCCAGATCGAGTCCGCACGTCGTGCGATGACCCGTCACATCAAACGTGGTGGCCGTATCTGGATCCGTGTGTTCCCGGACAAGCCAATCTCCAACAAGCCGGCCGAAGTCCGTATGGGTAACGGTAAAGGTAATCCGGAGTACTACGTTGCCGAAATCCGTCCAGGCAAAGTCCTGTACGAAATGGACGGCGTGGCCGAAGAACTGGCGCGCGAAGCGTTCCGCCTGGCTGCTGCCAAACTGCCGCTGGCTACCACCTTCGTGGTGCGCCAGGTTGGCCAATAATTGGAGTGAAATATGAAAGCATCTGAACTCCGCGGCAAAGACCAGGCAGCTCTGCAGAAAGAGCTGAACGACCTGCTGAAGGCGCAGTTCGGCCTGCGTATGCAATCCGCGACGCAGCAGCTGAGCAACACCTCGCAGCTCAAGAAGGTACGCCGCGACATCGCACGCGTAAAAACGGTAATGAACACGAAGGAAGCAAAATGACCGAGCAAGTAAAGCTGAAGCGTACGCTGATCGGTAAAGTTGTGTCCGACAAGATGGACAAGACCGTTACCGTGCTGATCGAACGTCACGTGAAACACCCTCTGTACGGCAAGATCATTGTCCGTTCCGCCAAGTACCACGCGCACGACGAGACCAACCAGGTCAAGGAAGGCGACACCGTGGAAATCGCGGAAGGCCGTCCGATCTCCAAAACGAAGGCGTGGACGGTGACCCGTGTGGTGCAAGCCGCACAAATCGTCTAAGCAAGTTGATCTACGCCGGGGCGGCGACGTCCCGGCCACAACTTAATTAGTTCTTGCAGGCCCGCAGGTTTTATGTAATACTTGCGGGCTTCGTTCATGTATCGCCGCTAAGTGTCATTCCACTGGCGCGGTTCGCGGTCAGTACTTGTATGAAGATCAAGCACCCAATCAGTGCGCATCGTGCGCTCTGGCGGGACCAAGACTGACCGATGTCCGCATTGTGTGGATTCTTCGGCTTAAGTTGGGAAAGAGAATACTATGATTCAAACTGAAAGCCGGCTCGAAGTAGCCGACAACACCGGTGCCAAGGAAGTCATGTGCATCAAGGTGTTGGGCGGTTCCAAGCGCCGTTATGCTGGCATCGGCGACGTGATCAAGGTCACCGTGAAGGTGGCTCAGCCTCGCGGCCGTGTCAAAAAAGGTGAAATTTATAACGCCGTGGTTGTGCGTACCGCTAAAGGTGTGCGCCGCCAGGACGGTTCCCTGGTCAAGTTCGACGGCAACGCCGCCGTTCTGCTGAACTCCAAGCTGGAACCGATCGGTACCCGTATCTTTGGCCCAGTGACGCGCGAGCTGCGCACTGAGAAGTTCATGAAGATCGTGTCCCTGGCACCGGAAGTCCTGTAAGGAGTCGTAATGGATAAGATTCGCAAAAACGACGAAGTCATCGTCCTGACCGGCAAGGACAAGGGCAAGCGCGGCGTGGTGCAACAGCGTATCGACGCTGAGCACGTCGTGGTGGAAGGCGTGAACGTGGCTAAAAAAGCCGTCAAGCCTAATCCGATGACTGGCGTTACTGGTGGCATCGTTGACAAGACCATGCCGATTCACGTGTCCAACGTTGCCCTGTTCAACGCTGCGACCGGCAAGGCAGATCGCGTGGGCTTCAAAGACGTGGACGGTAAGAAAGTCCGCGTGTACAAGTCCTCCGGCGAAGTAGTGAAGGGGTAATCAGAAATGGCCCGTCTGCAACAACTGTACAAAGACAAGGTCGTTACCGAGCTGACCGAGAAATTCGGCTACAAGTCGGTAATGGAAGTGCCGCGCCTGACCAAGATCACCCTGAACATGGGTCTCTCGGAAGCCGTGGCTGACAAGAAAATCATCGAGCACGCTGTGGGCGACCTGACCAAGATCGCCGGCCAGAAGCCTGTGGTGACCAAGGCCCGTAAAGCTATCGCCGGTTTCAAGATCCGCGAAGGCTACCCGATCGGCACCATGGTGACCCTGCGCGGCGCCCGCATGTATGAATTCCTGGACCGCTTCATCACCGTGGCCCTGCCGCGCGTGCGTGACTTCCGTGGCGTGTCCGGCCGTTCCTTCGATGGCCGCGGCAACTACAACATCGGCGTGAAAGAGCAGATCATCTTCCCGGAAATCGAGTACGACAAGATCGACGCGCTGCGTGGCATGAACATCTCGATCACCACGACCGCCAAGACCGACGACGAAGCGAAAGCTCTGCTCGCCGCATTCAAATTCCCGTTCAGGAACTAAACGATCATGGCAAAACTCGCACTGATTAACCGTGAACAGAAGCGTGCCGACCTGGTGGAGAAGTTCGCCGCCAAGCGCGCCGCTCTGAAGGCCATCATTGATGACCAGTCCAAGTCGGAAGAAGAGCGTTACGAAGCGCGCCTGAAACTGCAGGCCCTGCCACGCAATTCCGCGCCGACCCGCCAGCGTAACCGCTGCGCCGTGACCGGCCGTCCACGCGGCACCTTCCGTAAATTCGGTCTGGGCCGTATCAAGCTCCGTGAATTCGCCATGCGTGGCGAGATCCCGGGTATGACCAAAGCCAGCTGGTAATAGGAGAATAAGCAATGAGTATGAGCGATCCTATCGCCGATATGCTGACCCGCATTCGCAACGCCCAGGGCGTGCAGAAAACGACCGTGGCCATGCCATCGTCGAAAGTCAAAGTCGCGATTGCCAACGTCCTGAAGGACGAGGGTTACATTGAAGATTTCGCAGTGTCGACGACTGACGGCAAAGCGGAACTGAAGATCGGTTTGAAATATTACGTTGGCCGTCCGGTCATCGAGCGCCTCGAGCGCGTGTCCCGTCCGGGCCTGCGTGTCTACAAAGGCAAAGGCGAAATCCCGACCGTGATGAACGGCCTGGGCGTTGCTATCGTGTCCACCCCGCAAGGCGTGATGACCGACCGCAAAGCGCGCGCTACCGGCGTCGGTGGCGAAGTCATCTGCTTCGTAGCTTAAGGAGTAATTGACAATGTCCCGAGTAGCTAAAATGCCGATCGCTGTGCCAGCTGGCGCCGAAGTCGCCATCTCCGCGCAAGCGATCACCGTCAAGGGCCCGCTGGGCACCCTGACCCAGAGCCTGAACGGCCTGGTCAAAGTAGAAAACAACGCTGGCACGCTGACCTTCGACGTCGCCAACGACAGCCGTGAAGCCAACGCCATGTCCGGCACGCTGCGCGCGCTGGTGAACAACATGGTAACCGGCGTGACCAAGGGCTTCGAGAAGAAGCTGTCCCTGGTCGGCGTGGGTTACAAGGCGCAAGCCGCAGGCGACAAGCTGAACCTGTCGCTGGGCTTCTCCCACCCTGTCGTTCATGCGATGCCAGCCGGCGTCACCGTCGCTACCCCGACCCCGACCGAAATCCTGATCAAGGGTATCGATCGCCAGAAGGTAGGCCAGGTGGCTGCTGAAGTGCGTGCTTACCGCTCCCCTGAGCCATACAAAGGCAAGGGTGTCCGCTATGTGGACGAAGTGGTTAAGCTTAAAGAAACCAAGAAGAAGTAATTAGGGGCTGACGATGGATAAAAAAGAATCTCGTCTGCGCCGCGGACGTCAAACCCGCATCAAGATCGCGCAACTGAAAGTGAACCGCCTGTCGGTGCACCGCACCAACCTGCACATTTACGCGAACCTGATCAGCCCGGACGCCAAAGTTCTGGTATCGGCCTCGACCGTGGAAGCGGAAGTGCGTGCCGAACTGGCTGGCAAGTCGGGCAAGGGTGGCAACGCCGCCGCTGCCGCACTGGTCGGCAAGCGTGTCGCAGAAAAAGCACTGAAAGCGGGCATCACCGAAGTCGCCTTCGACCGCTCCGGTTTCCGTTACCACGGCCGTGTCAAGGCGCTGGCTGAAGCCGCGCGTGAAGCCGGTCTGAAGTTCTAAGGGTACGATCATGGCAAAAATGCAAGCAAAAATGCAAAGCGACAAGCCGGATGACGGCATGCGCGAAAAAATGATCGCGATCAACCGCGTGACCAAAGTGGTCAAGGGTGGTCGTATCATGGGCTTCGCGGCGCTGACCGTGGTTGGTGACGGCGATGGCCGCATCGGCATGGGCAAGGGCAAGTCGAAAGAGGTGCCAGTGGGTGTGCAGAAGGCAATGGAAGAAGCCCGCCGCAACCTGATCAAGGTTCCGCTGAAGAACGGCACCCTGCATCACACCGTGATCGGCCGCCACGGCGCGTCGAAAGTGATGATGATGCCGGCCAAGCCGGGTACCGGCGTGATCGCTGGTGGCGCCATGCGCGCGATCTTCGAGGTGATGGGCGTGACGGACGTGGTGGCGAAATCCACCGGTTCCTCCAACCCGTACAACCTGGTGCGCGCTACCCTGGACGGCCTGTCGAAAATCAGTACTGCTGCTGACATCGCTGCGAAACGCGGCAAGTCGGTAGAAGACATCCTGGCTTAAAGGAACGACCATGAGCACTATCAAAGTCAAACTGGTGAAGGGCCTGATCGGCACCCGTCAAGACCACCGCGCTACCGTGCGTGGCCTGGGCCTGCGCCGTGTCAACTCGGTTTCCGAGCTGCAGGACACGCCATCGGTACGCGGCATGATCACCAAGGTCGCCTACCTCGTTAAAGTCGTGTCGTAAGCCCCGGCTTACGATCTGGAGAACACAATGGAATTGAATACCATTCAACCAGCAGAAGGCGCGAAGCACGCTAAGCGTCGCGTTGGCCGCGGTATCGGCTCCGGCCTCGGTAAAACCGCCGGCCGTGGTCACAAAGGTCAGAAATCGCGTTCGGGCGGCTTCCACAAAGTCGGCTTCGAAGGCGGTCAGATGCCTCTGCAGCGCCGTCTGCCGAAGCGCGGCTTCAAATCGCTGAACGCGACCTTCAAGGCTGAAGTGCGCCTGTCCGACCTGAACAACCTGGCAGTCGGCGAAGTCGACCTGCTGGTGCTGAAGCAGGCTGGCGTGCTGAGCGTGCTGGCCCGTGATGTGCGTATTATCGCTTCCGGCGAAATCACCAAAGCAGTGTCCATCAAGGGCCTGAAAGTGACCGCCGGCGCGAAAGCCGCCATCGAAGCAGCCGGCGGCTCGGTAGCCTGAGACGTCTAGCTTGATCGGAGCGAAAATTGGCGACTAATCCACAGCTTGCTAAGAGCGCCGCGGCCGGTTTCCCCTGGAACCGCCTGTGGTTTTTGCTGGGCGCTCTGGTCGTGTACCGCATCGGGGCCCACGTCCCGGTGCCGGGCATCGACCCGGTCCAGCTGGCGGCACTGTTCAAGTCGCAAGAAGGTGGCCTGCTGGGCATGTTCAACATGTTCAGCGGTGGCGCCCTGTCGCGCTTCACGGTGTTTGCCCTGGGTATCATGCCGTACATCTCGGCCTCGATCATCATGCAGTTGCTGTCGATCGTTTCGCCGCAGATGGAAGCGCTGAAGAAGGAAGGGGAAGCGGGTCGTCGCAAGATTACCCAGTACACCCGTTACGCAACTGTCGGTCTGGCGCTGTTCCAGGCATTCGGCATCTCGGTCGCGCTGGAAGCCCAGCCTGGCCTGGTGCTGGATCCGGGCATGGGCTTCCGCTTCGTCACCGTGGTGACGCTGCTGACCGGCACCATGTTCCTGATGTGGCTGGGGGAGCAGATTACCGAGCGCGGTCTGGGTAACGGCATCTCCATCATCATCTTCGCCGGTATCGCTGCCGGTCTGCCGAGCGCCCTGGGTGGCCTGTTCACCCAAGTGTCGACCGGTGCGATCAACGCGTTCTCGGCCATCATCATCGTCATCCTGATTGCTGCGGTGACGTATGCGGTGGTGTTTGTGGAACGTGGTCAGCGCAAGATTCTGGTGAACTACGCCAAACGTCAGGTCGGTAACAAGATCTACGGTGGGCAAACCAGCCATCTGCCACTGAAGCTGAACATGGCAGGCGTGATTCCGCCGATCTTCGCTTCGTCGATTATCTTGTTCCCGGCGACGATCGTGGACTGGTTCTCGAAGGGCGCCAACACTGAAAACAGTGTGGTGCGTTTCCTGAAGGACCTGGCCGCGTCGCTGAGCCCAGGTGAGCCGATCCATGCGCTGCTGTATGCCGTGGCAATCATTTTCTTCTGCTTCTTCTACACCGCACTGGTGTTCAACAGCAAAGAAACGGCGGATAACTTGAAGAAGAGCGGGGCCTTTGTGCCAGGGATTCGTCCCGGTGAGCAGACAGCCCGCTACATCGACAAGATCCTGACCCGATTGACCCTGGCTGGCGCCGTCTACATTACCGCAGTGTGCCTGTTGCCGGAGTTTATGCAGGCTCAGTGGAAAGTGTCCTTTGTGTTTGGCGGTACATCGCTGCTGATTATTGTGGTTGTGACCATGGACTTCATGGCCCAGGTACAAAATTATGTGATGTCGCAGCAGTACGATTCTCTGCTGCGGAAGGCCAACTTCAAAGGCGGAATTCCTACGCGATAAGCGGCAGACTATGGCAAAAGACGACGTAATTCAGATGCAGGGTGAGATTCTGGAGAATCTCCCGAACGCAACATTTCGAGTAAAGCTGGAAAACGGCCACGTGGTACTCGGCCACATTTCGGGTAAAATGCGGATGAACTATATCCGCATTCTCCCTGGCGACAAGGTGACGGTGGAGTTGACCCCGTATGACCTGTCCCGGGCCCGCATTGTGTTCCGGACCAAGTAATTTTAAGTAATCGAACCAAGAAGAGAGTGCAAAATGAAAGTTAATGCTTCAGTCAAGCGGATCTGCCGCAACTGCAAGATCATCAAGCGCAAAGGCGTCGTCCGCGTTATCTGCGTCGAGCCGCGTCACAAGCAGCGTCAAGGTTAATCGAGGAATAACGAATGGCACGTATTGCAGGGGTTAATATCCCAAATCATCAGCACACCGTGATCGGTCTGACCGCAATCTACGGCGTGGGCCGCCCACGCGCCCAGTTCATCTGCGCGCAAACCGGCGTTCCAACCAACAAGAAGATCAAGGATCTGGACGACAGCGAGCTGGAAAAGCTGCGTGATGAGATCGGCAAGTTCGTAGTTGAAGGCGACCTGCGCCGTGAACTGTCGATGAACATCAAGCGTCTGATGGACCTGGGTTGCTACCGTGGTATGCGTCACCGTAAGGGCCTGCCGGTCCGCGGCCAGCGTACCCGCACCAACGCACGTACCCGCAAGGGCCCGCGCAAAGCCGCTCAATCGCTGAAGAAATAATTAGGGAATTACTATGGCTAAGCAACAAAGCAGCGCAGCAGCAGCCCGCGTGCGCAAGAAGGTCAAGAAGAACGTCGCTGAAGGTATCGCTCACGTTCACGCTTCCTTCAACAACACCATCATCACCATCACCGACCGTCAGGGCAATGCTCTGTCGTGGGCGACTTCCGGTGGCGCCGGCTTCAAGGGCTCCCGTAAATCGACCCCGTTCGCAGCGCAGGTTGCGGCCGAAGCGGCTGGTAAAGTGGCGCAGGAATGCGGCGTGAAGAACCTGGAAGTGCGCATCAAGGGCCCAGGCCCTGGCCGCGAATCCGCAGTGCGCGCACTGAACAACCTGGGTATCAAGATCACCGAGATCCAGGACGTGACCCCAGTGCCACACAACGGCTGCCGTCCTCCAAAGCGTCGTCGTATCTAAGATCCCGCCGCCCGGCAGCCGCTGGGCAGTGTTATCTCGAAATTGCTGGAACAGTTAACCGGAAACGGTTATACTGTCCGGCTATTTTCGCCTTGTCCGCTTGCGGGCTCGGCTTGTTGAGCCACCGTCTGGCTCGTTAGAAGACCAGACTAGCGCCTGATGCCATCCCGATGGCACCGGGGCGTCATTTAATTTTAAGGAAATCACCGTGGCACGTTATATCGGACCAAAAGCAAAACTCTCCCGCCGTGAAGGCACCGACCTGTTCCTGAAGAGCGCCCGCCGCTCGCTGGATTCCAAGTGCAAACTGGACGTGAAGCCAGGCCAGCACGGCGTCAAATCCGGCGCCCGTACTTCGGACTACGGCAACCAGCTGCGCGAAAAGCAGAAAGTGAAGCGTATGTACGGTATCCTGGAACGCCAGTTCCGCCGCTACTTCGCCGAAGCGAACCGCCGCAAGGGCAACACCGGTGAAACCCTGCTGTCCCTGCTGGAAACCCGCCTGGACAACGTGGCCTACCGCATGGGCTTCGGCTCGACCCGCGCTGAAGCGCGCCAGCTGGTATCGCACAAAGCCTTCACCGTGAACGGCCAGGTGGTGAACATCGCTTCCTACAACGTGAAGACCGGCGACGTGATCGCCGTGCGCGAAAAAGCCAAGAAGCAGACCCGTATCATCGAAGCGCTGTCGCTGGCTGAGCAAGTTGGCATGCCATCGTGGGTGTCGGTTGACTCCAAGAAAATGGAAGGCACCTTCAAGTCCCTGCCAGAGCGTAACGAAATCGCTAACGACGTCAACGAAGCGCTGATCGTCGAACTGTACTCGCGTTAATCCGCAGTAAGCAGTAACACCCGCCCACTCCGAGGAGTGGGCGTTTTCACTAATGCCATCAGCCTTATCGGTGTAACGAGCCGAGGGTAATGAAAAGGACATTTTCAATGCAAAACAGTCTGTTGAAGCCACGTATTATCGACGTTGAAACCCTGGGCGCCGGTCACGCTAAAGTCGTGATGGAGCCATTCGAGCGCGGCTACGGCCACACTCTGGGCAACGCGCTGCGCCGCGTGCTGCTGTCCTCGATGATCGGCTACGCGCCGACCGAAGTGACCATCGCCGGTGTCGTTCACGAGTACTCCTCGCTGGACGGCGTGCAGGAAGACGTGGTTGATCTGCTGCTGAACCTGAAGGGCGTGGTCTTCAAAGTCCACAACCGTGATTCCGTCACGCTGACCCTGAAGAAAGAAGGCGAAGGCGCCGTGCTGGCATCGGACATCGATCTGCCGCACGACGTGGAACTGATCAACCCGGATCACGTGATCGCTCACCTGACCGCCGGCGGCAAGCTGGACATGCAGATCAAGGTCGAAAAAGGCCGTGGCTATGTGCCGGGCAACGTGCGCCGCCTGTCGGAAGACACCAACAAGACCATCGGCCGCATCATCCTGGACGCTTCGTTCTCGCCAGTGCGCCGCGTGTCCTACGCCGTGGAATCGGCCCGTGTGGAGCAGCGTACCGACCTGGACAAGCTGATCATCAACATTGAAACCAATGGTGTGATCTCGCCGGAAGAAGCGATCCGTCAATCGGCCCGCGTGCTGGTCGATCAGCTGAACGTGTTCGCTGCCCTGGAAGGCACCGAAGCTGCTGCTGAAGCTCCTTCGCGCGCACCGCTGGTCGATCCGATCCTGCTGCGTCCAGTGGACGATCTGGAACTGACCGTGCGTTCGGCCAACTGCCTGAAAGCAGAAAACATCTACTACATCGGCGACCTGATCCAGCGTTCGGAAAACGAGCTGCTGAAGACCCCGAACCTGGGCCGCAAGTCGCTGAACGAGATCAAGGAAGTGCTGGCTTCCCGTGGCCTGACCCTGGGCATGAAGCTGGAAAACTGGCCGCCTGCTGGTCTGGAGAAGTAATTGCAGTACCCGCCCGGTGCACTGTCGCACCGGGCGTTTTAACCCTTAAGAACCGGACCGCGCTTTTCTCACGATTAGCGATCGAAGATCTGGAATATAAACACCGAAAGGAAATACCATGCGTCACCGTCACGGCCTTCGTAAACTGAACCGTACCTCGTCCCACCGTCTGGCAATGCTGCGCAACATGACTGTTTCGCTGCTGCGTCACGAAGCGATCAAGACCACGCTGCCAAAGGCAAAAGAACTGCGCCGCGTGATCGAGCCGATCCTGACCCTGGGCAAGACCGACACCCTGGCCAACAAGCGCCTGGCTTTCTCCCGTCTGCGCGACCGCGAGATGGTTCTGAAGCTGTTCGCTGAACTGGGCCCACGCTACGCAAACCGCAACGGCGGCTACCTGCGTATCCTGAAAATGGGTTTCCGTCAGGGCGACAACGCGCCAATGGCTTACATCGAACTGCTGGACCGTCCAGAAGTCTCCGATGTGGACGCCGCTCCAACCGCTGAGTAATCAGTCGTTGAAGTAAGAGAAAAGCCGGGCTCGCCCGGCTTTTTTTATTCGTCATCCCCGCGCAGGCGGGGACGATGTTAGCGGCGGAATTCGGAGCTCGTGTTCCACACCGGGCGCGGGGCGCCGCCCGCCAGGTCATAGCCGACCTGGAACAGCAGCTGCACGTCCTGTAGCCCGCCGCTGAAGTCCCAGTCGGCGCGGTAGTCGTCCGAGGCCTTGTGGTAATCCTGGGTGTAGTAGTGGTTCACCACCTTCTCCGCATAGCCTTCCGGCTTGTCCAGGTAGCCCGAACGCGCCTTGGTGTAGAGCACCGGCACGCCCACGCGGGCAAACTCCAGCTGGTCCGCGCGGTAGAAGCTGCCCAGTTCCGGCCGGGAATCCGGCGCCACACTGCGGCCCTGCAGCCGCGCATACTTCTCCAGCACGCCGTCGATACTCGAATGCCCGGAAGTCACGTGCTCGATTGCCGCCGTGCGGCCCCAGGCATTGATGCCGTCGATATTGATGTCGGCCACCGTATCCTTCAGCGGGTAGAGCGGATGCGCCGCGTAATACTTCGCCCCCAGCAGGCCGCGCTCCTCGGCCGTGGTGGCCAGGAACAGCACCGAGCGCTTCGGCGCAGGCTGGGCACGGAAGGCGCGGGCAATCTCCAGCAGCGCGGCCACCCCGGAGGCGTTATCCAGCGCGCCGCGGTAGATCTTGCTGCCGTCCTTGCCGAGATGGTCCCAGTGCGCCGAGTAGATCAAGTACTCCTTCTTCAGCTGCGGGTCGCTGCCTTCAATCAGGCCCCCCACATTGTGCGAATCCAGCATGCGCTCCTGGTTATCCACCTCAAAGCTCGCCGTGCCCTTCAGGCTCACGGGCCGGAAATCCTTCGACAGGGCCTGCTGCTTCAGCGCCGCGAAATCCAGCCCGGCCGCCGCGAACATCGCTTTCGCCGCATCGAGCCGGATCCAGCCCGGCACTTCCGGCGCATCCGGATCATCGCCTTCGCGCTTCAGGCTGAACTGCTCGCTGCCGAAGCTGCTGCGCACCACATCGTAGGGATAGCCGGCCGGACCATCCTCGTGCACGATCAGCACGGCCGCCGCGCCTTTCTTGCGCGCGATCTCGTACTTGTACGTCCAGCGCCCGTAGTAGGTCATGGCTTTGCCGCGGAACAGCTTCTGATCGGCCAGCGGGGGATCGTTAATCAGCAGTACGACGGTTTTGCCGCGCACGTCCACATTCTTGAAATCATCCCAGCCATATTCGGGCGCAACGGCGCCATAACCGGCGAACACCAGCTCCGAGGCCTTGATGCTGGCCTTGCGCGAAGGGCCGGTGGAGGCCAGCACATAGTCGTCCAGCGGCTTCAACGTTTGCTCCTTGCCGCCAATGCGGTAGCTGAAACGGGTGGCAGGAACGCGGTGGCGCAGCGGTACGGCCTGCAGGTAGCTGCCGTCCGGATTGCCGGGTTTCAGGCCAAGTGCCCGGAACTGCTGCTCCAGGTAGGCAATGGCCAGCTTTTCGCCGGCGGAACCAGGGGCGCGGCCTTCCATCGCATCCGAGGCCAGCGTCTGGATATGGCTGCGGAACTGGGTATCGGAGATGGCAGGGAGGGGCGCTTGCCGGGCCTGCAGCGCCGGTGCGCTGAGAACGGACAGCAGAAGCAGGGCGGATCGAAGTTTCAACGACGGCTCCTTGAGGTAGGTATTCCCGATTATAGGCAAATTGACCCCCGGCAGCGAAAGGAAGGCATGCCGGTGTACTATTCGTCTGCTTGCCACAATGCTCTGGAAGAATACCGTCATGTTCCGACTGCTCGCGCTGCTGTTCCTTGCGCTGCTTACCGTACTGTCCCCCGCCCGCGCCGACGAGGAGTTCCTCGATCCTTCGGTCGCGTTCCGCTTCTCGGCCCGCGTCGAGGGCGACAAGATTGCCGTCAACTTCAAGATCGCCGAAGGCTACTATATGTACCGTGAGCGCTTCGGCTTCTCGGCCGTGGGCGCCAGCCTGGGCACGCCGGAGATCCCGCCGGGCAAGGTAAAGTACGACGAGACCTTTGCCAAGAACGTGGAAACCTACCGGCATGAGCTCACCATCCTGATTCCTTTCGAAGCCAGCGGCCCCTTCACGCTGAAGGCGACCGGCCAGGGCTGTTCGGACAAGGGACTGTGCTATTCGCCGCAGGACTATTCGGTACAGCTGGGCGGCCTGGGCAGCGCGCCGCTGGCCGAGGGCGCGGCAAGCAAGCAAGGGGGCGCCGTAGCGGGCCTGTTCGGCAGTACCGGTGCGCCGGCCATGAGCCGCCCCGGTTCCCCCGATGCGGCCGTGCAAGGCGGTGCGGCACCTGCCGCAGCCGCACAGGCGCAGGAAGCGCCCAGCGATATGGGCCGCATCGAATCAGCACTCAAAAGCGGCCAACTCCTCGTTATTGCTCCCTTATTCCTGCTGTGGGGCCTGGGCCTGGCCTTCACGCCCTGCGTGCTGCCTATGGTGCCTATCCTGTCCTCCATCATCGTGGGCGAAGGCGCCGCATCCAGCCGTAGCCGTGGGCTGATCCTTTCCATTGCCTACTCGCTGGGCATGGCCATTGTCTACACGGGCCTCGGCGTCGCCGCCGGGCTGGTGGGCGAAGGCCTGGGCGCCGCGCTGCAGAAGCCCTTGGTGCTGATCGCATTCGGCCTGCTGATGGCGGGCCTGGCCATGTCCATGTTCGGTTTCTACGAGCTGCAGGTTCCCGCCGCACTGCAAAGCCGCCTCACTACGGTATCGAACCGCCAGTCCTCCGGCCGCCTGGCGGGCGTGTTCGCCATGGGCGCCATTTCCGCACTGATCGTCGGCCCCTGCGTGGCGGCCCCGCTGGCGGGCGCCCTGGTCTACATCAGCCAGACCCGCGACGTGGTGGTGGGCGGCGGCGCCCTGTTCGCCATGGCAGTGGGCATGAGCGTGCCGCTGATCCTGGTCGGCGTATCGGCCGGCTCGCTGCTGCCCCGCGCAGGCGCCTGGATGGATGCGGTGAAGCGCTTCTTCGGGGTGCTGCTGCTGGCCATGGCCTGGTGGCTGGTGGCGCCGGTGCTGCCGCCGGCGGTCCAGATGGCGGGCTGGGTGCTGCTGGGCGTGGGCTACGGCATGTACCTGCTGACCCGTCCCGGCCGCTGGCTGGCAAAGAGCATCGGGTTGATTTTTGCGACACTCGGTATTATCCAGCTCGTCGGCCTGGCCACGGGAGGACGCGATGCCTGGGCGCCGCTGGCGCATTTAGGTGTGGGAGCGGCCAATACCCCGCTGCATTTCCAGCGCATCAAAACGGTGGACGATCTTGATAAGGTGCTGGCAAATACGCAAGGTAAAACCGTGATGCTCGATTTTTATGCCGACTGGTGCGTATCGTGCAAGGAAATGGAGAAGTTCACCTTTATCGATCCGAAAGTCAAAGCGGCGCTGGCCAATACCATCACGCTGCAGGTGGATGTGACGGCAAATGATGAATACGATAAGGCCATGCTGAAGCGATTCAGGCTGTTCGGCCCTCCCGGTATTATCTTCTTCGATAAAAACGGCAGCGAGATTGCCGATTCGCGGGTAATCGGATTCCAGGATAAGGACAAATTCCTGCTTTCTCTCGGCAAGCTGCAATAAGATGGAAAAGGACGCCCGAAGGCGTCCTTTTTTTGCTTGTGCTGCGCTGATTTCTGGCACTAACGCGCCAGAAGATGGCATGATTACTGCTGTTGATGACGGCGCATCATGCGGTGATGCTTGCGGCCGTGGCCTTTGTGCATGCTTGCCTCATCGAAAGTCTTCTGCTGCTCAGGCGACAGGGTAGCGTAGAAGGTTTTCATGGCGGCCACGCGGGTTTCCTGGTGCTGGATGCGCAGCTTCGAGAATTCCAGCATTTTTTCGGCACGCTCGGGCGCAGTCAGCGATTTGAAGCTGGTGCGTTCGGCGTGGCCCACAGGGTGTTTAGGCTGAATGGCCGCCATATAGTTTTTCCATGCCGTTTCCTGCGATGCATTCAGTTTCAATGCATCGTGCAGTTTTTGCTGGCGCGCAGCGCGCTTTTCAGCAAATTTGGCCGGGTCGAATTTGGTATCGGTATAAGCATGGCGCGGTTTTGCTGCCGTATCCTGTGCATGCGCAGTAAATGCGGCGCTGCCGAGGCCGATAACGGTCATGCCGATAATGAAGCTTTTACGCAGGGTATTCATGGAGTTTCCTTCCAGAGTGGTTGACTGAATATGTGCATCGAAAGTCGAACGCACTGCACATGGGAATCATCTTCTCAACGCAGTGTTTCCGATGCGTGTCCCCTGCCGCGCATTTTGTATCCAGTTGTTTCGTTTTTCGGCGCATATACAAGACGATACAAACTGTCATTGGTCTTCGGTCCGGGAACTAAGGATAATTGAGCTTATGGAACCTACATCTAGCATCCTGATCGTCGATGACGACCGCGATATCCGGACGCTGCTGGCCGACTACCTCGAGACCAACGGCTACCGCACCTATGGCGCCGCCGATGGCACCGGCATGTGGAAGCTGCTGGACGAAGCGCGCCCGGACCTGATCGTGCTCGACCTGAATATGCCCGGCGAAGACGGGCTCACCCTGTGCCGCAAGCTGCGCGCGCATTCCACGCTGCCGGTCATCATGCTGACGGCCCGCAGCGAGCCGCTGGACCGCATTCTGGGCCTGGAAATGGGCGCGGACGACTACCTGCCCAAGCCCTTCGAGCCGCGCGAGCTGCTGGCCCGCATCCGCAGCGTGCTGCGCCGCAGTCATAATGCTGCCGCCAACGCCGCCGAAAAGGCGTCGCTGATCCGTTTCTCCGGCTGGACCCTGGACCTGACGGCGCGCCACCTGCTGAACCCGGATGGCGTGGTCATCATGCTGTCCGGCGCCGAGTTCCGCCTGCTCAAGGTCTTCCTGGAGCACCCGAACCGCGTGCTGAACCGTGACCAGCTGCTGAACCTGACCCAGGGCCGCGACGCCGATCCTTTCGATCGTTCGATCGACATCCAGATCAGCCGCCTGCGCCAGAAGCTGGGCGAGGACGCGCGCCTGCCGCAGATCATCAAGACGGTACGGAACGGCGGCTATGTGCTGGCCGGGTCCGTTTCCGTGGAGTCGGCGCCGTGAAAGCCTTCTGGAATTCGATGACGGGCCGCGTGTTCGTCGTCCTGATGCTGGGCATCATCGCATCATGGGCGCTGACACAATGGCTGGCCGTCAACGAACGCCAGCGCACCATCGAGCGTTACCGCGATTTCCACGCGCTGGAACGCTCCGAGCAGATCATTACGACGGCGGACGTGGTCCGCCCCGAATCGCGCCGCCAGTACCTGCGCGTGGCCAGCAAGGGCAGCGTGCGCCTGGAGCTGTCCGACGAAACCCGCGCCACGCCGCTGCCGGCCACCGAGTTCTCCACCGCGCTGGCGGCCCGCCTCGGGCGCGAATACACGGTAACGCCGCTCGCCGACCGGCCCCAGGAATGCGATCAGCCGCGTCCCGGCTCCATTTTCGGCCCCAGCATCTGGCGCGGCACCTGCGAGTCGATGAACGTGCTGATGACGGACGGCCAGATGCTCAAGCTGTCCATCCTGCCGCCGCGCGCGCCGCCGCCGGCCGGGCATAACGAATACCTGGTCTTTGTGCCCGCCTTGCTGTGCATCGCCATCCTGGCCTATTTCGTGGCGCGCATGGCCATGCGGCCGCTGAAGCAGCTGGCGCAGGCCGCCAAGGACCTCGGCAACGACATTAACCACGCGCCGTTGGAGCTGAAGGGCACCAGCGAGATCCGCCAGGCCAGCGCTGCCTTCAACGCCATGCAGGCACGCATCCGCCAGCACATTGCCCAGCGCACGGAAATGCTGGCCGCCATCACCCATGACCTGCAGACGCCGCTGACCCGTATCCGCCTGCGCCTGGAAAAAGTGAACGACGAAGACCTGCAGCAGAAGCTGCTGGGCGACCTCTCCGCCATGCAGCAGATGGTACGTGAAGGCCTGGACCTGGCGCGCAGCATGGACACTACCGGCGCCATGCAGAAGCTGGACCTCGATTCCCTGCTGGACAGCGTGTGTTCCGATGCCGCCGATGCCGGCCAGGAAGTGGAGCTGCAGGGCCGCGCGGCAATGGCCCTGATGGGCCGGCCGATGGATATCCGCCGCTGCCTGGTCAACCTGATCGACAACGCCGTCAAGTACGGCCACCGCGCCCAGGTCACGGTGGAGCGCCTGGCGGGCGCCGCACGCATCCGCATCCGCGACAACGGCCCCGGCATTCCGGCCGACCAGCTGGCGCGCGTATTCGAACCGTTTTACCGCCTCGAAAGCTCGCGCTCGCGCGAATCGGGCGGCACCGGACTGGGGCTGACCATCGCCCGCAACATCGCCGAGCAGCACGGCGCCACGCTCAGCCTGGCCAACCAGGAAGGCGGCGGACTGGAAGCCACGCTGCTGGTGCCGGAATACTACGCAGGTAAATAATTAACAAAATAATGAAGTCGTCCGAATGAAAAAGAAAACTTTGGGAGTACTGATTGGTGCTGTAGTGATTGTTGCTGCGGGCGCATGGCATTTCACGAAAGCACCGGCCGAGGCGCATGACGCACCCGGCAAAGGCGGCAAGGGCGGCGGCCAGGGGCCGACCGTGGTCAATGTGATCGCGCCGAAACGGCAGGATGTGCCGGTGATCCTGCAGGCCAATGGCACCGTGAGCCCGATCAGCACCGTGGACCTGCATCCCCAAACCACCAGCACCATCGTCAAGGTGCATGTGAAGGAGGGGCAGTTCGTGAAGGAAGGAGAACTCATGTTCTCGCTGGACAGCCGCAGCGAATCGGCTAATCTGCAGAAGGCGGAGGCGCAGGTGGCGCGCGACCGCGCGAACCTCGCCGACCTGGAGCGCCAGTACAAGCGCAGCATGGAGCTGCTGGCCCAGAAGTTCATCGCCCAGGGCGCCGTGGACACGCTGAAGAGCCAGGTGGATGCGGCCCGCGCGCTGCTGGAGTCCGACATCGCCGCCGCCCGCGCGGTGAAGGTGGACCAGAGCTATACGGTCATCCGGGCCCCGATGTCGGGCCGGGTGGGCGGCATCAATGTGTATCCGGGCAGCCTGGTGCAGATTTCGACTTCGCTGACCACGATTACGCAGCTGAACCCGATCAACGTCGCGTTCACGCTGCCGGAAAACAGCCTGGCCGCCCTGCTGGATGCCCAGCGCGCCGGCAAGGTGCCGGTGCAGGTGTTCCAGAACAATTCGGACCAGCCGATCGACGGCCACCTGAGCTTCATCGACAATACGGTGGACCCGGTGGCAGGCGTGATCCGCGTGAAGGCGCAGTTCGACAACAAGGACACGCGCCTGTGGCCCGGCCAGTACGTGAACACCAAGCTGACGGTGCAGACCCTGAAAGACGTGGTGGTGGTGCCGCAGAACGCCATCATCAGCAATACGCGCGGCACCTTCGTGTACACGGTGGCGGAAGACAAGACCGCGGCCGTGGCGAACGTGAAGCGTCTCCACTCCTTCGGCGCTGATGCCGCCGTGGAGGGCCTGAAGGGCGATGAGAAAGTCATCGTGGAAGGCAAGCAGAACCTGCGTCCGGGCGGCAAGGTCCAGGTGTCGGAAGGCCCGCACGGCGGCAAGGGCGGCGCGGGCAAACAGAAGGGCAAGGCGTCATGAATCTTTCCGAGCTGAGTATCCGGCGCCCCGTCATGGTGGTGCTGCTCTCGCTGAGCGTGATTCTTGCGGGGGTGCTGTCCTATACCCACATTCCGGTGGCTGCACTGCCGAGCTATAACACGCCGGTGATCAACGTCGGCGCCGACCTGCCGGGCGCCAGTCCGGAAACCATGGCCTCCTCGGTGGCGCTGCCGCTGGAGAAGCAGTTCGCGACCATCGCGGGCCTGACCATGATCACCTCCACCAGCACGCAGGGCAGCACCTCGCTGACGCTGGAGTTCGATCCGAGCATCAATGTGGACCAGGTGGCGGTCGATGTGCAGGCCGCGCTGCTGCGCGCCCAGCGGCAGCTGCCGCAGGAAATGACGGACCTGCCGTCCTACCGCAAGGTGAACCCGGCCGATGCGCCGGTACTGTTCATCCAGATGACGTCGCCGTCGCTGACCCTGTCCGAGCTGAACGACTATGCCGAAAACCTGATCGCACCCAGCCTGTCCACGCTGCCGGGCGTGGCCCAGGTCTCGGTCAATGGCCAGAAGCGCTTCGCGGTGCGGGTGCGCGTCAAAAATGATCTGCTGAACGCGCGCAACCTCACGCTCGACGAGCTGCAGCAGTCCATCCGCGCCTCCAATGCCAACACCCCGCTCGGCATTCTTGATGGCCCGGACCAGACCCTGACCATCCAGGGCAATGCCCAGATGATGAAGGCGGCCGAGTTCCAGGAACTGATTGTGGCCGTGCGCAACGGCGAACCGGTGCGCCTGAAAGACGTGGCGAATGTGGAAGACAGCTTCCAGTCCGTGAAGACGGCGGGCAGCTTCAACGGCGAGCGCTCGATTGCGCTGCTGGTGCAGCGCCAGCCGAACGCCAACACGGTGCAGGTGGTGGACGGCGTGCGCTCCCTGCTGCCGCGCTTCCGCGCCCAGCTGCCGGCCTCGATCAACATCAACCTGGTCAACGACCGTTCGGTCTCGATCCGCGAGGCCATCCACGACGTCAACCTGACGCTGGCGCTGACCGTGGTGCTGGTGGTGCTGGTGATCTTCCTCTTCCTGCGCCGCCTGGCGGCCACCTTCATTCCGGCGATTACGCTGCCGATTTCGCTGATGGGCGCGCTGGCCCTGCTGTATGCCTTCGGCTACAGCCTCGACAACGTTTCGCTGCTCGGCATTACGCTGGCCGTGGGCCTGGTGGTGGACGACGCCATCGTCGTGTTGGAAAACATCGTGCGCCATATCGAGGAGGGCAAGAAGCCCTTGCAGGCCGCGCTGGTCGGCGCGCGCGAGATGGGCTTTACCATCATCTCGATTTCGGTCTCGCTGGTGGCAGTCTTCATTCCGATCTTCTTCATGCCGGGCGTGATCGGCCTGCTGTTCCATGAATTTGCCGTGGTGGTGGCGCTGTCGGTGCTGGTATCCGCCGTGGTGTCGCTGACCCTGGTGCCGATGCTGGCCTCGCGTTTCCTGCCCTCGCATGAGGAAGCGGAACATGTGAAGGAAGGCTTCGTCGGCCGCACTTTCGAAGCGGGCTTTACCAGGCTGCGCAACGGCTATGCCCGCACGCTGGACATTGCGCTGCGCCACCGCTTCGTGGTGCTGGGCATTGCCATCGGCACCTTTATCCTGACGGTGCTGATGTATTCCTCGATCCCGAAAGGCTTCTTCCCGGAGGAAGACCTGGGCCAGATCCAGGCCAGCTTCGAGGCCTCGGAAGACATTTCCTCGCTGGGCATGCAGAAGCTGCAGGCGCAGGTGGTTGATATCATCCGCGCCAACCCGGCAGTGCAGGACGTGACCTCGTTCACCAACGGCGGCAACTCAGGCCGCTCCTTCATCGTGCTGAAACCGCGCAGCGAGCGCGTGAAGATGCCGCTGGTGCTGGACCAGCTGCGCAAGGAAACCCGCAAGGTGGCGGGCGTCCAGGTCTTCCTGCGTCCGGTGCAGAACCTGCAGCTGGGCGGCCGCCAGAGCAAGAGCCGCTACCAGTACACGCTGCAGTCGGTGAGCCCGGATGCGCTGAATGATTGGGCCGACAAATACCTGAACGCGATGCGCGCCGACCAGGACTTCCGCGACGTGACCAGCGACTCGCAGAACAAGGGCCTGCAGGCATCCCTGCGCATCGACCGCGACAAGGCCAATAACCTGGGCGTGAAGATTTCCGATATCCGCACGGCGCTCTACCTGGCCTTCGGCGAACGCCAGGTATCCACCATCTATTCCTCGGCGGCCAGCTACTTCGTGATCATGGAAGCGGCCGACGAAGACCGCCAGTTCGACGATGCGCTGACCAAGGTTTCCGTGCGCAACAGCACGGGGGAGCTGGTCAAGCTGTCCAGCTTCGCCACGGTGGAGCGCACGGTGGGACCGACCTCGGTCAACCACCAGGGGCAGCTGCAGGCAATCACGATCTCTTTCAACCTGGCGCCCGATGTTCCGCTGGGCAACGCCACGGCCAAGATCGATGCCATGGGCCAGGAAATGGGGCTGCCGCCGTCCATCATCACCAGCTACGGGGGCGATGCGGCCGTATTCCAGAGCACGCAGGGCAACCAGCTGATCCTGATTGTGGCGGCACTGGGCGTGATTTACGTGCTGCTGGGCGTGCTTTATGAAAGCTTCATCCACCCGCTGACCATCCTGGCCGGCCTGCCGTCGGCTGCCGTGGGCGCGCTGCTGACCCTGTGGCTGTTCGACCTGGACCTGACCATGATTGCCATCATCGGCATCCTGATGCTGATCGGTATCGTGAAGAAGAATGCGATCATGATGATCGACTTCGCCCTGCAGGCGCAGCGCGAACAGGGCATGAAGCCGGTAGATGCGATCCGCGAGGCCTGCGTGCTGCGCTTCCGCCCGATCATGATGACCACGCTGGCAGCCCTGATGGGCGCCCTGCCGATTGCGCTCGGCCTGGGCGCGGGCGCCGAGCTGCGCCAGCCGCTGGGCCTGGCGGTGTGCGGCGGCCTGATCTTCTCGCAGGTCATCACGCTCTACATTACGCCGGTGATCTACCTCTTCCTCGACCGCTGGAGCGGCAGCGGCCCGATGAATGACAGCGACCTGGACGACACGGCGCCGCCGCCGGAAAAACTTCCGGTCGAACTGAAAGCAGTCAATCTGTCCAAGCACTGATATCATGCGGCCGGAAGCGAAAGTTTCCGGCCGCAGCTCTTCGATACATACGGTAACATCCGTCAAGAGCGAGCTCTAGTAAGCTTTCATATCGCCGGTATAACCGGTTTGTGCACAGAAACCCAGTGATCTTGTCCGAAATCAGCCACATTCACACAGGTGACGATGTCTGCCCCACCTGTGGCCAGCGCCTGCCGCCGCCGGGCAGGCCGGTCCTCGAATACGGATCCAACAAGCCGAACCGTATTGGCATTGCGATCACGATTGCGCTGCACGTCGCAATTATCCTGTTGGTCATTATCAACCCCGGCCATATGATCCGCATGAAGCCGCCGGCGAAAGAGGGCGAAATGGTCTATGTGGCCCCGCTGTCGCCCACGCCGAGCAAGCCGAAACCGGCGCCCACGCCACGGCCGAAGGACACGCCGCAGAAGCGCGAAGTGGCCAGGGCCCTGCCGAAAGTGCTGCCGCGTACCAACAACGAAGCGATTACCGACCCGCGCAAGGTGCAGGTTGACCCCACGCCCGCACGCGAGCTGACGCCGGCGCCGCAGCAGTTCCAGGACATGCAGGCGATGATTGAAGCGCGCCGCAAGAACCGCGGCGAGCAGCCCAATCAGTCCACGGATGCATCGGTGGAAAGCGACGACGCGCGCGCCAAGCGCATCGCGCTGGCGAATATCATGGGCGCGCAGGGCCGCAGCGCGAATGGCGAGAAGGAAGACACGGGCGGCATCTTCGACGTGCAGAACAAGACCTTCTCCGGCGCGGACCTCAAGTTCCGCGGCTGGAACACCAACTTCAAGCGCCGCTGGCTGACGCAGGTGCATGTGGAGACGGGCAGCGAGATCGACGTGGAAACGGCGGTCGCCAAGAAGATGATCGAGCTGATCCGCAAGGAAAAGCCGGGCGATTTCGAATGGGAATCCCACCGCCTGCGCAAGGTGGTGAAACTGAGCGCCCGCAAGGAAGACGAAGCCGAACTGCTCGCCTTCCTGATCAAAGAGATGTTCCCCAACTACATCAAACCCGCCGGCCGCTGACACTGACACCCTGGGGTCAGGCACCGCTTGTCAGTATGACACAGGGGGCCTGACCCCATGGTGTCAGGTGCGGAGTTTGCGGGCGATGTCGAGGGCGAAGTAGGTGAGGACGCCGTCGGCACCGGCGCGTTTGAAGGCAAGCATCGATTCCATCATCACTTTGTCGTGGTCCAGCCAGCCGTTTTGCGCGGCGGCCTTGATCATGGCGTATTCGCCGCTGACCTGGTAGGCGAAGGTCGGTACCTTGAACTCATCCTTTACGCGGCGCACGATGTCCAGGTAGGGCATGCCGGGCTTGACCATCACCATGTCCGCGCCTTCAGCCAGGTCGGCCGCGACTTCGCGCAGCGCTTCGTTGCTGTTGGCCGGGTCCATCTGGTAGGTGGCCTTGTCGCTCTTGCCGAGGTTGGCCGCCGAGCCCACCGCGTCGCGGAAGGGGCCGTAGAAGGCGGAGGCGTATTTCGCCGAGTAGGCCATGATGCGGGTGTGGATGTAGCCTTTTTCTTCCAGCGCCTTGCGGATGGCGCCGATGCGGCCGTCCATCATGTCCGACGGCGCCACCACATCTACGCCGGCCTCGGCCTGCGCCAGGGCCTGGCGGATCAGCATGGCTGTCGTCACGTCATTCAGCACGTAGCCGTTTTCGTCGATCAGGCCGTCCTGGCCATGGCTGGTGAAGGGATCAAGCGCTACGTCGGTCAGGATGCCCAGCTCGGGGAAATGCTTTTTCAGCGCGCGCACGGCGCGCGGCACCAGGCCGTCCGGATTGGTGGCTTCGATGCCGTCCGGCGTTTTCAACGCGGAATCAATCACAGGGAACAGGGCCAGCACCGGAATGCCCAGCGTAACGCATTCTTCCGCCACTTTCAGCAGCAGGTCCACCGACACGCGCTCCACGCCCGGCATCGACAGCACGGGCTCGCGCTTGTTTTCACCGTCGAGAATGAAGACCGGGTAGATCAGGTCGGACGCCGTGACGGCGTGCTCGCGCATCAGGGCGCGCGAGAAGGGATCGCGGCGCATGCGGCGCATGCGCAGGGCGGGGAAGGGGGCGTGGTGCGTCATCATTGTTCCTCAGGTTCGTCCGCCAGCGCTTCGCCGGCACCGCTCAGGCCCACGAGTTCTTCGATCTTCGCGGTCGCTTCTTCGATGCCGATGCGCTTCAGTGCGGAAAACAGTTGCACGGTGAAGGGGAAGCCTTCGCCGTCTTCGTCCACGTAGCTGTCCAGCTTGGCTTGCGCCTGGCGCAGCACGTTGACGGATTCGTTGCGGTTGAGCTTGTCAACCTTGGTCAGGATGCAGTGGATCGGCTTGCCGGTCGGGGCGAACCATTCCAGCATCTGGATGTCGAGGTCGGTGAACGGGCGGCGCGCGTCCATGATCAGGACCAGTGCCGCCAGCTGCTCGCGACGCTGCACGTAGTCGCCCAGCAGGCGCTGCCAGTGCAGCTTGGCGTCGCCCGACACTTCGGCGTAGCCGTAACCGGGCAAGTCGGCCACCAGGCACTGGATTTCGTCCACATTGGTCTCGTCCTTGCGGTGCATGGCCACATGGGCGCCGCCGATCGAGAAAAAGTTGATGTGCTGGGTGCGGCCCGGCGTTTTCGAGGCGAAAGCGAGGCCTTTCTGGTTGCACAGAATGTTGATGGCGGTCGATTTGCCTGCATTCGAACGGCCGGCGAAGGCAATTTCAGGCACGGTGGTCCGGGGCAGGTCGCGCAGGTGATTAACAGTCGTGAAGAAGCGGGCTTGCCAGAGTTTGGACATGGAGATAAGCAGAAATTGCAACAAAAGGGGCGTTATGTGCCGGAAAGCTATTGTACAATAAGGGGTTACGAATTGTAGCCACGCCCCTATGGGCCAGCCGCAATGACCTTACCTTTATTATTACTAGTCAGGGTGTCTGAATGAATCGTGCGTTTTCACCGTTTGTAAAATCCTTGTTCGTTGCAATGATGGCGGTTTCGGGCCTGGCGACTGCCGCTGAGCACGCTCCGGCAGCGGTCAAAGTGGATGCTGCCAAAGGCGCAACCCTGTACAACGATGGCGATAACGCACGCGGCCTGCCGGCTTGCGCCTCCTGCCACGGCGCGTCGGGCAACTCGACCATCGCCGCCAACCCGAAACTGGCCGGCCAGAACGCCGTCTACCTGCACAAGCAGCTGGTGGAATTCACCACCCCGCAGCGCCAGCAGCCGGTGATGACCACCTACGCGAAGATGCTGACCGAAGAAGAAAAGCTGAACATCTCCGCTTACCTGGCCACCCAGACCCAGAAGCCTGGCGCCGCCAAGAACAAGGACTCCATCGAGCTGGGCAAGAAGATCTACCGCGCCGGCATCGCTGAAAAGAACGTGCCTGCCTGCGCCAGCTGCCACGGCCCGGCTGGTAACGGCATGCCAACCCGCTATCCGCGCATCGGCGGCCAGCACCAGGACTACACCACCGCCCAGCTCGCAGCGTTCAAGGCCAACGGCCGCAAGAACAGCGCCGAGATGAGCACCATCGCCGCCCGCATGTCCGACGACGAAATGAAAGCCGTCGCCGACTACGTGGCTGGCTTGAAGTAATCTCTGAAGCAAAGGCGCCCGCAAGAGGCGCACGCATGGAAGTGAAAAGGGGCGGCCGCGCGAGCGGGCCGCCTTTTATTTTTCCGGATTGACGCATGAGCGAACCCAGCACCACCGGCATCCGCCTGAATACCCGCCGTCCCGCCGTCGATGAGGCTTTCGAGCTTCTGTCTTCGATGCGCTTTGCCATCGCACTGCTGGTCATGATCGCCATCTCGGCGATTATCGGCACCATCATGCAGCAAAATCGCGCAATGCCGGACTATATCAACCAGTTCGGTCCCTTCTGGTTCGAAGTGTTCGCCAAGCTGGGCCTCTACGCGGTCTACTCGGCCTGGTGGTTCCTGCTGATGATGGGCTTCCTCGTCATTTCCACCTCGCTGTGCATCGTGCGCAATGCGCCGAAGATGATCAAGGATATGCGCAGCTGGAAGGAGAACGTGCGCGAACAGTCGCTGCGCAACTTCCACCACAAGAACGAGTGGCAGGCACCGCTGGCGCGCGCCGCCATGGCGCAGCAGATGGCCACGCGCCTGTCGCATGCCGGCTACCAGGCGAAAATCGTGGAGAAGGATGGCGGCACGCTGGTGACCGCCAAGCGCGGCGCGGCCAACAAGTTCGGCTATATCTTCGCGCATACGGCCATTGTGGTGATCTGTATCGGCGGCCTGCTGGATTCCGACATGCCGATCCGTATCCAGGAATGGTTCATGGGCAAAACGCCGTTCGCGGGCAGCGGCCTGATCGCCGATATCCCGGCGCAGCACCGCCTCAGCGTCAGCAACCCGACCTTCCGCGCCAACAGCATGATTCCCGAAGGCGCGGCTAGCAACACGGCCGTGATTCCGCGTGCGGATGGCGTGCTGATCCAGGAGCTGCCCTTCACCATCCAGCTGAACAAGTTCAATATCGATTTCTACAGCACCGGCATGCCCAAGCTGTTCGCCAGCGAAGTGACGGTGCGCGATAACGAAACCGGCCACACTTTCTCTTCCGTGATCGAAGTGAACAAGCCGCTGATCTACAAGGGCCTGGCGGTCTACCAGTCCAGCTTTGAAGATGGCGGCAGCAAGCTCAAGCTCACCGGCTTCCCGATGGCGGGACCGAAAGCGGACAAGTTCGAGATCAGCGGCGAAGTCGGCTCCTCAACCAAGCTGAACGATGCCTACACGGTGGAATGGAGCGATTTCCGCCCCTTCAACGTGGAGAATCTCGCCGGCGACGATGCGCGCGCCGTAAAGAAGGGCGAAAACCTGAACGAAGCTTTGTCGAAGCAGCTCGGTTCGGCCGCCAAGAACGCCAATAACAAGGACCTGAAGAACGTCGGCCCGAGCGTGCAGTACAAGCTGCGCGACCAGACCGGCCAGGCCCGCGAGTACCAGAACTATATGCAGCCGGTAACGGTGGACGGCGCAACCGTCTTCCTGGCTGGCGTGCGCAGCAATCCAGGCGAGCCCTTCAGCTACCTGCGGATTCCGGCTGACGATGAATACAGCGTGCGCGACTGGATGCGCCTGCGCGCCGCCCTGAACGATCCGGCACTGCGCGCCAAGGCGGCCGCAGCCTATGCCCGCCGCGCCATACCGGCCAGCGGCAATGCGGTGCAGATGCAGGCACAGCTGGAGCAGTCTTCGCTGAAGAGCCTGGAAATCTTCGCAGGCGACGAGAAATCGGCCGGTTTCGTGGCCGTCACCGATTTCCTGCGCAAGGTGCCGGAAGCGGAACAGGCCAAGGCCGCCGATATCTTCATGAAGATCCTGAACGGCACGCTGTGGGAGCTGTGGCAGGTCACGCGCGACCAGGCAGGCCTGCCTGCCGTTGACGGTGACGAGAAGCACGCCCGCTTCCTGCAGTTGGCCACCAATGCGCTGGCCGACAGCTTCTTCTACAAGGCGCCGGTCTACCTGCAGCTGGAAGACTACACGCAGGTGAAAGCCTCGGTGTTCCAGGTAACGCGCTCGCCGGGCAAGGCCGTGGTCTACCTCGGCTGTACCTTCCTGGTGCTGGGCGTGTTCGCCATGTTCTACATCCGCGAGCGCCGCCTGTGGATCTGGCTGCGCGACAACGAACAGGGCACGCATGCGCTGATGGCCATGAGCACCCAGCGCAAGACCCTCGATTTCGATAAAGAATTCAACGATTTAAAGGAAAAGCTGCCGCAATCGGCGTAAGCTGTTGCCGTCAGAAGGGGAGACCTCAGCATGGAAATTACCCAGAACCAAACTTACACGCAGGCGCCCGGCTATTTCAAGCGCCTGAGCATTTTCGACTGGCTGTTCGGCCTGGCGCTGATGGCTGGCGCCCTGTACGCGCTGAACCGCTTCGGCGCCTATATGGACATCTACGAGAAGGTGATCCTGGTCGCCTCCGCGCCGGTGTTCGCCGCGCTGGGCTGGCACTGGAAGCCGGTGCGCTGGGTGATGCCGCTGACCTTCCTGCTGGCGCTGTGGGCTGTGTCCATGTACGCGGGTGACCTGGAGATGGCAAACAAGAAGTTCTGGCTGCGCTATATGATCTCCAGCCAGTCCGCGATCCTGTGGATGAGCGTGTTCTTCTTCCTGTCCACGCTGTTCTACTGGATTGGCCTGATCAGCCGTTCGGCCACCGGCGGCGCCATCGGCGCGGGCCTGTGCTGGGCCGCGCTGGTGTTCGGCATCACCGGCATGCTGGTGCGCTGGTACGAGTCCTACCTGATCGGCACGGACGTGGGCCACATCCCGATTTCGAACCTGTATGAAGTGTTCATCCTGTTCGCGCTGATCACGGCCATGTTCCACCTGTACTACGAGCAGCGCTACCAGACCCGCCAGCTCGGCGCCTTCGTGCTGCTGGTGATTTCGGCGGCGGTAGCCTTCCTGCTGTGGTACACGGTCTCGCGCGGCGCGGCCGACATCCAGCCGCTGGTGCCTGCACTGCAGAGCTGGTGGATGAAAATCCACGTACCGGCCAACTTCATCGGCTACGGCACCTTTGCGCTGGCCGCCATGGTGGCCACGGCCTACCTGCTGAAGTCGCACGGCTACCTGGTGGACCGCCTGCCGTCTCTGGAGCTGCTGGACGACGTGATGTACAAGTCCATTTCGGCCGGTTTCGCCTTCTTCACCATCGCCACCATCCTGGGCGCGCTGTGGGCGGCGGAAGCCTGGGGCGGCTACTGGTCCTGGGATCCGAAAGAAACCTGGGCTCTGATCGTCTGGCTCAACTATGCGGCCTGGCTGCACATGCGCCTGATGTCCGGCCTGCGCGGCCGTGTGGCGGCATGGTGGGCGCTGGTGGGCCTGCTGGTGACGACGTTTGCTTTCCTTGGTGTCAACATGTTCCTGTCCGGCCTGCATTCTTACGGGAAGCTTTAAATTACGAGAACGTAATCTCGCGGCATTCCGGAATGGTGTAATGTTCCTTCAACATCACCATTCCGGAGTCAGCAATGCTGATCAAACGTTCCCCCAACGGCATCGACCTGCCGTTTTCGTCCGAAATCACCCCGCGCGAGGTCTTTGAAGACCGCCGGCGCTTCATCAAGCAGCTGGCGCTGGGTTCCATCGCCGGCAGCGCGCTGTGGGAAATGGCCAACCGTGAGGCCTTTGCCCAGGGCGTCAATCCCAAGCTGGCCGCTAAGCTGAACCCGTCCTACTCGGCGCTCGACAAGCAGACCGCCTACAAGGACGCCACCACCTACAACAACTTCTACGAATTCGGCACCGACAAGGGTGATCCGGCCGAGAATGCGCACACGCTGAAAACCCGGCCGTGGACCGTTTCCATCGAAGGCGAGGTGAAGAAGCCCTTTACCCTCGATCTCGACGCGCTGCTGAAGCTGGCGCCGCTGGAAGAGCGCGTGTACCGCCTGCGCTGCGTGGAAGGCTGGTCGATGGTGATTCCCTGGGTTGGCTATTCCCTGTCCGAGATAATCAAGAAGGCCGAGCCGACCGGCAACGCCAAATACGTGGAATTCGTGACGCTGGCCGACCGCAAGCAGATGCCGGGAGTCGGCAGCCGCGTGCTGCAATGGCCGTATGTGGAAGGCCTGCGCATGGATGAGGCGAACCACCCGCTTACCCTGCTCACGCTGGGCATGTATGGCGAAACGCTGCCCAACCAGAACGGCGCGCCGGTGCGCATCGTGGTGCCGTGGAAGTATGGCTTCAAATCGGCCAAGTCGATCGTGAAGATCCGCTTCGTGAAGGACCAGCCGCGTACGGCCTGGAACGTATCCGCGCCGCAGGAATACGGCTTCTACTCCAACGTGAACCCGAATGTGGACCACCCGCGCTGGTCGCAGGCGTCCGAGCGCCGCATCGGCGAAGACGGCTTCCTGTCCCGCAAGCGCAAGACGCTGATGTTCAACGGCTATAACGACGTGGCATCGCTGTACTCGGGCATGGATCTGAAGAAGTTCTACTGATGGCCTTCAATCCGAGCCCGAAGCAGCTCAGCGCTATCAAGGCGCTGGTATTCCTGCTGGCGCTGGTCCCCTTCGGCAAGCTGGTGTGGCTGACGGTGAGCGAGCAGCTGGTGGAACCGCTGCAGTACATCACGCGCGCAACCGGCGACTGGACGCTGTACTTCCTGTGCATCACGCTCGCCGTCACGCCGCTGCGCAAGCTGTCGAAGTGGAACTGGGTGCTGAAGCTGCGCCGCATGCTGGGGCTGTACGCCTTTTTCTACGGCCTGCTGCATTTCACCACCTTCCTGTGGTTCGATCACTTCTTTGATGTGCAGGAGATGCTGAAGGATGTGGTCAAGCGGCCCTTCATCACGGTCGGCTTCATCGCCTTCGTGCTGTTGATTCCTTTGGCGGTAACGAGCACCAATGCGATGGTGAAGCGGCTGGGCGGCAAGCGCTGGCTGTGGCTGCACCGGCTGGTTTATGTGATCGCGCCGCTGGGCGTGCTGCACTACTGGTGGATGAAGGCGGCCAAGAACGACCTGGGGCAGCCGCTGCTGTTTGTGCTGATTGTGGCAGTGCTGCTGGGCTTGCGCCTGTGGTGGGCAAGGACCAGGGCGGGCGCCCCGGTCCGGACCTGAATTACTTGATGACGGATTCCAGCGCGAACAGCTCCTGGGGCGTTTCGCGGCGGCGCACCAGGTGGGTGGTGCTGCCGTCGACGATCACTTCCGCCACGCGGCCGCGCGTGTTGTAGTTGGACGCCATCGTCATGCCGTAGGCGCCGGCGGTCTTCATCACCAGCAGGTCGCCCGGCTCAACGGCCAGTTCACGGTCGCGCGCCAGCCAGTCGCCGGATTCGCAGATCGGTCCCACCACGTCGAACGTGGCGCTGGCAGCCTTGCCCTGCACCACCGGCTGCATCTCCATCCACGCCTGGTACATCGCCGGACGCGCCATATCGTTCATGGCCGCATCCACGATGCAGAAGTTCTTCTCTTCGCCGTGCTTGAGGAACTCCACCTTGGTCAGCAGCACGCCGGCATTGCCCACGATGGAGCGGCCCGGCTCGAAGATCACCTTGATCGCCTTGCCGCCATGCTTTTCGGCGCGCCATGCGTCGATGCGCTTGAACAGGCGCGCCAGGTAATCGCCCACGGCAACCGGCGAGCCTTCGCCATTACCGTAGTCGATGCCGATGCCGCCGCCGATATCGAGGTGGTGTAAATGGATGCCTTCGGCGCCCAGCGTATCGATCAGCTCAATCAGTTTATCCAGCGCCTCCAGCAGCGGGGCATCGTCCAGCAGCTGGGAGCCAATATGGCAGTCGATGCCCGACACGTCCAGGTTCGGCAGCCTTGCCGCCACGCGGTAGGTTTCCAGTGCATCGCTGAAGGCCACGCCGAACTTATTGGCTTTCAGGCCGGTGGCGATATACGGGTGGGTCTTGGCATCCACGTTCGGGTTCACGCGCAGGGAAACGCGTGCCTTCTTGCCGACCGAGCCCGCCACCTCGTTCAGGCGGTGCAGTTCGGGGATGGATTCCACGTTGAAGCAGAGGATGTCATGATCCAGCGCCAGGCGCATCTCTTCAACGGTCTTGCCCACGCCCGAGAAGATCACCTTCTTCGGGTCGCCGCCCGCAGCGACCACGCGCAGCAGTTCGCCGCCCGAGACGATATCGAAGCCCGCACCCTGGCGCGCCAGCAGGTCGAGAATGGCGAGGTTCGAGTTCGCCTTCATGGCATAGCAGACCAGCGCATCGCGGCCGGCGACGGCATCCGCATAGGCGGCAAAGTTTTCCAGCAGCTGGGCTTTGGAATAGACGTAGGCAGGCGTGCCGTATTGTTCGGCGATGGCGGTCAGCGCAAGGCCTTCGGCGTGCAGCACGCCGTTCTGGTATTCGAAGTGGGACATAAATTACTGTTGGGAGGCTGGAGGGGTCGAAGGGACGGGCGCCGAAGCAGGCGCAACGCCCGGTTTGCCCAGCTCGTTAGCCGACGCCGGTTTTGCCGGCGGTTTAGGCAGATACAGAGGACCAGTCTGGCCGCAGGCGGATAGCATGGCGGTCAGGATAACGATGGCGGGCAGCGCAAAAGAGGACTTCACGATTAGAATCACGGTTTGAACAGATTACCTTGGAGTGTAGCATGACCGAAACCGAATTCCTGGACCTGGCCGATGCCACACTGTCCGCCATCGAGTACGCCATCGACCAGCTGACCGATCAGGACCGGATCGATGCCGAATGCAGCCGCAACGGCAATGTGCTGGAAATCGAGTTCCTGCACAACGGCTCCAAGGTCATCGTCAACAGCCAGGCGGCGATGCAGGAGCTGTGGGTGGCGGCCCGTTCCGGCGGCTTCCACTACAAGCATGTTGACGGCAAATGGCTCAATACGCGCGACAGCAGCGAGCTGTTCGCCGCCCTCTCCCAGATCGCCACCGAACAATCCGGCGGCTCCCCCGTCATTATTGCCCCCTAAAAAAAATTGCTTAAAAAATGGGGACAGACCCGGATTTCTAAAATCCGGGTCTGTCCCCATTTTCTTTGCAACTTTTCTTAGAACAGTTCGTTTTTGACGGCGTCGCGGGCTTTTTCCTGTTCGGGGGTGCCGCGGGCGTTGCCTTCCAGGCTTTGCACGCCCGTGCCCGGCGGGTTCTCGGCGTAATAGTACTCGCCGTCCACCTGGATCACGCCGTCCGGCACCACGCGCTCTTCCACCGGCACATTCTTCAGCGCCTTCTGCATATAGCTGATCCAGATCGGCAGCGCCAGGCCGCCGCCCGTTTCGCGGTTGCCGAGGTTCTTCGGCTGGTCGTAGCCGATCCACGCCACGCCCACTACCTTGGGCTGGTAGCCGGCGAACCAGGCGTCCACCGAATCGTTGGTGGTGCCGGTCTTGCCTGCGATGTCCGGACGTTTCAGCGACAGCGCCTTGGTCGCCGTGCCGAAGCGCACCACGTCCTTCATCATGCTGTCCATCAGGAAGGCATTGCGCTCGTCGATCACGCGGTTGGCTTCCACACCCGCGCGGTCCGGCGCCGCCTGCGACAGCACACGGCCGCTGGCATCCGTCACCTTCGAGATCAGGTAGGGCGATACCTTGTAGCCGCCGTTTGCAAACACCGCATACGCGCCCGCCATTTGCAGCGGCGTGACCGCGCCCGCGCCCAGCGCCAAGGTCAGGTAGGGCGGGTTCTTGTCGGCTTCGAAGCCGAAGCGCGTCGAATATTCTTGGCCGTACTTGGCGCCGATCTTGTGCAGGATGCGGATCGAAATCATGTTCTTCGATTTCGTCAGGCCGCGCCGCATCGTCATCGGGCCTTCATATTTGCCGTCGTAGTTCTTCGGTTCCCAAGCCTGGCCGCCGGTCTGGCCGGCGTCGAAGGAAATCGGCGCGTCGTTGATCATGGTCGCCGGCGACAGGCCGCGCTCCAGCGAAGCCGAGTAGATAAACGGCTTGAACGAGGAACCCGGCTGGCGCCATGCCTGCGTCACGTGGTTGAACTTGTTGCGGTTGTAGTCGAAGCCGCCCACCATGGCCTTGATCGCGCCGTCCTCGGTGCTGGCCGCCACGAAGGCTGATTCGATTTCCGGCATTTGCGTAATCTGCCAGTCCTTGCCTTCCTGCGTGACGCGGATCACGGCGCCGCGGCGGATGCGCTTGTTCGGCGCTGCCTTCTCGGACAGCCAGGACTTGCCCATGTCCAGCCCTGCGCCGGTAATCGCAATTTCCTCGCCCGACGCGGTCACGGCCGTCACCTTGGACGGGGAGGCCGACAGCACCATCGCGGCCACGATATCGTCGCTGTCCGGGTGTTCTGCCAACTCGGTTTCGATCACTTCATCCACTTCGGCCTTGTTCGACGGCAGGTCCACATAGGCTTCCGGACCACGGTAAGGATGGCGGCGTTCATATTCCATCACGCCCTTGCGCAGCGCCAGGTAGGCGGCGTCCTGGTCGGCCTTGGTAATCGTGGTGAAGACGTTCAGGCCGCGGGTATAGGTGTCTTCCTTGAACTGCTCGTAGACCAGCTGGCGTGCCATTTCTGCAACATATTCGGCATGCACGCCGAATTCGCTGCTGTCCGTCTTCACCTTGAGTTCTTCCTTCTTGGCCGCTTCGTACTGGGCCGGGGTGATATAGCCCAGCTGCGCCATGCGCTGCAGGATGTACTGCTGGCGGGTGCGGGCGCGTTTCGGGTTCACCACCGGGTTGTAGGCGGACGGCGCCTTAGGCAGGCCGGCCAGCATGGCCGCTTCGGCGATGCTAATGTCTTTCAGATTTTTGCCGAAATAGATCTGTGCCGCCGAGGAGAAGCCGTAAGCCCGCTGCCCCAGGTAGATCTGGTTCATGTACACCTCAAGGATCTGGTCTTTCGTGAGGTTCTGCTCGATCTTCCAGGCCAGCAGCGCTTCGTAGGCCTTGCGCTTGAAGGTTTGTTCGCTGGACAGGAAGAAGTTGCGCGCCACCTGCTGCGTGATGGTCGACGCGCCCTGGCGTGCGCCGCCGGTCGCGTTATGCGCCATGGCGCGCAGGATGCCCCAGTAATCCAGGCCGCCGTGCTCGTAGAAGCGGTCGTCCTCGATGGCCAGCACGGCCTTCTTCATCACATCCGGGATGTCCTTGATGTGGACCAGGTTGCGGCGCTCTTCGCCGAATTCGCCGATCAGCACATTATCGGCCGAGAAGATCCGCAGCGGCATCTTGGGCCGGTAATCGGTCAGCGTATCGAGCGAAGGCAGGTTGGGGTAGGCCAGGGCCAGGCCGAACACGATGAGCAGCAGTCCCACCAGCACCAGGCCCACGAGGGAGGCCAGGGCCATCAGCAGAATGTTCTTCGGAGCGTGCTTGCCGGCGGGCGTGTTGTTATTAGCAGTCATGCGGGAACGTCACTTTCTGGGATTTGATGCTGGGCATTATAAGCGAGCGCAATTGGCTGCGGCGCGCACCGGATACCGGGGAGAAAGTTAAAAATTGTTCGTGAATAACGTAACAATACAGTTGTTTTCAGGGACACGAGATGTCAAAAATAGTGTGGCGAAAGCCGCACAGGCAGCCAATAGTGCCCCTCAGAAATACCTTTACATGCACTCGGCTATAGCGCTAGCATCTAATGTACTGTCTCATTTTTGCGACCTAAGTACAGGTTTTAAAACGATTTCTACTATGTCAACCTACTTGGTTCTCTTGTCATGATGCCTGATTTGAAAGTCCTGCTCGGCGGCGGGAAGGCGCCGCTGGTCGGACTGGATATCAGTTCATCGGGCGTGCGGCTCGTGGAGCTGGCCGATGCCGGCAAGGATGGCATTCGCCTTGAGCGCTATGCCAGCGAGGCCTTGCCGCGCGGCGCTGTGGCCGATGGCAATATCGAGAACCTGGACCAGGTGGTCGACGCCGTGCGCCGTGTGCTGAAGAAGAGCGGCACGCGGGCCCGTCACGTCGCCCTCGGCATGCCGCCCGCATCGGTGATCACAAAGAAGATCGTGCTGCCAGCCGGCCTGTCGGAAGAGCAGCTGGAAGTGCAGGTGGAATCCGAAGCGAGCCAGTATATTCCCTTCGCCCTCGATGAGGTGAGCCTGGACTTCGACGTGATCGGCCCCGTCGCCAATTCGGCCGATGACGTGGAAGTGATGCTGGCCGCAGCCCGCCGCGAAAAGGTGGAAGACCGCGTGGCCGTGGCCGAAGCGTCCGGCCTGAAGGCCTCCGTGATGGACATCGAGTCCTACGCCGCGCGCGCCGCGCTGGACCGCGTGATCGCCCAGCTGCCGGAAGGCGGCGCCGGACAGGTGATTGCACTGTTCCAGGTGGGCGCCCAGGTCACGCACATTTCCGTGATGCTGGACGGCGTGACCGTGTACGAGCGCGAACAGCCCTTCGGCGGCAACTCGCTGACGCAGGATATCGTGCGCGCCTACGGCCTGGCCTTTGAAGAAGCGGAGGCGCGCAAGAAGAGCAGCGACCTGCCGGAAAACTATGCGCTGGAACTGCTGCAGCCTTTCCTGGAAAGCGCCGCGCTGGAAGTCACGCGCGCCATCCAGTTCTTCTTCACTTCCACCCCCTATACGAAGATCGACCAGATTTACCTGGCGGGCGGCTGCGCCGCCTTGCCCGGCCTGCTCGACATCATCGCCAACCGCACCCGCATATCGAGCGCTGTGATCTCGCCCTTCAAAGGCATGCAGCTGGGCGCCGGCGTGCGCGAGAGCCAGCTGCGCGCCGACGCGCCGGCCTACCTTGTGGCCTGCGGCCTGGCGCTGCGGAGGTTCGGCTGATGATACGCATTAACCTTCTGCCGCACCGCGAGGAGAAGCGCAAGCAGCGCAAGGCGGCGTTTATCGCGCTGCTGGTGCTGTCGGGCGTGATCGGCGCCGGCATCGTGCTGCTGGTGGGCGTGTATAACGCGCGCGCCATCGCCGTGCAGGACGAGCGTAACGAAGTGCTGCAGTCCTCCATCAAGGCGCTGGATGTGAAGATCGCGCAGATCGCCACGCTGAAACAGGAAATCGAGGCGCTGAAGGCGCGCCAGCAGGCAGTGGAAGACCTGCAGGGCGACCGCAACCAGCCGGTCTACCTGCTGGATGAACTGGTCAAGCAGACCCCGCCCGGCGTCTACCTCAAGCAATTCAAGCAGGACGGGCAGCGCGTCACCGTGGGCGGCTACGCGCAGTCGCAGGAGCGCGTGTCCGAGCTGCTGCGTAACCTGTCCAGCGCCTCGCCCTGGCTGGAGCGGCCGGACCTGATCGAGGTGCGCTCCTCCAATCTTGGCCAGGGCAAGACGGCCAAGAAGGTGGTGGAATTCAATCTCATCGTCGGCATCAAGCGCCCCCGCGACAAGGACGCGCCGCCGGACGACGCAAAACCGGGCGCCAAGCCTGCGGCACAGGGCTGAGGAAGGCATATGGCGATCGATATCAAACAGCTGGCAGAAGACTTCGCGTCCCAGTTCCGCGGCCTGAATGGCGTGCATCCCGGCCAGTGGCCGCTGGCGCCGCGCATCATGTGCGGCATCGGCGTGGCCGTGGCGGTGGTGGTGCTGGGCCATTTCCTGTACTGGAGCGGCCAGTTCGAAGAGCAGGACGCGGGTGCAGCCAAAGAACAGCAGCTGCGCGACGAATACCAGATCAAGACGGCACAGGCGGCGAACCTCGACGCCCTCATCAAACAGAAAGCCCAGGTGGACCAGTACGTGGTGCGGCTGGAGAAGCAGCTGCCGAGCAAGGCCGAGATGGCTGCGCTGCTGTCGGACATCAACCAGGCGGGCCTGGGCCGCGGCCTGCAGTTCGAGCTGTTCAAGCCGGGACAGGTGGTAGTGAAGGACTATTACGCTGAGCTGCCCATCGATATCAAGGTGACGGGCAACTATCACGATATCGGCGCCTTTGCGGGCGATATGGCCAACCTGCCGCGCATCGTCACCCTGAACAATATGGCGCTGGTGGCCGGCAAGGACGGCACGCTGACGCTGGACGCCGTGGCCAAGACCTTCCGCTACCTGGACCAGGATGAAGTGCTGGCGCAGCGCAAGGCCGCTGCCGACAAGAAGAAGGGGGCGAAGAAATGAAAAAGCTCGCCCTCACGCTGTGCGTGCTGCTGCTGAGCGCATGCGGCGACAGCGATGTGCAGGAAGTGCGCCAGTGGATGAAGCAGGTCGACAGCCAGACCCGCCCCTCCGTCAAACCGCTGCAGGAGCCGAAGACCTTCGTGCCCTTTGCCTATGCCTCGGTGGAAGCGCCCGATCCCTTTAGCCCGAACAAGCTGCTGGCCGAACTGGCCAAATCGCGTCCCGGCGGCGGGCTGCAGCCCGATACGGGCCGCCGCAAGGAATTCCTCGAAAGCTTCCCGCTCGATACGATGAAGATGGTGGGCACCCTGCAGAAAGGCGGCGCCATGTTTGCACTGCTGCAGGTGGACCGTTCGGTGTACCAGGTGCGAGCAGGCCAGTACCTGGGCCAGAACTTCGGCCAGATCACCTCGATCACCGAAGACGCGGTGAACGTGAAGGAAGTAGTACAAGATGCGGCCGGCGACTGGGTCGAGCGCATGTCGAAGTTGGAACTGCAGGATAGCAAGGAGAGTACGCAATGATTGCCATCGGAACCCTGACGCGGGGCTTGCGCCAGCTGAGCGCCGCGCTGGCGCTGGCCGGCACCGCCTTGCTGGCGCATGCGCAGCAAGGCAATACCATCGAATCGGTGACGGCCAATCAGCAAGGGTCGAATGTGATCGTGAAGATCGGGCTGAAGAATGCGCCCGAAAAGCTGCCGATCGGCTTTGCCATCACCAATCCGCCGCGCATTGCGCTCGACTTTGGCGCCACCAGCAACGGCACCGGCAAAACCACGCAGGACATGGACCTGGGCGACCTGCGGTCGGTAAACGTGGTGCAGGCCGGTGAACGTTCGCGCCTGGTCTTCAACCTGAAACGCAGCCTGAATTACGCCACCGCGATCGATGGCAATGCCGTGATCCTCACCATCGACGGTTCCGGCGGCCTCGCCACCGCGGTGGATGCGCGCGGCCTGCCGGTGCAGGCAGCTGCGCCCGTGGCGCCGCCTGCAAAGCAGCTGCTGCGCGATCTCGATTTCCGCCGCGGTAGCAACGGCGAAGGCCGCATCGTGGTGGACCTGCCGAACAGCCAGGTGGCCGTCGACGTGCGCCAGACCGCTACCGGCGTGGTCGTCGATTTCCTGAAGACCGGCTTGCCGGAAACCCTGCGCCGCCGTCTCGACGTGACAGACTTCGGCACCCCGGTGTCGCAGATCACCACGGTGCCGCAGGGCGACAATGTACGCATGAACATTGAAGCCAAGGGCCTGTGGGAGCAGAGCGTGTACCAGAGCGATACCCAGCTGGTGGTGGACGTGAAGCCGATCAAGGAAGACCCGAACAAGCTGACCCAGGGCACCCAGGGCTACCGCGGCGAGAAGCTGTCCTTCAACTTCCAGAACGTGGAAGTGCGCGCTGCGCTGCAGGCGATTGCCGATATCTCCGGCCTGAACATCATTACCAGCGACAGCGTAACGGGTAACCTGACCTTGCGCCTGAAGGAGGTGCCGTGGGACCAGGCGCTGGACGTGGTACTGCAGGCCAAGGGCCTCGACATGCGCAAGAACGGCTCCGTGATCTGGATCGCGCCCAAGGAAGAGCTGCTGACCAAGGAGAAGCTGGAGCTGGAGCAGCGCGCCCAGATCGCCGACCTGGAACCGCTCAAGTCCGAAATCTTCCAGCTCAATTACCAGAAGGCTGAATCGTTCAAGACCGTATTCGGCCTGGAAGGCGGCGCCGATTCCAAGAACCGCATCCTGTCGCGCCGCGGCAGCGCCATCATTGAACCGCGCACCAACCAGCTGTTCGTAACCGATATCGCCTCCAAGATCGAAGACGTGCGCCGCCTGATCCAGAAAACGGACGTGGCCACCAAGCAGGTGCTGATCGAAGCGCGCATTGTGGAAGCGAACGACGGCTTCACCCGCAATCTTGGCGCAAAGCTGGGCTTCGCCGACCTGCGCACCCTGCGCGGCGGCGACACCGGCTGGGCGCTCGGCGGCGGCAATACCCGTATCGGCCTGGGCGGCAACCTGACCGGCATCGGCCAGGTCACGGGCCAGACGCCGGATAACGGCGACGGCTATACCAACACCACCATGATCGACTTGCCGGCGGCGCCCATCAACGGCGCTGCTGCAGGCAATCTGGCCGTCAGCCTGTTTAACGCAGCGGCAAACCGCTTCCTCAATCTGGAGCTCTCCGCACTGGAAGCGGATGGCACTGGCAAGATCATCTCCAGCCCGCGCGTGGTGACGGCCGACAAGGCCGTGGCCACCATCGAGCAGGGCCTGGAACTGCCTTACCAGGTGGCCACCAGCAGCGGCGCCACCTCCATCGTGTTCCGCAAGGCGAACCTGCGCCTCGAAGTGACGCCGCAGATCACACCAGATGGCAATGTGGTGATCGATGTGGACGTGAACAAGGATAGCGTAGGCCAGGAAACCCGCGCCGGTTTTGCCATCGACACCAAGCACGTGAAAACGCAGGTGATGGTGGAGAACGGCGGCACCGTCGTGCTGGGCGGTATTTACCAGCAGACGCAGCGCAGTACCGAAACCAAGGTGCCCCTGCTGGGCGATGTGCCGGTGCTGGGCTACCTGTTCCGCAATACGGCGCGCACCGACGACAAGACCGAACTGCTGGTCTTCATCACGCCGAAGATCGTCGCCGAGCGCCTCAGCGCACGCTAAGAACGCACACAGAATTCAGCTCCAACAATAAGGGTAATAACGAGATGACTACCGAGAAGCAGTTGTTCCGAAAACTGGGCGGCTGGCTGGGCACTTTCGCCTGTGCCGGCCTGTTGGCAGCCTGCGGTGGGGGCGGCGGATCCCCTGGCACCGGTCCTGGCGGCGTAACGCCGCCGGCCAAGGTCGCCAGCGTGGTGCTGACGGCCAGCGCCGCCACCATGCCTTCATCGGGCCTGGACGGCACGGAAGTGACCCTGACGGCCGTGGTCAAGGATGGCAGCAACAACGTGCTGCCCAACCAGACTGTGAGCTTCAAGGCGGATTCGGGCAATATCAGCAATACCACGCGCACCACGGATGCCAACGGCATCGTCACGGAAAAGATCAACACCAAGGGCAACGCAACGCCGCGCACCATCACCATCAGCGCCAGCGCAGGCGGCGTGAACTCGAACGAAGTGAAGGTGAACGTGGTGGCCGCCAGCCAGACGCTGACGCTGACTACCGACTCCGGCACCCTGCAGTCGTCCGGCGCCGCCGGTTCGGAGGTGACGGTGACGGCACTGGTAAAGGATTCGAACAACACCGTGATGCCGAACGTGAAAGTGGACCTGGCGGCCGATTCCGGCAGCCTGACCGCCGGCACCCGCATTACCGATGCTGCAGGCCGCGTGACGGAAAAACTCAGCACCGGCAACGATGCGCGTTCGCGTACCATCAAGGTCACCGCGACCATTGCCGGCCTGGATCCGGTGACGGCGCAAGTGAATGTGGTGGGCACCCAGGTGCAGGTCAATGCCAGCAGCTCCGTCAGCGTGGGCACCAGCACGGATGTTACCGTCAAGCTGGTGGACTCCGCAGGTAATGCCCTGGTCGGCAAGGCCGTGACCTTCAGCGCGGCGCGCAACCAGCTGAGCGTGAAGGGCGGCGGTGCTGCGGTGACCAACTCGGCAGGCCAGCTCACGCTGAGCTATTCGGCCTCCAGCGCGGGTGCCGATACCATCACCGTGACCTCGATGGGCGAAACGTCCACGGCGGGCATCAATGTCAGCAATACCAACTTCACCGTGGCGGTGATCAACGGTGGCGGCGCAGTGCAGACGCTTGCTGCGATCAACCAGTGCCACCCGGTAGCGATCCACAGCGATGCCGGCGGCACACCCACCGGCGGCAGCGTGACCGTGAGTTCCTCGCGCGGCACCGTATACAGCGATGCAGCCTGCGCTTCGCCGCTGACGGTAGCCATTCCCCTGGCATCCGGCAATGCGACTGCCTATGTCAGCGCCACCAGCCCCGGCGTGGCGACACTGACCGCGACCACGACCGCGAACAACGCGACGGCACAAGGCATCGTGGAATTTGTCGCGCCGCTGCTGTCCACTGCCACGGTGATCGCGCAAGCCGATCCATCCGTGGTGGGCGCCAACGCGCCAGGCAGCACCAGCCAGCAGGCAGCGATTCGCGCCGTGGTGCGCGACGGAACGCCGGCCAATAACCTGGTGAAAAATGCTCCCGTGGCCTTCACCATCATCAGCGACCCGACCGGCGGCACCCTGACCCAGCCTGCAGTCGTGCTGACGGGCAGCGACGGTTCCGCCACGGTCTCCTACATCGCCGGCACCTCGTCCAGCGCATCGGATGGCGTGAAGATTCGCGCGCAGATCCAGGGCGGCTCGAACGCCTCAACGGTTGTCAGCCTGACGGTGGGGCAGAAGGCGCTGTTCATCTCGGCCGGTACCGGCAATACGGTACAGACGCCGGACACGACGACCTACCGCCGCGACTACACGGTGGTGGTAACGGATGCAGCAGGCAATGCGAAGGCCGGCGTGAACGTGACCGCATCGATCCGTCCGCGCTTCTACTTCAAGGGCACCATGGCTTATGCTGAACCGGACGGTCCATGGACGGCGATTTACAGCGCACCTGCGTGCGCCAACGAAGATACTGACGGCAGCGGCATTGTGTCGGCGGTGAAGGATATCAATGGCAATGGCCGCCTCGATCCGGGCATCCCGGTCACGGTGACTTCCAGCGGCACCACCGACGCCGGTGGCCGTGCCATCGTGTCGCTCACCTATCCGAAAGACCGCGCTTACTGGGTCAACGCCGACCTCACGATTACCGGCCAGACCGCAGGCACGGAAGCGCGCTATGTAGGATTTGTTCAGCTGATCGGCCTGTCGGCGGATTATACTAATAGAAATGTGAGCCCACCGGGAGCGACCAGCCCCTATGGGACCGCGGCTACCTGTACGGATCCAAACTAAGCTGACTGAATGCAGAATGTGTACCTTGTAGGACTGATGGGGGCGGGCAAGACGACGATAGGCCGTATGCTCGCCCGCAAACTGGGATTGCGCTTCGTCGATTCGGACCACGAAATCGAAGCGCGTACCGGCGCCTCGATTCCATGGATTTTCGAGATCGAAGGCGAAGCCAGTTTCCGCCGCCGGGAAGCGGACGTGATCCGCGACCTGTGCGCCCAGGACGGCATTGTGCTGGCCACCGGCGGCGGCGCCATCCTGAATCCCGACAGCCGCGCGCTCCTGCAGTCGCGCGGCACCGTGGTTTACCTGCGCGCCACCATCAACAGCATCCTGCACCGCACCAGCCACGACAAGAACCGCCCGTTGCTGCAGACCGCCGATCCCCGCAAAAAGCTGGAAGAACTGCTGGCCCAGCGCGAACCGCTTTACCTCGATATGGCGCATCTCGTGGTCGACACCGGCCGGCCTAACGTACAATCGATGGTTCAGATAATCTTGAACCAGCTGGACAGCCTGGCCTGCCAGGCCGCGCCGGACTGCAGCACCAGGGCAGAACCATCGATGACCGAACAAACCAATATCCTCCTCAACGTCGAGCTGGGCGAGCGCAGCTACCCGATTGCCATAGGCCCCGCGCAGCTCGATGACCCCAGCCAGTTGCTGCGCCATGTGAGCGGCAGCAAGGTTGCCATCGTTTCCAACGAAACCGTGGCGCCGCTCTACCTGGAGCGCCTGCGCGCGCCGCTCGCAGCGGCGGGCAAGGAGGTGATTTCCGTCGTGCTGCCGGACGGCGAGGAGTACAAGAACTGGGCCAGCCTGATGCAGATCTTCGATGCGCTGCTGGCCAATAAGTGCGACCGCAAGACCACCCTGATCGCCCTCGGCGGCGGCGTGATCGGCGACCTGACCGGCTATGCGGCGGCGTCGTATATGCGCGGCGTGGACTTCATCCAGGTGCCGACCACCCTGCTGTCCCAGGTGGATTCCTCGGTGGGCGGCAAAACCGGCATCAACCACCCGCTGGGCAAGAACATGATCGGCGCCTTCTACCAGCCGACGGCGGTGGTAGCCGACACCTCGGTGCTGCAAACCCTGCCGCAGCGCGAGCTGGCGGCCGGCCTGGCCGAAGTGATCAAGCATGGCTGCATCATCGATGCCGAATTCCTCGGCTGGATCGAAGCCAATATCGCGGCGCTGGTGGCACGCGAGAAGGGCGCGCTGGCGTATGCGATTGCGCGCTCCTGCGAGATCAAGGCCGACATCGTGCGTCAGGACGAGCGCGAAGGCGGCCTGCGCGCCATCCTCAATTTCGGCCACACCTTCGGCCACGCGATCGAAGCCGGCATGGGCTACGGCGCCTGGCTGCACGGCGAGGCGGTGGGCTGCGGCATGGTGATGGCCGCCGACCTGTCGCAGCGCATGGGCTTCATCGATGCGGCCGCGGTGGAGCGCATCCGCAAGCTGGTGGCCGCCGCCGGCCTGCCGGTCAAGGCGCCCGACCTCGGCGCCGAGCGCTGGCTGGAGCTGATGGAAGTGGACAAGAAAAACGAGGGCGGGGCGATCAAGTTCATCCTGCTCAAACCAACCGGCGCCGCGGTGGTGACGACCGCGCCGCAAGACCTCTTGCTGGCCACGCTGGCCGCCTGCGTGGAGTAAGCCATGGAAGAAGCGCTCGCCCCCTACGCCGCACATTCGGACAAAGGGCGCGGCCGCCGCTATGCGGAAACGCCGCACGCTTCGCGCAGCCAGTTCCAGCGCGACCGCGACCGCATCATTCATTCCACGGCCTTCCGCCGGCTCGAATACAAAACCCAGGTCTTCCTCAATCATGAGGGTGACCTGTTCCGCACCCGTCTCACGCACAGCCTCGAAGTGGCGCAGATCGGCCGTTCGCTGGCGCGCAACCTGCGCCTGAACGAAGACCTGGTGGAAGCCATCGCGCTGGCGCACGACCTGGGCCACACGCCGTTCGGGCATGTGGGACAGGACGTGCTGAACGAATGCATGAAGGAACACGGGGGCTTCGAGCACAATCTGCAAAGCCTGCGCGTGGTCGACCATCTGGAGGAACAGTACGGCGCCTTCGATGGCCTGAACCTGATGTTCGAAACGCGCGAGGGCATCCTCAAGCACTGCTCGCTGAACAATGCGCGCCTGCTGGGCGATGTGGCACAGCGCTTCATTGACCGCACGCAGCCATCGCTGGAGGCGCAGCTCACCAATCTCGCCGACGAAATCGCCTACAACAGCCACGATATCGACGATGGCCTGCGTTCAGGCCTGATCACGATCGCGCAACTGGAAGAAGTGGATTTCTTCGCCCGCCTGTGGCGCGAAGTGCAGGAGAGCTTCCCTGGCCTTACCGGCCGCCGCGCCGTCTACGAAACGCTGCGCCGCCTGATCACGGCACTGGCCGACAACCTGATCGTCACCTCCGGCGAACGGATTCTGGAGGCGGCGCCGAAGAGCATCGATGATGTGCGCCAGTCGCCGCCGCTGATCCGCTTCTCGGACCAGATGCGCAAGGATGCGACAGAGCTGAAGCGTTTCCTGTACGAGAACCTTTACCGCCACTACAAGGTGAACCGCATGCGGCACAAGGCGAGCCGCATGGTGCGCGAGCTGTACCAGGCTTTCACCGAAGAGCCTTCGCTGCTGCCGCCGGACTACCGCGTGGTGCCGCACGACGCCACCGCGCAGGCGCGCCGCATCGCTGACTACATCGCCGGCATGACGGACCGCTACGCCATCCGGGAACACCACCGCATTTACTCGCTGGAAGAGCTCTGAGCCTCATCAAGGTCCGCCTGCGCGGCGCTTGACGCCCACGCTTGCGCGGACAATGATGAAGCATCATGGACGACACCACTTCCGAATGGCGCAGCAGCGTGGAACGCCGCCTCGGCTCGCTTGAGACCGATGTCGCCGTCATTCGTTCCAACTACGCAACGAAAGAGGACCTCGCGCGCCTTGAAACGCGCATGACTGCCCTCGAAAGCCGCCTGATCCGCTGGTTCTTTGCCAGCGCCACCGGCCTGAGCGTCGCCGCCTTCGCCGCCGGGCGTTACCTGGGCTAAATCATGGACGACACCACCGCAGAATGGCGCAGCAGCATCGAACGCCGCATTGCCGCGCTCGAAACCGACGTGGCCGTGATTCGCTCCAACTACGTCACCAAGGAAGATCTCGCCAACCTCGAACGTCGCATTGAAGGACAGTTGGGCAGCCTTGATGGCAAGATCGGCGCAGTCGAAACCAGGCTGGTGAAGTGGTTCGTCGCAACTGCCGCGGCCATGTCGCTGGTCAGCTTCAGCGCCGCGCTGACCGTGGCGCGGATGCTGGGCTAGAACATGCGCGCCTGCGCATCGGCGCGGTTGCCGAGCAATTCCAGCAGCAGTTTCTTGACCGGCGCAGGCAGTGCCGCCTCGGCGATGCGCGTGGTATCCAGCCAGACGTAGCGCGCATCCGCAGCCAGCGTGCTGCGGCGGGCAAGGGTGATCAGCAAAGGCGTAATGTGCAGCTTGTAGTGCGTGAACACATGCGTCACCGGCAGCAGGCGTTCCTGCGATTCCATCATGCCGAACTGCTGTACGGCTTGCCCCACGGCGGCATCATCAATGGCCAGCGGCTCGTCTTCATCGGCCGGCGCATGCCCGCCTACTTCGGGCAATGACAGCAAGCCGCCCCAGATGCCCGAAGCGGGACGCTGTTCCAGCAGCACCTGCCCCTCGTGCGCGACCAGCAGCATCAGGGCCTGCTTCTCCGGCGTGGCCTTCTTCGGCTTACGCACCGGCAGCACCGAAGTGCGCTGCGTCGCGAAGGCCACGCAGCGCGGCTGCATCGGGCAGCGTGCACAATCCGGGCTGCTGCGCGTGCACAGCGTGGCGCCCATATCCATCAGGCCTTGCGTATACGATTCGATGCCCTCATGCGGCAGCAGGGCTTCTGCGCGGCGCCACATCGCTTCCTCGGTCTTGCGCTCGCCGGGATAGGTATCGATGCCGAATACGCGCGCAAACACCCGCTTCACATTGCCATCCATGATGGCGGCGCGCGCCCCCGCCGAGAAGGCGGCAATCGCCGCGGCGGTGGAGCGCCCGATGCCCGGCAACTCCGCCAGCAGGGCCGGATCTGAAGGAAACACGCCGCCATACTCCGCCACCACGCGCTGCGCGCATTTGTGCAGGTTGCGCGCTCGCGTGTAGTAGCCGAGGCCCGACCACTGCGCCATCACGTCTTCCACCGGCGCGGCCGCGAGATCCTGCAGCGTGGGAAAGCGTTCAAGGAAACGGGCGTAGTAGCCCAACACCGCCGACACCTGCGTTTGCTGCAGCATGATTTCGGATAGCCAGATGCGGTAGGCATCGCGGGTGTTCTGCCACGGCAGCGCGTGGCGGCCGTGCTGTTTCTGCCAGCCGATCAGGTCAGCTGAAAAACTGGGGTCTGCAAAATCTTCGTACGACAAAACGGTTCCTTATGCTGCGGCGTCCAGCGCCACGAATTCCGCGTTGATCGCGATACTGATGGCGCCAGCCAGTTCGGCCAGCCTTGCCTTCTGCTGTTCCAGCGCCGCCTGGCTGGTCTCGAAGGCTTCGATTTTCTGTTCCAGGCTGTCCGTCGCATCATGGATGCGCTGGATCGAGGCCTGGCGCTGCTTCAGCTGGTCCTTGTGCTGCCGGATCTGCGCCTCCAGCGGCGCCATGATCACCTTCAGCCATGCTTCGGCATCCGCATTGGCCGCCTTGTAGCAGCGCTTCACGGCGGACGCAATCGAATCGAAGAAGCGTTCCATCAGCACCACGCGGCTTGTCATCAGCAAGGTCGCCGTGCCGAACTGCTTGTGGTAGACCGCTTCCACCTCCTCGATCTCCTGGCGGTACTTGAGCAGCGAGAAGGGCATGGGCATGGCCAGCGCAATGCCGTTCTCCGCGGAGAACTTGCGGTACATCGCATCCATCATGCCGCGGATCTCATCGATCTTGCGTTCGGACTGGTCGAGATCGGCGTGAATGCCGTCGAAGAAAGTACGCACGGCATCGCGCATGCCGGTCGAGAAGCGGCTGCGCGTCATCGTGTCGCGGACACCCATCACATGGTCGCGCAGCAGGTCCATGCCCATGCTGGTGTAAAGATCCGTGGAGAGGCGTGTGAACACGGCGCGCGTTGCCTGCAGCTTGAACAGGTTGGCGTCGAATTCCTTCTTCTCCGCTTCCACGCGCCGCATCATGTGCGCGATCACGTTCTGGTTCTTGCCGCGCAGGCTTTTCAGTTCGTGCAACTGCTCCACGATGCCGCGCATGCGCGAGCCCAGCATGGCCTGCTGGGCCGTGTTCAGGGACTGCAGGTCCTCCGCCAGGCGCTTGCGGATGATGTCCTTCTTGGCCGGAATCAGCTCGTTGAACAGCGCGTCCTCCAGTGCCTGCAGGCGGCTGCGTTCCAGCAGCTCCGCATCGCCGGTGATCTTGCCGACCAGCGCCTTTTGTGCCGACACCGGAAACACCTGGCGCGATTCCAGGCCGAGCAGGTGCGCCGCATGCTCCTGCTGGCGCGCGATCTCGCCCGCCACTTCAGCATCGCTGCGCAGTTCGTCCCACATGCTGTCGATCTTGTTCAGCACCACGAGGCGGCCGGCGCCCGCGCCGATATGGGTGCGCCAGACTTCGATATCGCTCTTCGTCACGCCGGTGTCGGCGGCGAGGATGAACAGCACGGCATGCGCATGGGGAATCAGGTTCAGCGTCAGTTCCGGCTCGGTGCCGATGGCGTTCAGGCCGGGCGTATCCAGTATCACCAGCCCCTGCTTGAGCAGCGGATGCGGGAAATTGATGATGGCATGGCGCCAGCGCGAGATTTCAACACGGCCCTGGTCATCCAGCGTGACCGGCAGGTCGGGGTCGTCCGCGTCATACAGGCCGTAGCGCGTGGCTTCTTCCACGCTCACATGGCGCGTGAGGCTCACCTGTCGGAATATTTCGTGCATTGCCTCTGCCGAATCCAGGTTCAGCGGAAACACCGTCCACGCCGCATCATCGTCGCGGTAGTCGCTGGTGGAGAGGTTCTCGGCGCGTGTTTCAATCGGCAGCAGGCGCAGTGAAGGCGGCCAGGCCGGGTCGTAAAGCAGCTCGGTCGGGCACATCGTAGTGCGGCCGGCGGAAGAGGGCAGGATGCGCTGGCCATAGCCGGCGAAGAAGATGGCGTTGATCAGTTCCGACTTCCCGCGCGAGAATTCCGCGACGAAGGCCACCGACAGCTTGTCATCGCCCAGCCGCGCCAGGGTGCGCGACAGGCGCTGCTCGGTAGCGGCATCGGACAGCTCGGCCGCTGTCACCCAGGCGCGGTAGTTCTGGAGTGCGGCCACCACGCCTTGCCGCCATGCGCTGTACTGTTCGAGATCCCGGACCATCATGCAGTATCTTCCCCTATTTCTGGCAGTTCACGCAGTAGAAGGTGGAGCGCTGTCCCTGCTTCACCTGGCGTACCGGATTGCCGCAGATACGGCACGGTACGCCAGCGCGGTCGTAGACGAAATACGATTGCTGGAAGTAGCCCGACTGCCCGTTGACGCTGATGAAATCGCGCAGCGTGCTGCCGCCCTGCACGATGGCCTCGGCCAGCACCTCGCGGATGGCGGTAGCCAGCTTGTCGTAACGCGCGCGGCTGATGCGGTTGGCCGGCGTGCGCGGATTGATCCCGGCACGGAACAGGCTCTCCGAGCAGTAGATATTGCCCACGCCAACCACGATGTCGCCCGCCAGCAGCACCTGCTTGATGGCGGCGCTGCGCGTGCGCGATTCGCGGTACAGCAGCTCGCCGCTGAATTCCGCGCCCAGCGGTTCCACCCCGAGGCCGCGCAGCAGCAGGTGTTCTTCCAGTTCGCCATCCTCGTTTGCATGCCACAGCACGGCGCCGAAGCGGCGCGGATCCGTCATTCGCAGCACCTGCAGTCCACTTGCATCTTCGACCACAAGATCCACGTGGTCGTGCTTTTCGGCCGGTATGCCCGGCGGCAGTACGCGCAGGTGGCCGGACATGCCAAGGTGGACGATCAGCGTGCCATGTTCGAAATGAATCAGCAGGTATTTGCCGCGCCGCCCGGTGGCGCCGATGGTGCGGCCCTTCAGCGCCTCCGCCAGCCCCGCCGGAAACGGCCAGCGCAGGCCGTCGCGGCGCAGCACCAGCTCGCGCACGGAACGGCCTTCGATATGGGGCGCAACGCCGCGCCGGGTGACTTCAACTTCTGGTAATTCTGGCATGTGTGGCTCAGTGGGGACGCAAATGGCGGCTTGGCGTAGAATCAGGTCTTGAGCCGAACTTTGCAGGATCAAGCCCTTGAAAAACGCATTCGCCATTGTAACCCTGTCGGCCCTGCTGTCCGCGTGCGCTGTTGCGCCGCAAAAACAGAATACCCCGGAAGCGCCGCCTGCCGAAACGCCGCCGGCTGCCAGTACGAATGCGGCGGATTCGCTCGCCGCCACCCTGCATCCGCAGGGCGAAACGCTGCCCCCGGTCGAACTGACCAGTGACCTGTTCTACAAACTGACCAAGGCGGAACTGGATTTCAAGCGCGGCCAATGGCAAAGCGCCTACGTCAGCATGATGGTGCTGGCGCAGCAGACGCGCGACCCGCGCCTGGCGCGCCGCTCGGCCGAAATGGCGCTGGCGGCGAAGCAGGGCAATGAGGCGCTGGCCGCCATCCGGCTGTGGCGCGAACTGGCGCCGGACTCGGACGAAGCGGCGCAGTATTTCCTCGGCTTCTCGGTGCTGGGCGACGACCTGGCCGAATCGGAAGCCGTGTTTGCCGAACGCCTGAAGGCCGCACCGGCCGTTGCACGCGGCGTGGTGATGTTCCAGATGCAGCAGTTCCTGCTGCGCGCGCGCGACAAGGCGGCCGCTTTTGCGCTGATGGAGCGCGTGGTGGCGCCATACGGCAGCACGATGGAATCGCACCTGGTGCTCGCGCAGGGCGCCTATGCCGCGGGTGACACGGACCGCGCCGTGGCCGAAGCGCGCCGCGCGCTGGAGCTCCGTCCCGAATCCGAACTGGCCGTGCTCACGATGGCGCAGGTATTGCAGGATGTGGATGCGGCGAACCGCCTGTTCTCCGGCTTCCTGGAGCGGAACCCGCATGCGAAGGAAGTGCGCGCTGCCTGGGCGCGCATGCTGGTGGAACAGAAGCAGTACGACAAGGCGCGCACCCAGTTCGAAACGCTGCTGAAGGAACAGCCGGATAACGCGGGCACGCTGTACGCGCTGGGCATCATGTCCATGCAGTCGGGCGACATGGCGCGGGCGGAAGACTATTTCAAGCGCTATGTGGCGGTGCTCGAAAAGAGCCCTGACGGCGAGCGCGATCCTTCCAAGGCGCTGCTGATCCTGGCGCAGATTGCCGAAGAACGGCGCGACCTTGATGGCGCGCTGGCGCTGATCGACCGTGTCGACAGCGATGATGCGCGGCTCTGGTTTACGGCGCGCGTGAAACGCGCCCACCTCACTGCACGCAAGGGCAGTACGGACGACGCCATCAGGCAGCTGCACGACATCACGGCGGCCGATCCCGCCGAACAGGCCGAGCTGCTGCAGACTGAGGGCCAGCTGCTGCGCGATGCAGGCCGCAGCGGTGAAGCCTTCATGCTGCTGGCCGATGCTGTGGGCCGCTTCCCTGAAAGCCCGGACCTGCTGTATGACTTCGCGCTGGCGGCCGAAAAGATGGGCAAGACCGAAGAAATGGAAAAGGCCCTGCGCAAGGTAATGGCCGTGGTGCCGGATAATCACCATGCCTACAACGCGCTGGGCTACTCGCTGGCCGAACGCGGCGTGCGCCTGAACGAGGCCTACGAATTGATCGACAAGGCGCTCAAGATGGCGCCGGGCGACCCCTACATCATGGACAGCATGGGCTGGGTGCAGTTCCGCCTGGGCCATCTGAAGGAAGCGGAAGTCGTGCTGCGCCAGGCCTACGCGCTGCGCAGCGATCCCGAAATTGCGGTGCACCTGGGCGAAGTGCTCTGGCACAAGGGCGACAAGGCCGGCGCCGAAAAACTGTGGCGCGAAGCAAGCGCCAAGGACCCGAAAAACGACGCGCTGCGCAGCACGCTGGCGCGCCTCAACACCAGCTTATGATCAAACGACATCTCACACTCATTCCATTTACTGCTGCGCTGCTGGCAGGCTGCGCCACTACAGGCAGCAGCACCGGCCCTGTTTCCACCGCAGCCGTAGCACCGTATAGCGAAGCCCTGTCGCTGAGCGGCAAAATGTCCGCGACCTACACGCGCGACGGCACGCCCGGCTCGGTCACCGTGAACTTCGAGTGGCGGCAAACCGCGAACCGCACGGATATCGAACTGTCCACGCCTCTCGGCAGCACGGTCGCGAAAATCACCGTCACGCCGGACGAAGCGGTGCTGAGCGAAGGCGACAACAAGCCGCCGCGCCGCGCCGCCAGCATCGATGCGCTGAGCGCCCAGGCCCTGGGCTGGCCGCTGCCGGTCTCCGGCCTGCGCGAATGGCTGCAGGGCCACGCCATCGACAGCAAGGGCCAGCGCTTCACGGCCAGTGCCGCCAACAGCACCGTGACCACGCAGGATGGGTGGCAACTGAGTTTCGTGTCCTGGCAGCCGGACAGCGATCCGCCCCGGCCGCGCCGCATCGACGCCGAGCGCGCCGCCAGTGGTCCCGTGTCCGACATCACCATCCGCGTCGTGATCGATGCCGTCAAATGACTAGCCTCAGGAACTGCCCGGCCCCGGCCAAACTCAATCTCTTCCTGCACGTGACCGGCCGCCGCGCCGACGGCTACCATCTGCTGCAGACCGCCTTCCAGCTCATCGGCCGCAGCGACACCCTGCATTTCACACTGCGTGGCGACACGCAGCTGCGCCGCGTGAACGATGTGCCCGGCGTGCCGGAAGAGCAGGACCTGATCATCCGCGCCGCAAAACTTCTGCAGGCCGAGGTGCAGCGCCGCAGCGGCCTGCTGCCGCCCGGCGTGGACATCGAAATCGACAAGATCCTGCCGATGGGCGGCGGCGTGGGTGGCGGTTCTTCGGACGCGGCCACCACGCTGATGGTGCTGAACAAGCTGTGGAATGCAGGCCTGGCCAGGCAGGAGCTGATGGACCTCGGCCTGCCGCTGGGCGCGGACATTCCCTTCTTCATCTTCGGCGAAACCGCCTTCGCTGAAGGGGTGGGCGAGGCGCTGCAGCCGGTAGCCGGCCCGGAGGGCTGGTATGTGGTGATCGAGCCCGGCGTTGCCGTTCCGACAGCAAAAATTTTTACCTCCGAACATTTGACAAGAAACACCCCTGCCGTCATAATGTCGGACTTTTCCAAGTACCTGCAGAGCTACGGCAACGCAAGGGGATTTGGAAAGAACGACTTGCAGCAGGTGGCCACCCGCCTGTTCCCGCCGGTAGCCGAGGCGGTAGAATGGCTGGGGGCTTACGGTGATGCCAGGATGACTGGCTCCGGTGCTTGCGTGTTCTGCGCCTTCGACAGCGAAGAACAGGCCGAAGCGGTACTGAAAAAAGTGCCTCCGGCCTGGACCGCATGGAAGGCCAAAGCACTGGCGAAGCATCCTTTGGCCGACATGTTGTAAGGCGTAAAAAGATTTGGCTTTGCGTTAGTTAGGCAGTATAATACTGGCCAATTGACGAAAAGCATGTCAGTTGCGTAGGGGAATCGCCAAGCTGGTTAAGGCACCGGATTTTGATTCCGGCATACCAAGGTTCGAATCCTTGTTCCCCTGCCACCCGTTTTCTCTGGATCTGTCGAGCGATGCTGCTCCAGCCAGAGTAAAGCAAAGATGCTTCCGCCACGCCGAAGCATCCTTTCAAAAGAATCATCAATTACCTTCTTGGGACTCCCAATGGCTTACGAAAACCTGATGGTTTTTACCGGCAACGCTAACCCTGCGTTGGCAGAAGGGGTCGCAAAGAATCTCGGCATCCCACTCGGCAAGGCAGTCGTTTCGAAATTCTCGGACGGCGAAGTGATGGTCGAAATCAACGAAAACGTGCGTGGTAAAGACGTCTTCGTGCTGCAATCGACCTGCGCGCCAACCAATGACAACCTGATGGAACTGATCCTGATGGTCGATGCCCTGAAACGTGCGTCCGCTGGCCGTATCACGGCTGCCATCCCTTACTTCGGTTACGCCCGTCAGGACCGCCGCCCGCGTTCGGCGCGTGTGGCGATTTCGGCCAAGGTGATCGCGAACATGCTGGAAGAAGCTGGCGTGGAACGCGTGCTGATCATGGATCTGCACGCCGACCAGATCCAGGGCTTCTTCGACATTCCGGTCGATAATATTTATGCATCCCCGATCCTGCTGGGCGACCTGCAGAAGAAGGACTACCAGGACCTGCTGGTGGTGTCGCCCGACGTGGGCGGCGTGGTGCGCGCCCGTGCGCTGGCCAAGCGCCTCGGCTGCGACCTCGCCATCATCGACAAGCGCCGTCCAAAGGCCAATGTCTCCGAAGTGATGAACATTATCGGCGACGTTGAAGGCCGTAACTGCGTGATCATGGACGATATGGTCGATACCGCAGGCACGCTGGTGAAGGCCGCCGAAGTGCTGAAAGAGCGCGGCGCCAAGAAAGTGATCGCTTATTGCACGCACGCGGTGTTGTCCGGCCCAGCGATCGAGCGCATTACCGGTTCTTCGCTGGACGAGCTGGTGGTGACCGACACGATTCCGCTGTCCGACGCGGCCAAGGCTTGCGGCAAGATCCGCCAGCTGACCTGCGCGCCGCTGCTGGCCGAGACGTTCAAACGCATTATCAAGGGCGATTCCGTGATCTCCCTGTTCGTGGACTAATCTCCCCGATTCGTATTTCCGGCGGCGGGCAACCGCTGCCGATTTTCGGAGCCTTCTGGTCGCGGAAGGCTTCTTACTTTGCAGGGCCTTGAAGCCCTGCTTTATTTTTGGAGTTCCAAATGAAAGTTGTAGCATTCAAACGTGAACTGCAGGGCACGGGTGCGAGCCGCCGCCTGCGTAATTCCGGCCAGACCCCTGGCATCATCTACGGCGGCACCGAAGCCCCGGTGACGATCGCCCTGGACCACAACGCGCTGTTCCACGCGCTGAAAAAAGAAGCTTTCCACTCGTCCATCCTGGACCTGGAAATCGACGGCAAAGCACAGAAAGTGCTGCTGCGCGACTTCCAGATGCACGCATACAAGCAACTGGTGCTGCACGCTGACTTCCAGCGCGTTGACGCAAACCAGCCAGTGCACGTGAAAGTGGCACTGCACTTCGAAAACGCTGACGTGTCCCCAGCAGTGAAACTGCACGGCGCCACCATCAGCCACGTGGCCAACGAGATCGAGATCTCCTGCCTGCCAGCCAAGCTGCCAGAGTTCATCGCCGTTGACCTGTCGAAGATGGATGTCGGCACCTCCCTGCACGCTTCCGACCTGAAGCTGCCGGAAGGCGTGACCGTTGTGACCCACGGCACCAACGTGACCATCGCTACCGCATCGGTACCGGCTGGCCAGGTGTCCGCTGACGCTGCAGCGACCGAAGAGAAGAAGTAATCGGCGGCGCCTGAAGGCGCTACCGCGAAAAACCCTGCCCGCAACGGCAGGGTTTTTTTATAATCAACGTTTTTTTACCTGACAGCGCGCCATGACCATCCGCCTGATCGTCGGCCTGGGCAATCCCGGTCCCGAATACGAACAAACCCGCCACAACGCAGGCTTCTGGCTGGTGGACAATCTCGCGCGCGGCCTGCCCGGCTGCTTCCTGCAGCGTGAAAGCCGCTTCAATGCGCTGGCCGCGAAGGCCTCGATCGCAGGAAAGGAAGTGTGGCTGCTGGAACCGCAGACCTATATGAACCGTTCCGGCCAGTCGGTGGGCGGCCTGGCGCGCTTCTTCAAGATCAATCCGGACGAAGTGCTGGTGGTGCATGACGAGCTCGACCTGCCGCCCGGCGCGGCCAAGCTGAAGAAGGGCGGCTCCTCGGGCGGCCACAACGGCCTGAAGGACATTACGGCGGCGCTCGGCACGCAGGACTACTGGCGGCTGCGCCTTGGTATCGGCCACCCGCGCACGCTGAATCTCACGCAGAACGTGGCCGACTTCGTGCTGCACCGCCCGCGCCGCGAAGAGCAGTTGCTGATCGACGAAGCCATCGAAAAAAGCCTGAAGATCATCCCCCTGGCCGTCGAAGGCAAATTCCCCGCCGCCACCATGCAGCTCCACACCCCATGACACCCTGGGGTCAGGCCCCACATGTCAGTGACAGCGGGTGCCTGACCCCAAGGTGTCAGCGTCTGGCGGCGGTGGTTCTGGGGTACAATCTCGGTCTATTCGCTGCGATTTTGCGGCAACTTTATTTCTAACAAAGGTTTTTCCATGAGTCTCAAATGCGGCATCGTCGGCCTGCCGAACGTCGGCAAGTCCACTCTCTTCAATGCGCTGACCAAGGCCGGTATCCCGGCTGAGAACTATCCGTTCTGCACCATTGAACCGAACGTCGGCGTCGTCGAGGTGCCGGATCCGCGCCTGAAGCAGCTGGCCGAGATCGTGAAGCCTGAACGCATCGTGAACGCGATCGTGGAGTTCGTGGACATTGCCGGCCTGGTGGCCGGCGCCTCGCAGGGTGAAGGCCTGGGCAACCAGTTCCTGGCCCACATCCGCGAAACCGACGCCATCGTGAACGTGGTGCGCTGCTTCGAGGACGAGAACGTGATCCACGTGGCCGGCAAGGTGAGCCCGCTGGACGATATCGCCGTGATCCAGACCGAACTGGCGCTGGCCGACATGGGCACGGTCGAGAAGACCATCCACCGCGAACAGAAGAAGGCACGCTCCGGCGACAAGGAAGCGCTGAAGCTGGTAACGCTGCTGGAGAAAGTGCTGCCCGCGCTGAACGATGCCAAGCCGGTGCGCGCACTGGGCCTGAGCGACGAAGAAATGGCGCTGATCAAGCCGCTGTGCCTGATCACCGCGAAGCCTGCCATGTATGTGGCGAACGTGTCCGACACCGGCTTCACCAACAACCCGCTGCTGGACCAGCTGACCGAGTACGCAAAATCGCAGAACGCGCCGATTGTCGCCATCTGCGCCGCCATCGAAGCGGAAATCGCCGATCTGGAAGACGAAGACAAGGCCGCCTTCCTGCAGGACATGGGCATGGACGAGCCTGGCCTGGACCGCCTGATCCGCGCCGGCTTCAAGCTGCTCGGCCTGCAGACCTACTTTACCGCCGGCGTGAAGGAAGTGCGCGCCTGGACCATCCATATCGGCGATACGGCACCGCAGGCCGCCGGCGTGATCCATACCGACTTCGAGCGCGGCTTCATCCGCGCCCAGACTATCGCCTTCGACGACTTCATCGCCTACAAGGGCGAAGCGGGCGCCAAGGAAGCAGGCAAGATGCGCGCCGAGGGCAAGGAATACGTGGTCAAGGATGGGGATGTGCTGAACTTCCTGTTCAACGTCTAACTCGCATGCTTGAAAATCCAAGCAACGCCATGTGAGTATATCCAGTAGCCTCGGCTTCTCGAAAAGTGCCTGTTTCTCTTTGGAGTCAGGCACTTTTTTCTATTTTCAGTCCTTTATTATAAGTTTGTGAAAGCATGTGAAATTTCATTGGCTTTCATGAGGAAGTGGCATAGCGCCCAAAGGTATTCACGATCTGTTTGGTTTTAATGTTTTCTGAAGCCGTCAGTGGATATCAGAGAGTTTTGGTAGGTCGCAGTCATGTTATGCTCAGTTGTTAATCATTTCAGCATTCATTCTGTGAGCACAAATAGCATCTCAGGCAGCAGCGGTAACGACTATCTTGACGGCACCAGCGCCGATGATTTTATCGATGGTGGTGGCGGCGACGACACGCTGTCCGGCGTAGAGGGCAGGGACACGCTGCTGGGGGGCGAGGGCAACGACCTTCTGATTGGTGGGCCACGCGCCGGCTACCTTGACGGTGGCGCAGGCGATGACGAACTTTGGTTCGGTACTGCCGGCAATTCGCAGCGCGTGGTCGGTGGCAGCGGGGACGACTCCTTCCGCTGGTTCGCAGACCTTTTTCCGCCGGCGGGTGCGCGGATCGAACTCACGGGCGGCGCGGGCCGCGATGTCTATTCGCTCAGCGAAACGAACGGTGCAGCGCTGGACATCCTCGATTTCGCAACCGGTGCTGGCGGCGATCGCATCGACTGGCTGGGGTTCCTGAACACAAGCACTCCTTATTACCAGGGAGGTAACCCTTTCTCCACCGGTATGCTGCGTTTGACGCAGGATGGCGACGATACGCTGTTGCAGTATCGCTTCGTTGAGGGCTGGCCGCTTCAAACAATGGTCCGCATGGTCGGCGTCGACGCTTCCTCCTTCACATCGGACAATTTTGAGTACGGCGTTTCACCAGACGGTGCTCCCAAACAGGGCGTACTGATCGAATCGAGCGGTGGCCTGGAGAGAGGCGGCTGGTTCAACGATACGCTCCTGGGAAGCGCGGGTGAGGATGGGCTGTGGGGTGATGCTGGCGACGACTATCTGGACGGACGGGGAGGGCCCGACTACCTGGATGGTGGAGCCGGCAACGACACGCTGGTAGGCGCCGGCGATTGCGCGCTTTCTGGTGGTGCAGGTGATGACCTGTATATCCTGAACGCGCCTGGCGTGCTGATATGGGCCGGTTTTGACCACGACACAGTCCAGCTGAACTATTGGGCTGATGACTTCGAACTGGCCACCAGCGTTGACGATTTGATCCTGATGGCAAGCCAGGGATCAAGGGCCAGCGGCAATGCGTTAGGGAATCGCATCGTCGGCAATGTCGGCGCGGACACTTTGTTTGGCCGGGAAGGTAATGACACGCTCGATGGTGGCGCCGGGGCCGACAGTCTTGCCGGCGGGCTCGATGATGATGTCTACCTGGTGGACACGGCTAGCGACACCATCACCGAATTCGCCAATGAAGGCACCGATGCCGTGCGTGCGAGCAGCGCGAACTTCGCGCTGGCGAATCATGTGGAGAATCTGTACTACACGGGAGGCGGAAGCTTCACCGGGACCGGCAATGCCCTGGCGAATGAAATTGCCGGTGGTGCGGGCGATGACTCGCTGTCCGGGATGGACGGCAGCGATACGCTGCGCGGTAACGGCGGCACCGATACGCTGCTTGGCGGCGGCGGTGACGATGAGCTATACCTGAACGCGGGCGCGGCTGACGGCGGCGCCGGCAGCGATACCCTGTATCTTGAAGGAGCATTCGCCGACTACAGCCGTACGCAGCTGAGCGCGACCGAGATGCGGCTTGTGCACACAAGCAGTGGCAACACGGTCACCCTGCGCGGCATCGAAACCGTTGTGTTCTCTGATGGCAGCCGTGATCCGGGACAGCTGCCCAGTAACGTTGCCAGCGCGTTCGCCGACTTGCTGTCCGGTAGTAGTGGCGACGACACCATCGACGGCCTGGGCGGCGCAGACACCATGAGCGGCGGTGCCGGCAACGATATTTACGTTGTCGATGTCGCTGGCGATCGGATCATCGAGTTGGCGGGCGAAGGCCGCGACGAGGTGCGAGTCGCCTTCAAAACGGCTGCCGCCTACACGCTGGCGGCCAACGTGGAAGATGCAAGCGCTCAGGGCACGGCTGCCATCAGCCTGACCGGCAACGACCTGGCGAACCGGCTTACCGGTAACAGTGCGGCGAACATGCTGAATGGCGGACTCGGTGACGACACCCTGGACGGGGGCGCTGGTGCTGACAAGCTGGACGGCGGTGCCGGCGACGATCTTTACCTCGTTGACGCCACCGGCGACACAGTCACGGAAGGCGTGGGGGCAGGCACGGATACCGTGCGTGTGAGCACCGCGAGCTACACGCTGGCAGCGAACGTCGAGCACATGGCGTACACCGGCAGCGCAAACTTCAGCGGCGCCGGCAATGTGCTCGCAAACGACATCACCGGTGGTGCCGGTAACGACTCGCTGTCCGGCCTCGCAGGCGACGATACGCTGCGCGGTAATGGCGGCACGGACACGCTCTCGGGCGGCGATGGCAGAGACCAGCTGTACCTGGGCGCAGGTTTCGGCCTCGCCGACGGCGGCGCCGGTGCGGATACGCTATACCTGGACGCAGCACTGGCAGACTTCACGCGTATCCGCGTCGGCGCTAGCGAACTGCGGCTGACGCATACCGTGAGCGGCAAGACCATCACGCTGCGCGGCATTGAGTCGGTGACGTTCTCCGACGGCAGCCGCACACTGGAGCAATTGATCGGCAACGTTCCCAGCGATTTTGCGGATACCCTGACCGGCACCAGCGGCAACGACACGATCGACGGGCTGGGAGGCGCCGATACAGTGAGCGGTGGCGCGGGCAACGACATTTATGTCATTGACCTTGCCACCGACCAGATTGTTGAGCTGGCGAACGAGGGCCAGGACGAAGTGCGCGTGGCCTTCAAGGCAGCAGGCGCGTATACCCTGGCCGCGAATGTGGAAGATGCGAGCGCACAGGGCACGGTGGCCATCAGCCTGACGGGCAACGAGCTGGCAAACAGATTGACCGGCAATGGCGCGGCGAACACGCTGACTGGCGGGCTTGGGGACGACACACTCGATGGCGGCGCAGGCTCCGACAAGCTGGCTGGTGGTGCGGGTAATGACCTGTATGTGATTGACGCGGCAGGCGATACTGTCACGGAAGGCGCGAACGAAGGCACGGATACCGTGCGCGTGAGCGCGGCCGCGTACACGCTCGCGGCCAATGTCGAGCATATGGCGTACACCGGCAGTGCAAACTTCAACGGCACCGGCAATGTGCTCGCCAACGAAATTGCCGGCGGCGCAGGCAATGACTCGCTGTCCGGCCTCGCAGGCGATGACACGCTGCGCGGCAATGGCGGCGCCGATACGCTCTCCGGCGGCGATGGCAGCGACCAGCTGTACCTGGGCGCAGGCTTTGGCATCGCCGACGGTGGCAGCGGCACCGACGCGCTGTACCTTGACGCTGCGCTCGGCGATTTCACGCGCAGCCGCACCGGTGCTACCGAGTTGCGCCTGACGCATACCGTCAGCGGCAAGACCATCACGCTGCGCGGCATTGAGTCGGTAACGTTCTCCGATGGCAGCCGCACGCTGGAGCAGCTGATCGGCAATGTGCCGAGCGATTTCGCGGATACGCTGACCGGGACCAGCGGCAACGATACGATCAATGGCATGGCAGGCATCGACACCATCAGTGGTGGTGCGGGCGATGATGTGTACGTCATCGACGTCGTTGGCGACCAGGTCATTGAGCTGGCGAACGAGGGGCAGGATGAAGTGCGCGTCGCCTTCAAGGCAGCCGGCGCTTACACGCTGGCCGCCAACGTGGAAGATGCGAGCGCACAGGGCACAGCCGCGATCAACCTCACCGGCAACGATCTGGCGAACAGGCTGACCGGCAATGGCGCTGCCAACACGCTGGCTGGCGGCCTTGGCAACGATACGCTGGACGGCGGTGCCGGCGCCGACAAGATGGCGGGCGGCGACGGCGACGACCTGTACTACGTCGATAATGCAGGCGACGCTCCCACCGAGGCCGCAAACGGCGGTACCGACAAGGTCATCACCACGCTGGCGAAGTATACGCTGGCCGCCAACGTCGAGCAGCTCGACTACACGGGCACGGCCGCCTTCGCCGGCACCGGCAATGCACTCGATAACGTCATCGATGGCGGCAGCGGCAACGACACGATCGATGGCGGCGCTGGCAGCGACACCTGCATCGTGAGCGGCGCGTTCGCCGACTATGCGCGTTCGCGCCCCAATGCCACCGACCTGGTGCTGACGAAAGGCACGCAGAAAATCACCCTGCGCAATGTGGAGAACGTGCAGTTCAGCGACGGCACGAAGACCCTGGCGCAGCTGATCCTGAACGTGACCTCGATCGGCAACGATATCCTGACCGGCACCGCAGGCAACGACACCATCAACGGCCTGGCAGGGATGGACACGATGAGCGGCGGCCTTGGCGACGACCGCTACATGGTCGATGTGGCGGGCGACCGGGTGGTAGAGGTCGACGGCGAAGGCACGGACACGGTTGAGGTGACGATGGCTTCGGGCCTCTGGCAACTGGATGCGAACGTCGAGAATGCAATCGTCAAGGGCAGCGGCGCCGCAGGATTGACGGGGAATGGGCTGGATAACCTTCTGACGGGAAATGGCGCGGCCAATGCGCTGGACGGTGGCGCCGGCAACGACACGCTCGATGGCGGCACGGGCGCCGACAAGCTGGCCGGTGGCACCGGCGACGACCTGTATTACGTGGACAATGCTGGCGATGCCATCACCGAACTGGCAAGTGCCGGCACGGACAAAGTCGTGACCACGCTGGTGAAGTACACGCTGGCGGCCAATGTGGAAAACCTGGAATACAACGGCACCGCAGCTTTCGCCGGCACCGGCAACGCGCTGGACAATGTCATTGACGGCGGCACCGGCAATGACACCATCGACGGCGGGGCGGGTAGCGACACCTATATCGTGAGCGGCGCATTCGCGGATTATGCCCGCTCGCGGCCGAATGCCACCGACCTCGTGCTGACGAAAGGCACGCAGAAGATCACGCTGCGTAACGTGGAGAGCGTGCAGTTCAGCGATGGCATGAAGACGCTGGCGGAACTGAACTTCAATATCACCTCGCTCGGCAACGACAATCTCGTTGGCACCGGCGGAAACGACTCGATGAACGGCCTGGCTGGCGCCGATACGATGAGCGGCGGCACAGGCGATGATACCTACACGGTCGAAACCGTCGGCGATACGGTCATCGAGGATATTGGCGAAGGCACGGACAAGGTGAATGTGGCCTACACGGCCGCCAACCAGACGTTCACGCTATCGGCGAACATTGAAAACGCCACCGTCACCGGCACTGCTGTCACGCACCTGACGGGCAATGCACTGGACAACGTCCTGATCGGCAACGCGGCGGCCAACAAGCTTATTGGTGAATCAGGCAACGACACGCTGGACGGCGGCAAAGGCAATGATACGCTGGCTGGCGGTACGGGGGATGACCTCTATTACGTGGATGCGGCAACTGACGTAATCACCGAACTGGATGGCGAGGGCAGCGATACGGTGCTGAGCAGCGCCACCAGCTACACGCTGTCTGCGAATGTTGAAGTGTTGCGTTACACCGGCACGGGGGCATTCACCGGCAAGGGCAACGCATCCGGCAATGCGATCTTCGGGGCCAACGGAGCGGACAGGCTGTCAGGCGAGGCCGGTGATGACACGCTGGTGGGCGGCGCAGGCAACGACACGCTCACCGGCGGCACTGGCGCCGACATATTCGTGCTGTCGGCCGGCCTCGACACGGTCAGCGATTTCGCCACCGGCGTGGATCGCATCCAGGTGTTGCGCACGCTGGTCGGCAACGGCGACAGCACGATCGACAACGCTCTGGTGCACGGCGTGACGAACGGATTCGCAGCCGATGCGGAACTGGTGATCTTCACGCAGAACATGAGCAGCCTGGCGACTGCCAATGTGGCGAAGGCCATCGGCAATGCTGCTTCGGCCTACCAGGCCGGCGACAAGGTGTTGTTCGCAGTGCATAGCGGCACCACGACAGGGCTGTATCTGTTCACCAGCAGCGCTGCCGATGCCGTGGTGAGCGCCGCTGAGCTGACACAGATCGCTACCCTGACCGGCGTGCCGGCCATTGCAGCGGCGGACCTGGTTCTGACAGCTTAAGCGAGCATGAAGCGCATCTGCGCCGGCAGGCAATGCCGGTGCAGGTCGTAGCGCTCGACCATGGTCTGGCGCGCGGCTTCGCGCAATGCACCAAGGCTGCCACGCCGTTCCAGCGCATCGGCGACCGTATGGGCCAGCGCCTGCGGATCGAAGAAGTCGGTCAGCAGGCCATTGCGGCCGTGTTCAATCACTTCTTCCAGCGGCGCGGTGCGCGAACCGACGACCAGGCAGCCGGCGCTCATGGCTTCCAGCAGGGACCAGGACAGCACGAAGGGATAGGTGAGGTAAGTGTAGACCGCGGAAACCTGCATCAGCTGCGTCAGCAGCTCGTGCGGCAGCTTGCCGACGAAATGCACGCGGCGCATGTCCAGCTCCGGCGCCACTTCATCGCGGAAGATGGCTTTCCATGTTTTTCCCGCAGGCGCGGCTGCGCCATAGCTCACGCCATCACCGCCAACAATCACCACGCGCGCATTGGGCCGCAAGCGCAGCAGCTCGGGCAGCGCGCGCATGAAGATGTGGTAGCCCCGGTAGGGTTCAAGCTGGCGCGAGACGAAGGTCACCACTTCGTCGCCCGGGCGCAGGGCCACGCCCGCAGCCGCAAGGGAAACGCTGGCCCCTGCATCAGGGCGAAAGCGTTCGGTATCGATGCCGTCATGAATCACCGAAATTTTCTCGCGGCACCAGGCAGGGTGGCGGTTGCGCTGGAACTGCGTAGGCGAGAGCGCGGCGTCCGCATCGGACAAAGCATGCATCAGGTGCGTATTGCGCAGCCGCAGTCGCTGCAGTTCCGCCAGCGTTGGCGGCTTGCTGAATTCCGGATCGAAGAAGGAATCGCCTCCCTCGGCGGAATAGTAGTACTCCGCATAGACCAGAATGCGCGCATGCGGGAAAACGTCGCGCACGAACAGGGACTCGCCCCAGCCCGGATGCACGAACACCGTATCCGGCACGAAGCCTTGTTCCTTCAGACGGGCCAGCGCGGCAGATGCGGATTCGCCACGCAGCACTTTGCTGAGCAGGTCGCGCAGTTGCGCCGGCTGTTCGGCGCCGCCGGCGGGCACCCGTGCCTGGTGCATGAAGTAGCGCACGCCGGGCAGTTTTTCGACGTTCGAGCGCATGCCCAGCGCAACAACTTCGTGCCCGGCGGCGGCGAGCGCCGGAGCCAGATGGCGGAACTGGCCCGGGAAATTCTGGTGAATGAACAGGAAACGCGCCATTTACTTATTTTTTTCCTGCTTCGCGATCATGGCCGTGAAGGAGTCCAGCAGCTCGTTCGGTACCGCCAGCGAAAGCTGGTAATGCTCGATGAGGAAGCCCTTGCCCGTGTTGCGCAGCACGCCGCTGGCCTGGCAGGTGCCCATTTGCGTGTTCAACTGCTCATCGAACCACACATACTTCTTGTCCGGGGAGAAGTAGACATTGCGCTTCTGCGCCGTGAAGGCCCAGGCCTTCCTCTTGTCCCAATATGGCTTGGCCCAGGCTTTGAACTGGTCGCGCGTCCACACCTCGGTTTTATCGGTGCCGATATAGACGCCTTGCGGTGCAATCTTGTCGAAGTATTCCGGGCGGGTGTTGGCGGCATCGTCGTGCCAGCGGTCGACGAAGGCGTTCACCTGCTGGCGGAAGGCGGCATCGTTTTGTGCGAAGGCGCTGGCTGCGGAGATCAGCAATATGGCGGCGGCGAGCAGGCGTTTCATTTCGCGCCTTTCTTGCCGGTCTTCTGCAGGAAGGCGATCAGGCCCTTGAAGTAGGTCTGCTGGTCGTCATACATGGCCATATGGCTGCCTTTCGGGCAGTAGAGATAGGTGCCATGCTTGACCTTCTGCGCCATCATCTTCATGTGCGCTGGGTCCATGGTGTCGTATTCGGCGCCGATCACCAGCGTCGGCACGGTGATCTTCGGCAGGTCTTTCACGCGGTCCCAGTTCTCAAGAATGCCGGAGGCGCCCAATTCGCTTGGACCCTGCATCGGCACGTAGACCTTCGGATTCAGCTTGGAGAAGGAACGGTTCACCGGTTCCGGCCACTGGTCCGGCGGCATGCGCAGCACGTGGTAGACATAGTGGTGCTCCATCAGCAGTTCCATGTAGCGCGGCTCGGTGTACTTCTTCTCCGCCTCCAGTTGCTTGATTTCGGCCAGCACCTTCTGGTCCATCTTCGGCATCAGCACCTTGCTGGCGTATTCGTTATACGCGGGGATGCTCGCCATCATGTTGGAGATGATGAGGCCCTTGAGGTTCTGCTGGTACTTCAGCGCATACTCAATGGCGAGAATGCCGCCCCAGGAGTGGCCCAGCAGGTAGAAGTTCTTGTTATCGAGGCCCAGCGCCTTGCGCACCTGTTCCACTTCTTCCACGTAGCGCGCGGTATCCAGCAGCGAAGGATCGTCCGGCTGGTCGCTGCGCGCGGAACCCAGCTGGTCATAGTAGTAGTACTCGATGCCGGCGCCGGGGAAGTAGCTGTCGAAGGCTTCGAAGTATTCATGCGTTGCGCCCGGGCCGCCGTGGAGCAGCAGGACCTTAATGGTCGGGTTGTTCCCCACGCGCTTGGTCCAGACATTGAAGCTGCCCTTGGGCGTCTGGATCGGTATCAGGCGCGCGCCGCCGGACAGCACATCGCTGCGGCCCGTATTGTCAAAGTAGGAAGGCCCGGCATGGACCGGCGCGGTGAACAGGGAGAATGCAGCGAGGACGGCCAGCAGGAACTTCATCTTGAGCTCTCCGGATAAGTTGAACGGTGCAGAATACACCAGACTGTATAATCCCTGGCTTGCATAATCAACACTGATCTGAATCATGGCTTCCAACGAAAATGTCAGCATGGCGCTGTTCTGCGACTTCGAAAACGTTGCACTGGGCGTGCGGGACGCGAACTATGAGAAATTCGATATCCGCCCTGTGCTGGAGCGTCTGCTGCTGAAGGGCAGCATCGTGGTCAAGAAGGCCTATTGCGACTGGGACCGCTACAAGGGCTTCAAGGGCGCCATGCATGAGGCGAACTTCGAGCTGATCGAGATTCCGCATGTGCGCATGTCCGGCAAGAATTCGGCCGATATCCGCATGGTGGTGGATGCGCTGGACCTCTGCTATACCAAGTCCCATGTGAACACCTTCGTCATCATCTCCGGCGATTCCGATTTCTCGCCGCTGGTCTCCAAGCTGCGCGAGAACAACAAGAAGGTGATCGGCGTGGGCGTGAAGGATTCCACTTCGGACCTGCTGGTCGCAGGCTGCGACGAATTCATCTTCTACGACGACCTGGTGCGCGAGAGCCGCCGCCATGCTGCCAAACGCGACCAGCGCGACGCGCAGCAGCCGAAGCGCTCGCCGGAAGAAGAGAAGCGCAAACGCGACGAGATGGACAAGCGCCGTGGCCAGGCGGTGGACATCGCCTATGAGACTTTCGACGCCCTGATGGCCGAGCGCGGCGACAGCGGCAAGATCTGGGCCTCCGTGCTGAAGGAAGCGATCAAGCGCCGCAAGCCGGACTTCAGCGAGTCCTATTACGGCTATCGCACCTTCGGCAACCTGCTGGAAGAAATGAAGGCGCGCGGCCTGCTGGAATTCGGCCGCGACGAGAAATCGGGTGCCTATGTTTACCGCAGCGCGGGTGCGCCTCTGGCTAATGCGCAAGCTGCGGCTGCCGAAGTACAGGTGGATGCCGAGCAGGCTGCCAGCGAGCAGGTGGAGGCAGTGGACAGCGCCGAAGGCCGCCAGGAGGGCCGCCGTGGCCGTGGCAACCGTGGCGGACGCAATCGCCGTGGCGGTGCCGAGCGTGAGAACGCGCCGGCCGCTGTTGCGGAAGAGGCACAGGCGCCGGTTGCGGTCTTCCCGTCGGAAGTGGTGGAGCTCTCCACTGAGGCCGAGGCGGAGCCCGAAGCAGTAGCCGTGGAAGCGGAAGCCGTGCCGGCCAAGCGCCCCGCGCGCAAGACCCCCGCCCGCAAGACGGCGCGCAGCAAGGCCGCTGCGGCCGAAACCGAAACCGTTACCGAGGCGCCTGCCGCGGCAGCGGAGGCAGACAGCGCCGAGGCGCCAAAACCGCGCCGCCCGGCACGTGCGCCGCGTGCCAGCCGCGCCGCGCCGAAGGCGGATGCCGAAGCGGCTGCAAGCGCGCCGGCGGAAGTGGCGCCTGCAGCCGATGCCCCTGCTGTGGCAGAAACGGCAACGCCGGCCAAGCGCATTCCGAAACCGGGCAAGCACTCCGCGCCTGCGCGCAGCAAGCTGCCGCGCAAACCGAAAGCGAAGACAGAAGGATAAGCCCACCCGGGACATTTAACCATCTGTGCACCCGCCGATTTACTGGCGGGCGCTTTACTGCCATACTTGCCGGCATAAAGAACGAATGTCGGCAAGTCATGGCAACCCTGTCTGAAATCAACCTCTATCCAATCAAATCCTGCGGCGGCATTTCGCTGAAGCGGGCGACCATCACCCGCGCCGGCGTGATGAGCGAGCAGATCTACGACCGCGAATGGATGGTGGTGGACCAGCAGGGCATGTGCGTCACCCAGCGCGAACATCCGCGCATGGCGCTGATCAAACCCCGCATCAGGCTCGATACGCTGGAACTGAGCGCACCGGGCATGCTGCGCCTGGAGATTCCGCTCGGCCTGCCTGACCCTTCGGAAGCGCCGACGCTGGAGGTCACAGTGTGGGAAGAAACGCTCAAGGCCTACGATTGCGACGCCACCACGGCTGCCTGGTTCTCGAACTATCTCGGCATTCCCTGCCGCCTGGCGCGCTTCCATCCGGATGTAACGCGGCTGGCGAGCGAAAAATGGACCGGCGGTGTGGAAGCGCCAACGCTGTTCTCGGACGGCTACCCAATTCTTGTCGCCAGCACCGGGTCCCTGGAGGACCTGAACGGCAAGCTGCGCGCGCAGGGACGCGAAGCGATTCCGATGAACCGCTTCCGCCCCAACATCGTCATCGACGGCATCGAGGCGTTTGAAGAAGATTATGCCGAAACCTATCGTGCAGGCGAGCTGCTGCTCAAGCCAGTGAAGCCATGCCCGCGCTGCCCGATGCCCTCCATTGACCAGAGTACCGGCGAGTTCGGTCCCGACCCGATGGATATCCTGCAAAACTACCGCGCCAAGGCGGAAGTGGATGGTGCGGTCTGCTTCGGCATGAACAGCATCGTGCTCGAAGGCGACGGCGTGCAGGTGGAAGTGGGGCAGGAAGTGGAAGTGGAACTGGCATTCTGAATTCGGGCAGGTGGCAATGACGCAGACTATGACGGGCAAGGACCTCACGCATACCGAGCTGGTGGCGGAGAATCAGGCGCTGCGCGCACGCATGGCCTATATGCTGGAGCAGGCCGAACGCAATCATTCGATCATGATGCGCCACCAGGCCTTCGACCTGGAGATTGTGGGCGCGTCCAGCTTCCCCGAGCTGATCGGCACCATCTTCCGCACCCTGCCCATCATCTCCGAACTCGATAGCGTGACCCTGTCGCTGATGGACGAAGATTCGGACATTCACTTCGTCATGCAGAAGCTGGGCGTGGACTTTGACGAGTTCCCCGGCCTGCTGTTTGCCACCGATGTGGAGCAGCTCGGCTTCGATCTCGGCGACCGCACGGCGGGCTCGCCGCCGCCCAAGCCCGTGCTGGGCATGTACGACGCCACGCGGCATGCGGCGCAGTTTCCCGATCCTTCCCAGCGCCTGCAAAGCATCGCGCTGGTGCCGCTGCTGCGCAACAAGCGCATTATCGGCAGCCTGAACCTGGGCAGCCGCGACCCCTCGCGCTTCACGCCCAGCCTGGGCACGGACTTCATCGAGCACATGGCCTCGATCATTGCGATCTGCCTTGAGAACGTCATCAGCAACGAGATGCTGAAGTACATCGGGCTGACCGATTCGCTGACCGGCGTGTATAACCGCCGCTACATCGACCGCCGCCTGCTGGAAGAGATTTCGCGCGCACGCCGCCAGAACTATCCGATCTCCTTCATGTACATTGACATCGACCACTTCAAGCGTGTGAACGATACGGTCGGCCACCAGGGCGGCGATGAAGTGCTGCGCGAAGTGGCGAACCGCATCAAGGCCGAGCTGCGCCTGTCCGATGCGCTGGCGCGCTTCGGCGGCGAGGAGTTCGTGGTGCTGCTGATCGACGCCGATCTTGAAGCGGCCATGTTCGTGGCCGAACGTATCCGCGCCGGCATCGAGGCCAGCCTGATCGAACTTTCGCACGGCCTCAAGGTCTCCATCACCGCTTCGCTGGGCGTGGCCAGCCTGGCCTGCACGGTGGACGGCAGCCCTGAAGAAACCGCGCTGGAGCTGATCGCCCACGCCGACGAGGCCCTGTACCAGGCAAAAGAGGGCGGCCGCAACCGCGTGGTGCGTTACGTTCCGCAGTAAGCCGCTTACAAATCTACTGAAGTTTTTTCCTGCTGCCTTGGGATAATCGCCAGCTTGCGAATATCCCGAGGAATGCCATGAAGCTTCATCACCTGTTTGCCGCGCTGCTGCTCGCCGCCAGCGTCGCCGCCACCCCGGCCCATGCCGCCGACGACGCCTCCAACTTCCTGCTTACGCCCGCGCTGATGAACAAGATGAAGGCCATCGAAGCCGACGTCAAAAAGCAGAAAGGCGACAAGGAAGATGATGAGGACGAAGAAGCGCTGAACCCGAAAACCGTCGCCGACTTCGCGCGCGCCCTGGAAAAGGACAAGTTCGCGAAGGCCGCGATGGCGAAGCATGGTGTAAGCAGCCGCGAGATGGCATCGGCCACCTTCGCCATGCTTCATGCAGGAATGTTCGTGATGTTCGAACAGTCGATGGACAAGAAAAAGGCCGCCCAGCTGCTGGCCAGCTATACGAAGGAGCAACAAGCCAACGTGGCGCTGGTGCGTTCGATGAACGCGAAGAAGTAAGTCAGGCCAGCAGCTGGTGTTCAGCGCGCGCCACGGCGGGCGCGCTGCCGCGCAGCACCACCACATCGCCCGATTCAAGCACGGTGGAGGCATCGACCGGCAACCGCACTTTGCCGCGGCGGATGGTGGTGACCTCGGCGCCTGCACTCTCGATATCGACTTCGCTCAGTGGCTTGCCCACGCACCAGGCGCCGCCGGCCAGCGTGACCGAATGCAGGCGGATCAGCTCCGCCTCGTCGCCGCTGTCGCTGGCGCCATGGAAGAAGCCGCGCAGCGAGGCATAGCGTTCTTCCCGCGCCGCCTGCACGCGGTGCACCACACGCCTTAGCGGCACGCCCAGCATCACCAGCGCGTGCGAGGCCAGCATCAGGCTGCCCTCCATCAGTTCCGGCACCACCTCTGCGGCCCCGGCTTCCTTCAGGCGGTCGAGATCCGTGTCATCGTGGCTGCGCACAATCACCGGCAGCGTCGGCGCCAGTTCGTGCACCAGGTGCAGCACCTTCAGTGCGGAAGGCGTGCTGGCATAGGTGATGACCACCGCGCTGGCGCGGTAGATACCCGCCGCCACCAGGCTTTCGCGCCGTGCCGCATCGCCATAGGACACGTTCGCGCCCGCTGCCTGCGCCTCCTGCACGCGCGTGGGATCGAGGTCCAGCGCGTGGTATTCAATGTCTTCCTCTTGCAGCAGGCGGGCCAGGTTCTGGCCGCTGCGGCCAAAGCCGGCCACGATCACGTGCTTCTTGGTGGACATGGTGCGCGCCGCAATCTTGGTCAGCGTCAGCGACTGCATCATCCATTCATTGCTGGAAAACTTGAGCACCAGCTTGTCCGAATGCTCGATGAGGAAGGGCGCCAGCAGCATGGACAGCACCATCGACGCCAGCACCACCTGGATCACGAAAGGATCCACCAGCTGCACGCCGCCCACCACGTTCAGCAGCACGAAGCCGAATTCACCCGCCTGCGCCAGCGCCAGGCCGGTGCGCATGGAGGTGCCGTCCGATGAGCCGAACAGCTTGGCCAGGCCCGCAATCAGCGCAAACTTGAGCAGCACCGGCCCGGCAAGCAGAATCAGCACCAGCCACCAGTTTTCGAACACCACGCGCACGTTCAGCAGCATGCCCACGGTGATGAAGAACAGCCCAAGCAGCACGTCGCGGAAAGGCTTGATGTCCTCCTCCACCTGGTGCTTGTATTCGGTCTCGGAGATCAGCATGCCGGCCACAAAGGCGCCCAGGGCGAGCGAGAGGCCGGCGCGCTCGGTAATCCAGGCCGCGCCCAGGGTCACCAGCAGCAGGTTGAGCATGAACAGCTCCTGCGAGCGGCGCTTGACGACGATGGTGAACCAGCTGCGCATCAGCTTCTGTCCGATAAACAGCAGCAGCACCAGCACGATCACGGCCTTGCCGCCGGCCCAGGCCAGGGTTTCCACCAGGTTGTCCGGATTGCGCGCCAGCGCGGGAATCAGGATCAGCAGCGGCACCACGGCCAGATCCTGGAACAGCAGGATGCCGATGATCTTGCGCCCATGGTCGCTTTCCAGCTCCAGGCGCTCCGTCAGCATCTTCACCACGATGGCGGTGGACGACATGGCAAGCGCGCCGCCCAGCGCGAACGAGGCCTGCCAGCTCAGGTGGATGGAGGGCGGCAGCGCCGCGGCAATGAGCCAGCCGAACAGCATGGTGGAGGCAATCGTCATGCCCACCTGCGCCATGCCCAGCCCGAACACGATGCTGCGCATGGCCATCAGCTTGGGCAGCGAGAATTCAAGGCCGATGGAGAACATCAGGAACACCACGCCGAATTCGGCCAGGGTGTGGGTGGCGTGGCTTTCTTCGGCCAGGCCGAGGGCATGGGGGCCGATCAGGATGCCGACCGCCAGGTAACCCAGCATGGGCGGCAGGTGCAGCATGCGGAAGGCGACAACGCCCAGCACGGCACTGCTCAGTAAAAGGAGTGTCAGTTCAAGTGGGGAAAACATTGATCTGGGTCTATCCCTGTCTCTAGTCGAGTTGGTTTCAGGTCGTTTATAACATCTGGCAAGTTTTTTGCTTTACCAATTCGGCTATACTTTCGGCATGAGTGTAACCCATGAAAAAACAATGCTGAAAGATTTTGATGCCACAACCGCAACACGCGCCCTGGAACTGGCGCGCGAGGCCCTGCAGATCGAGGCCGATGCGCTGACCGAACTCCATGCGCGCCTGGCAACGGACGAGAGCGTCGGCAAGGCCGTCACGCTGTTGCTCAATTGCAAGGGACGCGTCGTGGTGTCCGGCATTGGCAAGTCCGGCCACATCGGCCGCAAGATCGCCGCCACCCTGGCCTCCACCGGCACACCGGCCCTGTTCGTGCATCCGGCCGAAGCGGCGCACGGCGACCTGGGCATGGTTACGCCGGAAGACGCCTTCATTGCGATTTCCTATTCCGGCGAAAGCTCGGAGCTGATGGCCATCCTGCCCGTGGTGAAGCGCATGGGCGGCCTGGTGATTTCGATGACCGGCAACGACAACTCCAGCCTGGCCCGCCTGGCGGACGTGCACCTGAACGTGTCCGTGGCCAAGGAAGCCTGCCCGATGAACCTGGCGCCCACCGCCAGCACCACGGTCACGCTGGCGCTGGGCGACGCAATCGCCGTCGCGCTGCTGGACCTGCGCGGCTTCAAGGAAGAAGATTTTGCGCGCTCGCATCCGGGGGGCGCCCTGGGCCGCCGCCTGCTGACCCATGTGCGCGACGTGATGCGCAGCGGCGACGCCGTGCCGGCTGTGACGCCGGACACCACGCTGCCGGATGCGCTGATGGAAATTACGCAGAAGGGCATGGGCATGACCGCCGTGGTGGATGCCGACCGCCGTCCGCTGGGCGTGTTCACCGACGGCGACTTGCGCCGCCTGATCGACAAGGTGCAGGACTTCAGCAAGGTGGCCATGCGCGACGTGATGCACGCTAACCCGCGCAGCATCGGCCCGGACAAGCTGGCCGTGGATGCCGTGGCCGTGATGGAGCAGCACCGCATCAACCAGATGCTGGTGGTGGACGGCGAGGGCAGGCTGGTAGGCGCGCTGCACATCCATGACCTCACCCGCGCCAAGGTGATCTGATGAGCGCCGCCTTCAACCTGGACAACGTGGCCCGCGCCGCCAAGGTCAAACTGATGATCTTCGACGTGGACGGCGTGCTGACCGACGGCAGCCTGCATTACGGCGCCGAAGGCGAGGCGCTGAAGACCTTCAATGTGCAGGATGGCCTGGGCATCAAGCTGCTGCAGGAATCCGGCGTGCTGACGGCCATCATCAGCGCGCGCCGTTCGCCGCAGGTCACAGCGCGCGCCAAGGACCTGGGCATCGAATTCGTGCACCAGGGCGGCCATGACAAGCTCACGCCCTTCAAGGCCTTGCTGGCGCAGCTGAACCTGACGGAAGAGCAGGTGGGTTTCATCGGCGACGACGTGGTGGACCTGCCCATCCTGGGCCGCGTGGGCTTTGCCGTGTCGGTGCCGAACGGCCGGCCGGAAGTGCACAGCCGCGTGCACCACATCACGGAGGCGGCCGGCGGCAAGGGCGCCGTGCGCGAAGTTTGCGAATTCGTGATGCGCGCGCAGAACAGCTATGACAAGATCCTGAACCAGTTCATGGTCTGAGGAAGAGCAATGCGTAACCAGAGGACAGCCCACCGCTTCCGCGTCTCCATCGCCGTCATGCTGGCGCTGCTGTTCGCGCTCGGCAGCTTCTGGCTGCTGGAGGTGATGAACCGCAGCGGCGAAGAGCTGCAGGCGGACCAGCGCCTGAATGAGCCGGACCAGATCATCGAGCGCTTCAGCCTCGTACGCATGACGAAGGAAGGCAAGCCGAGCTACATCATTTCCGGCGACAAGCTCACGCACCGCCCGGTGGATGATTCCTCGGAGATCGAGAAGCCCGTGGTGCGCAGCCTGTCCGGCGAGAATCCGCCGATGGACATTCGTGCGAAGACGGCGCGCATCGACGATGACAACAGCCGCGTGGTGCTGAGCGGCGATGTGCAGATAGACCGGGCGGCATCCGCCACCTCGCAGGAATTCCGCCTGCGCACGCCGGAGCTGACCATCTTCCCGGATGAAGACCGGATGGAAACGAACAAGCCGGTGCAGTTCCGGTTGGGGAATGCAACGGCCACCGCCAACGGCATGCGCGCCAACAATGCCACCAGCCAGCTGCAGCTGTCGGGCCGCGGCACCATGGTGCTGCCGCCGAAAGCGCGTTGAGCAAAACGATTGGAATAACACATGAAAAAAACACTTCTTGCTGCAGCCCTGATGCTGGGCGCCCTGGGATTCGCCAGCGCGGAAAAGGCAGACTCCTACAAGCCGACGGAAATCAAATACGGCACGCTGGATGCCGACGATGTGCGCCAGATCTACACCTTTACCGATGACGTGACGCTGACGCGCGGCACGCTGCTGATGAAGGCCGAGAAAGCGGTGGTCACCTATACCCCGGACGGCTACCAGTTGGCCACGCTGACCGCAGGCGCCGGCAAGCGCGTGAGCTTCCGCCAGAAGCGCGACGGCCCCGGCGACCAGTGGATCGAAGGCGAGGCGGACCGCATCGAGTACGACGAGAAGTCCGAACTGGTGAAGATGTATTCGCGCGCCAAGGTGCGCCGCCTGGAAGGCAGCAAGCCGAGCGACGAAGTGCAGGGCGAGTTCATCTCCTACGACAGCCGCCGCGAGTTCTTCAGCGTGCGCAATACGAATACCGGCGACAGCAAAACCGGCGGCGGCCGCGGCACCATGGTGCTGCAGCCGAAACGCACCGAGCCAGCGGCGGGGAAATAAGCATGGAAGCACAAAGCTGCGGCAGCACCCTCATCGTTCGCGGACTGCAGAAGAGCTACGGCAAGCGCCAGGTGGTGCATGACGTGTCGCTGCAGGTGGAATGCGGCGAAGTGGTCGGCCTGCTGGGCCCCAACGGCGCCGGCAAGACTACCTCCTTCTACATGATCGTGGGCCTGGTGCCGTCCGATGCTGGCACCATCGATATCAGCGGCACGGATATTTCCAGCCTGCCGATCCATAAGCGCGCCACCATGGGCCTGTCCTACTTGCCGCAGGAAGCTTCGGTGTTCCGCAAGCTGACCGTGGAGGAGAATATCCGCGCGGTGCTGGAGATCCAGAAGGTCAACGGCAAGCCGCTGACGAAGGCCGAGATCGACGAGCGCCTGAACACGCTGCTGGCCGACCTGCAGATCGAGAAGCTGCGCGAAAACCAGGCGCTGTCGCTGTCCGGCGGCGAGCGCCGCCGCGTGGAGATCGCACGCGCGCTGGCTACCAATCCGCGCTTCGTGCTGCTGGACGAGCCCTTTGCCGGCGTGGACCCGATTGCCGTGATCGAAATCCAGCGCATCGTACGCTTCCTCAAGGAGCGCGGCATCGGCGTGCTGATCACCGACCACAATGTGCGCGAAACGCTGGGCATTTGCGACCGCGCCTACATCATCAACCAGGGCAGCGTGCTGGCCTCGGGCCGCCCCGACGACATCATCGCCGACGAATCGGTACGCCGCGTCTATCTCGGCGAGCACTTCCGCATGTAAGCCATGAAACAGTCCCTGCAACTGCGAACCTCGCAGCACCTTGCGCTGACACCGCAGCTGCAGCAGTCGATCCGGCTGCTGCAGCTGTCAACGCTGGAACTGCACCAGGAGCTCGAACAGCTGCTGACTGAGAACCCGCTGCTGGAACGGCTGGACGACCCGCTGGACCGCTCCGTGCGCCTGCTGGCGGACGGCGCCATTGGCGCCACGGCGCCCACTGCCACCGCCGCCGAAGGCCCGGCCAACGAGAACACGCCGCCGGCAGATGCCGCACCCGCCGAGCCGGAACAATATGAAGGCGAGGGCATCGCTGAAAGCGACAGCGACTGGTCCGACGCGGGCCGCTCGAAGGCGCCGGACGACGAAGACTCGCGCCCGCAGCTGGAAGCCAGCCACCACAGCCTGCGCGAGCACCTGATGGAGCAGATGCGCGTGACGGTGCTGGAGCCGCGCGACCGCGCGCTGATGGAACTGATCATCGATGCGCTCGATGAAAACGGCTACCTGGAAGAGAGCCTGGAAGAGATCCACGCGCGCCTGCCGGAAGAACTCGATATCGAAATCGAAGAGCTGCAAACTTCGCTCACACTGCTGCAAAGCTTCGACCCCGTCGGCGTCGGCGCACGCAATGCATCCGAGTGCCTGGCGCTGCAGATCAGGCGCATGCCCGGCGTGCCGCTGGTCACGCGCCGCATGGCCCTGTGCATCGTGGAGAAGCACCTCGCCTGGTTCGCCCAGCGCGACTTCAACAAGCTGAAAAAAGCGCTCGACTGCGATGACGAAGACCTGCGCGAAGCGCAGGCCGTGATCCGCCGCTGTAACCCGCATCCCGGCGCTGCATTTTCGTCCGACGCGAGCGACTATGTGGTGCCCGATGTCGTGGTCAAAAAAGGCCGCAACGGCTGGGTGGTCACGCTGAATAATGACGTAATGCCGCGCCTGCGCGTGAACGCGCTGTATGCCAGTTTGCTCAAGCAGGGCAAGGGTGAATCGCAGATGAATGCGCAGCTGCAGGAAGCAAAGTGGCTGATCAAGAATATGCGCCAGCGTTTCGACACAATTTTGCGCGTTGCACAAGCCATCGTCGAACGGCAGAAGAATTTTTTCTCGCATGGCGCGGTTGCCATGAGACCCCTTGTGTTGCGCGAAATTGCTGATACACTGGGTTTACACGAGAGTACTATTTCTCGCGTAACAACTCAGAAATACATGCTCACCCCACATGGGATGTTTGAGTTGAAATATTTCTTTGGTAGCCACGTCGCAACTGAAGCTGGGGGTGAAGCTTCCTCGACTGCGATCCGTGCGCTGATTGTGCAATTCACAGGAGCAGAAGACCCGAAAAACCCTTTATCCGACAGTAAGATTGCGGACATGCTGGGAGAACAGGGCATGGTGATTGCGCGACGTACTGTTGCCAAGTATCGTGAAGCCCTGAAAATCCCTCCCGTCAGTCTCCGCAAGTCCTTGTAGTGAATGGGCTCCTATGAGCTTTACCGAAGCGTCATGAGCCTGTTGAGTTACATCATCTTTTAGGAGTGTGTATGAATCTCACCATCAGTGGACATCATCTCGAAGTGACCCCCGCGATTCGCGAATACGTCCAGAACAAGCTGGAGCGCGTGAGACGCCATTTCGATCAAGTGATCGACATTGCTGTCATCCTGAGTGTAGATAACCTCACCGAGAAAGAGAAAAGGCAAAAAGCTGAAATCAACCTGCGCATGTCGGGCAAGACGGTCTACGTCGAAAGCCTCGCGCAAGACCTGTATGCCGCGATCGATACCCTGATCGACAAACTGGACCGGCAGGTCATGAAATACAAAGACAAAGTCCAGAACCACAACCACGATGCAATCAAGCATCGCGCCGAGGTCTTCGAATCTCCGGCCAGCGCCGCATAAAAGAGCGGCCTCACCAAAACAAGGGCGCATCTGGCGCCCTTTTTTGCGCCCTTACTCCGCCACCGCCGCCGCAATCGTATCCCGCAGCCATTTATGCGCGGGGTCGCGATGCACCCGTTCGTGCCACAGCATGGCCATCTCGTAGCCCTGCACGGCTACCGGCGCCTCCAGCTGCTGCAGTTCCGGCGCATCGCGCAGCAAGCGCGAAGGCAGCATGGCCACCAGGTCGGTGGCGGCCAGCGCCGAGCGCAGGAAGAGGAAATGCGGCACCGACAGCACCACGCGGCGCGAGGCGCCCGCCGCGGCCAGCGCCTCGTCCGTCACGCCGGTAAAACTGCCGCCGCCCGGCGACACAATCGCGTGCTCCAGCGCGCAGAACTGTTCCAGCGTGGGGCGGCGTTTTAGTTTGGGGTGCCCCTTGCGCCCGACCAGCACATAGCGTTCGGTGAACAGGGCACGGCGGCGCAGGCTGGGCGGCGCATCGGCGCTTGTCTGCAATGCAAGATCGATCTCGCCGTGTTCCGCCTGCCGCGCAAGACGGCTGAGCACGGCTGGCACGACGGCGAGCCGGGCGCCAGGGGCTTCCGCCCGAAGTCGGGCCAGCGCGGGCAGCAGGATGGCCGATTCGCCGTAATCTGCCGCCGCGATGCGCCAGGTGTTGCTTGCGCTGGCGGGATCGAAGCTGCCGGCCGGGCCGAGCGCCTGTTCCAGCGCCTGCAGGGCCATCCGCAGGGGCTCGCGCAGCTCCTCCGCCCGCGCCGTGGGCTGCATGCCGCGGGGGCCGGGCAGCAGCAGGGGATCGCCGAAAATATCGCGCAGTTTGGCGAGGTGCACGCTGACCGAAGGCTGCGACAGGTGCAGGCGCTGTGCTGCCCGCGTCACGTTGTGCTCGCTCAGCAGCACGTCCAGCGTGAGCAGCAGATTCAGGTCTATCTGCCGAAGATTAATCATGTTAATACCTGCAATATTGGGAATTCATTTCCAATATACCTCAGGAATTCATAAGCTGGCTTCTCTCACTTTTGAAAGGCCAGCCATGAATATTCTTATCGTCTACGCCCATCCCGAACCCACATCCCTGAACGCGTCGCTGCGCGACTTCAGCGTGCAGCGCCTGGAGGCTGCCGGCCATACCGTGCAGGTCTCTGACCTGTACGCCATGCAGTGGAAGGCCACGGTCGAATCGACTGACAACCTGGCCCACGAGCCGGGCACGCCCTTCAACATCTCGCCTGAATCGAAATACGCTTTCGAGAACGGCCTGCAAAGCCCGGACATCGCGGCCGAGCAGGCAAAGCTGATGTGGGCGGACGTGGTGCTGTTCCAGTTCCCCCTGTGGTGGTTCTCCATGCCCGCCATCATGAAAGGCTGGTTCGACCGCGTGTATGCCTACGGTTTCGCTTACGGCGTAGGCGAGCACTCGGACCGCCGCTGGGGGGACCGCTACGGCGAAGGCAAGCTGGCGGGCAAGCGCGCCATGCTGATCGTGACGACAGGCGGCTGGGAGCAGCATTACGGCCCGCGCGGCATCAACGGCCCCATCAACGATCTGCTTTTCCCCATCCAGCATGGCATGCTGTACTACCCCGGTTTCGATGTCTTGCCGCCATTCGTCGAATACCGCGTGCGCGCAATGGACGAGGCGCGCTTCGCGGAAGTGAGCGGCCGGCTAGGCGAGCGCCTGGACACGCTGGCGACGGCAGAGCCCATCGCTTTCCGCAAGCAGAATTTCGGCGACTACCTGATTCCGTCGATGGAGCTGCACCCGGAAGTGGCGCCGGGGCAGACGGGCTTCGCCGCGCACATCGCATAGAGGACGCGGCAACGTTACAATGGGCGATCTTAATTTTTCGGCATTGTGCAATGAGCGAATTCGTCCAGATCCATGTAGCGAACGGCACCGGGTTTATTTTGCTGGACCGTCCCAAGGCCCTGAACTCGCTGTCGCTGGACATGGTGAGGGCGCTCACTGCTGCGTTGCAGCAGTGGCGCGATGACACAAATGTAGCGGCTGTCATCATCCGTTCCAGCAGTGAGAAAGCGCTGTGCGCGGGCGGCGACATCCGCTTCTTCCACGAGGCAGGGCATGCCACGCCGCGCGGCGGCAGCGCCCTGCTGGAAGATTTCTTCACCGAAGAATACGCGCTCAATCACCTGATCCACTTCTACCCCAAGCCTTATATCGCGCTGATGGATGGCGTGGTGATGGGCGGCGGCATGGGCATTGCGCAGGGCGGCCCCGAGACCGGCGTGCGCATCGTGACCAACCGTACGAAGATGGCTATGCCGGAAGTGAATATCGGCCTGTTCCCGGACGTGGGCGGCAGCCATTTCCTGTCGCATGCGCCGGGCAGGCTGGGCGCCTACCTCGGCCTTACCGGCGTGACCGTGGGCGCGGCGGACGCGCTCTACCTGCAGCTGGCCGACCATTTCGTACCGGACGCCGAGCTGCCTGCACTGGCCTCGCTGGTCGATGCCACGCCGGGCCATGAACTGCGCGCGGCTATCGCCTCCTTCAGCAAGCCGCTGCGCGACGGAGCAGGCGCCAGCGAGCTGGAGGCGCAGCGCGCACTGATCGACCGCCACTTTGGCGGCTCCACGGTCAGCGCCATCATGGAATCGCTGCGCAGCGACGGCGCGCCCTTCGCGCAGAAGGCGTTGAAGCTGATGGAACAACGCTCGCCGCTGATGATGTGCGTGACGCTGGAAATGCTGCGCCGTGGCGCGTCGCTGAACGTTGCGGAGTGTCTGCGCATGGAACGCAACCTCGTGCGGCGCAATTTCGAACACGGCGAAGTTCTGGAAGGCGTGCGCGCGCTGGTGATCGACAAGGACAACCAGCCGAAATGGAACCCCCCAACGCTGGCGGAGGTCAGCGAAGCCATGGTGGAACGCTTCTTTGAACCGGTATGGCCCGCTTGGGCGCATCCGCTGCGCCATCTCGCATGAAAGAGCTGGACCGCATCGACCGCGAAATCCTGAACATCCTGCAGGAAGACGCGGCCACGCCCCTGCGCGAAATCGCGGAGAAGGTACATTCCTCGGTGGCCACCTGCCAGCGCCGCATCGCGCAGCTGCGCGCCAGCGGCGTGCTGCTGAAGGACGTGGCGCTGGTGGACCGCGTGCTGGCGGGCATGCCGCTCACCGTGTTCGTGTCGGTGGAACTGGAGCACCAGAACAGCGCCATCCTCAAGCTGTTCGAAGCGCGCATGCGGGAAGAGCCGCTGGTGATGTCCTGCTACGAGGTGGCGGGCGAGTTCGACTTCATGCTGATTATCACGGCGCCGTCGATGGAGGCTTACCACGAGTTCACGCGGCGCGTGTTCACATCGAATAACAACGTCATCAACGTGAAGAGCCTGTTCGCCATGAACTGTTCCAAGTTCGAGACCAAGCTCACGCTCTGATAAAACTTCCCGCTGCGCGCCTGCATTTCGGGAAATCGTTCCGGCCGCGCCGATTAAGATGGTCCTCCCATTGAAAGGAGCATCATGATCGATCACGTTTCACTCGGCACCAGCGACCTGCCGCGCGCGCTGGAGTTCTACAAAGCCTGCCTCGAACCGCTCGGCTATTCGATCCAGCACCAGGATGCGGGACAGGTCATTTTCGGCGCGGACGGCGCCTGGCGTTTCGCCATCTACCCTTCGCAGAACGACGATCCCCTGAACGGCCACCGCACCCACGTGGCCTTTGCCTCGCCCTCGCAGGACGCAACACGCGCCTTCCACGGCGCGGCGCTCGAACGCGGCGCCGCAACGCTGCGCGAGCCGGGCCTGCGGCCCGACATCAACGACGAATATTTCGGAACGATGATCAAGGACCCCGACCAGCATGTGATCGAGGTCGTGCACTGGATGCGCTAGGACTGCTCGCGGTGGCGCAGCACCACGCGCTCATTGGCGTGGAAATATCTGGCAAGCCGCTCGGCCATATACACCGAGCGGTGCTGCCCGCCGGTGCAGCCGATGGCCACCGTGAGGTAGCTGCGGTTATCGGTCTTGAATGAAGGCAGCCACTTCTCCACGAAGCCGCGGATGTCCTTGAACATCTCTTCCGCCGTCGGCTGGGCATCGAGGAAGGCGATTACCGGCGCATCGCGGCCCGTGAGGGGGCGCAGGTCCAGGTCGTAGTAGGGATTCGGAATCGCGCGCACATCGAATACGAAGTCCGCATCCAGCGGCACGCCGAGCTTGAAAGCGAAGGATTCGAAGAACAGTGTCAGCGGCGCGTTCTCGCTCTGCACCAGGTCCTTGATCCAGCCGCGCAGCTTGTTCGCACTCAGTTCCGACGTATCGATCACATGGCCCAGCTGCTCGATGGCCGACAGGCGCTCGCGCTCTTCCTGGATGCATTCGATCAGCGTGCGGCGTGCAGCGGGATTGGCGCCGGGACGCAGTTCGTGCGACAGCGGATGGCTGCGCCGCGTTTCCGAGAAACGCGCCACCAGCGAATGGGTGTTCGCCGTCAGGAACATGACCTTTACGTCATGCCCCAGTTCCTTGAGCTTGAGAATATCGGCCGGCAGTCCGGCCAGCGAGGCTGCGCTGCGGGCATCCACTGCCACCGCCAGTGCTTCCGTACCTTGCTCGGCCAGCGTAGCCACCAGGTTTGCCAGCAGGGCCGGCGGCAGGTTATCGACGCAGTAGTGGCCGGTGTCTTCGAGAACGTTCAGCGCTACCGACTTGCCGGAGCCTGAAATACCTGTGATAAGAACGATGCGCATGCGGGCATGATACCGTAATTCCCGCGTTGGCAATTGTGTGACATTGTTGGCGTATCCCACTACAATTCCCAACGCTGCAGTAATCATTTTTTTGATTCCAACAGGTGCCGCACCATGGGTCGTCTACGCTACAGGGCCGGTATCGGCACATATCTGGCCCTCGGCTTCTGCGGGCTCGCTACCGCGCTGAGCATCATTCTTGCCGTGATCATCGGGAACCTTGCCGCCACCCAGGCCAAGAACGATATCGGCGGCGCGCTGGCCAACCTGGCGCGGCAAACGGCCGACAACCTCGATCGCGGCATGCAGGAGCGCTACCGCGAGGTGGAACTGATGGCGCGCCGGCCCGACCTGACGGCGCCCGGCAGCGGCAGCGCTGTACGGCGCGCGGTGCTCGATGAGCGCCAGGCCACTTTTCCCCATTACGCCTGGATAGGCCTGACCACGCTGGATGGGCGCGTCCTTACCTCGACCCAGGGCATGCTGGAAGGCGCAGACGTTTCGGGCCGTCCCTGGTTCCGCAATGCGCTGGCCGGCATCCACGTAGGCGATGTGCACGAGGCCAAGCTGCTGGCGAAACTGCTGCCATCGGTGAACGGGGAACCCAAACGCTTTGTGGATATCGCCTTTCCCTACAAGGGTGGAAATGGCGAGGCGGCGGGCGTGCTGGGCGTGCACCTGTCCTGGGAGTGGGCGCGCGAGGTGCGCGATTCCGTGATCCAGCCGACCGCCGGCAGCCGCTCCTTGCATGCCATGATCGCCGATGCGCAGGGCGTGATCAAACTCGGACCGCCGGGACTAGCCGCGCTGGCGCCCGGTACCGCGGAAGCATTGCGCCGCCAGGCCGGCGGCTACCTTGTCGAGAATGGGCCGGAGGGCAGTTTCCTCGTCGGCTATGCACGCACCCGCGGCCGCGGCGACTACCCGGGGCTGGGCTGGAGTATCGTGGTGCGGCAGGATGTGCAGGAAGCCTATGAACGCGTGCGCAGCCTGCAGCAGCGTGTGATGCTGACGGGAGTCGTGGCAGCGGTGCTGTCGTCCCTGCTGGGGTATTTCCTGGCGCGGCGCCTGGCCCGGCCGCTGCGCGAGCTGGCCGCGTCCGCACAGCGCATCAATAACGCGCAGGCGCGATCCATCCCGCTGCCGCAGCGCGCCTATGCCGAGGTGCAGGCGCTGGCGCTGGCGCTGAACGGGCTGGTATCGGGCTTGCTGCAGCGGACCGGTGAGCTCGATGAACTGAACCAGACGCTGGAACAGCGCGTTGCCGAACGTTCCAGCGAGCTGGCGCGCGTGATGGCGCGCGCCCATGCCGACGAGCTGCGGGTGCAGACCATCATCGACAGCGCGCCGGACGCCTTCATCTCGGTCGATCTCGAAGGCCGCATCCGCGACTGGAATCCGGCCGCCCAGCGCACTTTCGGCTGGCGCCACGAAGAGGTGGCGGGCCGCAGCTATGTGGAGCTGCTGATTCCGCCGCGCTTCAGGGACGGACATGAAAGCCTGCTGCGCGCGCTGGGCGGCGACGCCACTATGCTGCCGCGCCAGCGCTTCGCATGGCAGGTGCTGGACCGGCGGGGCGCCGAGATTCCGGTGGAGGTGACGGTGGGCGTGGCCGAAACGGTGGACGGCCACTTCCTGGGCGCCTTCGTGCAGGACATCTCCGAGCGCAGGCGGGTGGAACAGATGAAGACCGAGTTCATTTCCACCGTCTCGCATGAGCTGCGCACGCCGATGACGTCGATTAACGCATCGCTGTCCATGCTGTCGCAGGGCATGGCGGGCGAACTGGCGCCGGATGTGCGCATGCTGATCGATATCGCCAGCAAGAGCAGCGAGCGCATGGTGCGCCTGGTGAACGACATTCTCGACATGGAGAAAATCGAATCCGGCAAGATGGACTACGATCTCCGTGCGCAGCCGCTGGCGCCTCTGGTGCAGCAGGCGCTGGATGCAGTCGCCGGCAATGCGGCGGCGCGCCGTGTGAAAACCGTGCTGGACGACCAGGCGCCGGATGCGCTGGTGCTGGCCGACCACGACCGCATCATCCAGGTATTCATCAACCTGCTATCGAATGCCATCAAGTTCTCCTTGCCGGAAGGCGTGGTGACGGTGCGCGTTGAACGCAAGGGGCAGATGGCGTCCATCGCCGTATGCGACCAGGGAAGTGGCATTCCGCCCGAGTTCCACGACCGCATCTTCCAGAAATTCGCCCAGGCCGACAGCTCCGACTCGCGCAGCCGCGAGGGCACGGGACTGGGTCTCAGCATCTGCAAGGGTATCGTGGACCAGCATGGGGGCGCCATCTTCTTCGCTTCGCAGCCCGGCGCGGGCACCCAGTTCTTCGTCGAGCTCCCGATGCCTCCGGAACAGGCCTAGCGCAGCTCGTGCAGCGCCATGCCGCCGAAGGACGGCCATGCCGAGAAGCTGCGTTCCAGTGCTGGCAGCAGCTGCAGCAGCGCGGCCTCGCCGCTGTGGAAGGTGGTGGCGCTGCCGTCCAGCAGGCGTTCGTACTGCAGGCGATAGGCTGCGCCCGCCGGGTTGGCCCGCGCGGAGCGCAGCAGCACCAGCACCGGCGTGCCGCCGGCATCCACCTGCCACAGCTCGCCTTCGGTGGCGCGCGTATAGCGCCGCTGGCGTTCCGCGCCAATGGGTCCCGCTTCCAGCGCAATCCGCACCTGCTTGCCGTGCCGGACGCCCCAGTCAAGGAAAGGCCGGGCGAAGCCGGCGATCTGCTCCGGATCGGTGCGGTAGTCCATCACCGTGACCGAGGTGGCGGACCGCGCCAGCGCCTCCAGCAGGGGCAGCTTGTCGTCCCACCAGAACGGCACTACGAAATCCAGCGGCAGGGCGCCCGCTGCTGCCCGCAGCGCGCTGGCCAGTTCGCCGTAATGCCGGTCCATCTGCGCGGCCGCCGCGCGGTAGCCGGGCAGCAGGTAGTGTTCCACATCGAACTGGACACCGGCCAGCCGGCTGCCTTCGGGTATTGCGCTGTTGTAGGCCACGTAAGCCCGCACCAGCGCGGCAGCGGCTTCCTGCTGTTCACCGGGCAGCACCATGCGCGGATCGCCATCCACCGCCCATACGGCGATGCCGGCCGCGCCGGCACGCCGGATAAAGGACGCCAGTTCCTGCGGCGCCTTCACCGCGCCGCGCTGCACGGGAACGGAGATGAACAGGGTGCGTATGCCGTGCACCTGCGCGTGCTGCAGGACCTTCTGCGCACCGGAGCGCCACGCAGCGGAAGACCACACCCAGGTGGAGCGCGCCGGCACGGCGCCGGGCTCCGCCAGCAGCTGCAGGCTGCCGAGGCGCAGCGTGCCGCCCTGCGGCGTGCAGGCCAGCACGAAATGGCGCCAGGAGGCGGGATCGAAAGCGCCATGCGGCAGCGCGAACTGCCCTTGGCCTGCGCGAATATCACCCAGCGCCACGCTGGTTTCGCGCTGGGACTGCGCGGCATCCGCGAGGGCCAGCGAAAATACGCCTTCGCCCGCAGCGTTCCACTGCAGCCGGGCCTGCGCCTGCGTCATGAACCACGGCGCGGAGAGCAGCACGCCAGCGGCCCGGCTCCCTGGCGCGCAGCGCAGCACCAGCGCATCGCCTTCACGCGACACCTGCGCCCTGCCTTCCGCGCCGAAGGGGCGTGCCGCGAGCTGTGGCAGCAATTCGCGGCCTTCCGGGAACACGCTGCGGCCCGGCGCGCCACCGCCGCCGTCATGCGCTTCAACGGAGCTGATGGCGAAGGGGCCTTCGGCGCCACGGCCGTACAGCAGCAGGGTGGCGGCGCGGGCGGCGCCAGCATCCGCCAGCGGATAGACTGCGAGCACCTCTTGCGGCGGCACCGTCAGGCTGGCGGCGCTGCATCCTGGCTTCGGCGGGCCTTCTGCCAGCCGGACCTGCGGCGCGCCGGCGCCTTCGCCGGGGCAGATATGCAGTGTTGCGGCGGTGCTGCTTGCCATGGTCAGCGTCATCAGGAAGAACAGCAGGGCGGGCCGCATGGGCTAGACCTTGCGCTGCCAGTTGCCCTTGCGCGTCATGGCGCCCCAGGTCGATTCTTTCTGGCGCAGCCAGCGCCACAGGCCGACCAGGCGCCACCAGCTGTTCAGCTGGCGGTAGCCGAAGTTCTCGACCACGACCACGAGGCCCAGCATCAGCAGCTGGCGGCGGCGCGGGTAGATGTGGAAGGACATCTCTTCCAGCAGCAGGCCGGACGCGGACAGTAGGATGCCCAGCCCCACCGCAAGGAACAGGAAGGTGCCGAAAGCTTCCCAGGAAATGGCGCCCAGCACCCAGGCAAACGCCATGAAGAAATAGCCGCCCAGCTCCACCACAGGCCCCAGCCATTCGAACAGCATCATGAAGGGGAAGGCCAGCCAGCCGGGCACGCCGCCGCGGCGGCTGAACATCAGGCCCCAGTTCGACGCCAGGCTTTCCGCCAGGCCGCGCTGCCAGCGGATGCGCTGGTTGCGCAGCGTGGCCCGGTCCTCCGGCGCCTCGGTCCAGCACACGGGATCGGGCACGAATTCAATGCGGTAGCGCTGCCCGCGCTGGCGCAGCAGGCGGTGCATGCGCACCACCAGCTCCATGTCTTCACCGATGGTGTTCGGGCGGTAGCCGCCCACCTCGATCACGGTCTGCTTGCGGAACAGGCCAAAGGCGCCGGAGATGATCAGCATGCCATTCACCACCGACCAGCCGAGGCGGCCGAACAGGAAGGCGCGCAGGTATTCCACGACCTGGAACAGCGCCCAGGGATTGGATGGCAGCCCCACCTTGGTCAGGAAGCCGCCGGAGACGGTGCAGCCATTGGCCACGCGCACCGTGCCGCCGGTAGCCACCATGGTGACGTCGGTGAGGAAAGGGCGCACCAGTTTCTGCAGGCTGTCGCGCTGCAGGATGGAATCCGCATCCACGCCGCAGAACAGCGGGTAGCGCGAGGCGTTGATGCCGGCGTTCAGCGAGTCTGCCTTGCCGCCGTTGTCCTTGTCGATCACGCGCAGGTTCGGGTAGCGCAGCGAACGGTAGACCGTTTTCACCGGCTTTGTCGCAATCTGCACGCGATAGGCTTCAGGGAAGGGCCGCAGGCCGAATTCCTCGATCAACACGGCCAGTGTGCTGTCCTTCGAGCCATCGTTGATGACGATGATTTCGAGCTCCGCATACGAGAGCTGCAGCATGGAGCGAACCGAGGCCGCGATGGTGGCTTCCTCGTTATACGCGGGCACCAGCAGGCTGATAGGCGGTTCCAGGCCTGAATACACCTGTGGCAGGCTGTCCAGGATCGCTTCGCGGCTGCGGCGCTGCAGGGCGATAATCGACAGCACGTTGAGCGCCAGGTAGGCCCCGTTGAGCAGGATGAAGTAGACCACGATGACCGGGGTCAGCGTGTGCACCATCAGCAGATAGAGCGCCATGCCGCTCATGCCGCCGCCTGTTCCGCCAGCACCTGGCGCATGATGTCGGCTGCGAAGCGGTCGCCCGCGGCCAGCGATTCCAGCTCGGCCGGCCGCAGGAAGGGCAGGCTGGCCAAGGCCTGCGCCGCGCGGTAACGCACCCACCACTGGCGGTCAGCCAGCAGTTCCTGCAGGCGTGGCACGTCTTCCCGGTTACCCAGCGGCCCGAGCGCGCGTGCGGCCTGGACGCGCACGCGCCAGTCGGCGTGCGCGATGTGGGCGCGCACCTGGGGCAGCGCTTCGGGCGATGTGGCCAGGCGCAGCGCGGCCGCCACTACATCAGGATCGTCGTGGCCCAGCATCTGCTGCAGTACGGCCTGGGGCAGGTCGAGCCGCAAGGCGGCCAGCAGTCGCAGCGCATCGGGCAGGCGCGCCGGCTCCACCGTGCCTAAAGCCCGGGCCAGCGCAGGCTCCCAGGTGTTGCGCTGCTCCTGCAGGATTGTGGCCAGTTGCGCCAGCGGCCAGTCGGTGCGCCGCAGCAGGGGCAGTGCCAGCGTCTCGGCGGCTTGCGCCGCATCGATCTGCACAAGTGCCCACAGGGCGAGGATCGAGGCCGCGCTATCCAGCTCGCGCGCCTCGCGCAGCAAGTCGTCCCATGCGCTGCGGTCCTGCATATGCCCAAGCACCAGCGTGGCCACCACGCGCTCCGCGCGGTTGCCGCGTGCGAGCAGGCGCCGCGCCAGCGCATCGCACTGCAGGCGGTAGGCAATGGTATTGAGCTCCTGCCCGGCGGCGCCGCGCACGGACTGCTGGAGGTGCAGCCACAGGGTGAGGAAGGACATCATGTCGCGCGCGGCGAGGCGGGGCAGGGTGGCAGGCACTTCGCCCAGCATGGCCGCGTTGAGCACCGGGCGCCATGTTTGCGTCATGGCCTGGTCGCGCACCTGTCGGCGGCGCGCAGCCATGCGCAGCACAATGATCTGCAGGGCGATCAGCATCGTCAGCGCCAGGGCGCCGACGCCGACCCACCAGGCGACTTCGAGCCAAAGCTCAGAAGTGGTGCGGAATCCCGGCGAAGGCATGGTAGTTGGCGCGGCGGTTCAACTCTTCTCCTTCAGGTAACGGCGTACGCGGGCCAGCAGCTCGTTGGGCTGGAACGGCTTCACAATATAGTCGGAAGCGCCGGCATCGAGCGCACGCACAATGTCCGGCTCCGTATTTTTGGCGGTGAGCATGACCACCGGCACGTCTTCCCAACCGGCGCGGGCGCGGATCAGACCAACGACTTCAAAGCCGTCGATATAGGGCAGCATCACGTCGAGCAGCACCAGCTGCGGTGGCTCGGGCAGTTCCTCGATGGCCTGGCGCGCGGCCAGCCCGTCGTTTGCCATATGGGTGCGGTAGCCCTGGCGCTCCAGCATGAATTGCAGGAGCTGGCTGATATTCTCATTATCCTCGACGATCAGGATGAGCGCGGATTGGTCCGTCATGGGTGAAGGCGGTGGCAAGGAAACAGCTTGATCTTATAGAAATCAGCTGGCTTTGACCAGCTTGTCCTGGTCAGTCGCCGCTCATGGCCTGGCGCTGGCGTTCCATGAACTCCTGCAGTGTGTCGATGCCGCGCAGCTGCAGGATGGTGTTGCGCACGGCGGCCTCCAGCAGCACCGCGATGTTGCGGCCGGCCGCCACCGGAATCACTACCTTGCGGATTGGAAGTCCCAGCACGTCCTCGGTCGGGAACTGGAAGGGCAGGCGCTCCACTTCTTCTTCCAGCGCCGAGCGGCGCACCAGGTGCACGATGAGTTTGAGGCGCATCTTGCGGCGCACTGCGGTCTCGCCGAAGATGGCCTTGATGTCGAGCAGGCCCAGGCCGCGCACTTCCAGCAGGTTTTGCAGCAGGGGCGGGCAGCGGCCTTCAATCATGTTCGGCGCAATGCGCGAGAACTCCACCGCATCGTCGGCCACCAGGCCGTGGCTGCGCGAGATCAGTTCCAGGCCCAGTTCGCTCTTGCCCAGGCCCGAGTCGCCGGTAATCAGCACGCCCACGCCCAGCACGTCCATGAACACGCCATGCATGATGATGCGCTGCGCCAGCTTCTTGGACAGGTAGACGCGCAGGAAGTCGATCACCTGCGCGGCCGGCAGCGGCGTGGAGAACAGGGGAATATTCTTCTCGTCGCAGATGGCGAGAATATCGGGCGGCGTTTCCAGGCCCTGCGCGATGATCAGCGCCGGCGGGCCGCCTGCAATCAGCTCGCCGATCACATGGGCGCGCGTGAGTGATTTGAGGCGCTGGTAGTAATTGATTTCCTGGTGGCCGAAGACCTGGATACGGCCGGGGTGGATGGTATTCAGGTGGCCCACCTGGTCGGCGGCCGAGGCCACATCGCCCGAGATCAGGCGTTCGCCGCCGGGGAAGCCGGCGAACCAGCCCAGTTGCAAAGTCTCGCGATTGTCGTCGTAGAGGCGTTGAATCGTCAGCGGGGTTTGCAGCATGGGCGTTGCCTAAGGAGAATATTGACGCCTTAGTTTAACCCGCCGCCTGCAAGCTGGGTTGCCAATTCACGATGCGGCTGTGCACGGACTGGGGATCGGTATCGGTGCTGAGCGCGTTGCGGAAAGCATCGTCCGAGAACATTTCGGCGATTTCGGACAGGATTTCCAGGTGCTGCTGGGTCACGTGGTCCGGAATCAGCAGGAAGAACAGCAGGTTCACCGGCTTGCCGTCCGGCGACTCGAAGGGAATCGGCTCGGCCAGGCGCACGAAGGCGGCCAGCGGGGATTTCAGGTTCTTGGCGCCCTTGATCCGGCCGTGCGGAACTGCAACACCATGCCCCAGGCCGGTGGAACCGAGGCGCTCGCGCGCAAACAGGTTGTCGGAAACGGTGGAGCGGGCGATGCCGCAGTTATTCTCGAAGATCAGGCCGGCTTGCTCGAAAGCGCGCTTCTTGCTGGAAACTTCCAGATCCAGCTGGACGTTCTCAAGCGAAAGGATTTTACTCAGGTTATTCATATGGCGACTTGAATGATGCGACGCACAAAGATTGGCATGCGAGCCGAATTATAGGCCTGTTTGAGGCCGCTGTAACCCGAATTCGCTTGCTTCCAGGCCACGCAGGCGAGGCGTGGCAGAGCAAACAGCAGGACCTTTCGCCGAAAACGCTATTTCCGTACAAAAAAGAGCCGAAGCGCCGGTTTTTCGCCAGCACAAGCGCCCCTCAACCAATTTTTGCGCGTTTTCCTGAGCGGGAGTTGATCTTCCGCAAAACCTTATTGCCGCGCGTTGCGCAGATTGGACGGCCGCTGCGCACCACTAAAGTTGGTACGCCAGGGATTAATATCAAGGCCACCTCGACGGGTATATCGCGCGTAGACGGTCAGGTGCTGTGGTTTGCACTGACGCAAGATGTCGGTAAAGATGCGCTCCACGCACTGCTCGTGGAATTCGTTGTGCTCGCGGAAACCGATCAGGTACTTGAGCAAGCTTTCCTGGTCGATTTGCGGCCCGGCGTAGGTGATTTGCACGCTGCCCCAGTCCGGCTGGCCGGTGACGAGGCAGTTCGACTTCAGCAGGTGGGAGACCAGGGTTTCCTCGACCGGCAGCTCATCGAAGTTGGCTTTCAACACTTCGGGCTGGGGCGCATAGTTGTCGACATCGATATCGAGCCGGTCCAGCAGCAGACCTTCCAGCTCGCCCATTTCCAGCTTGCCGAAATCTTCCTGCATGGTCAGCACCACATGCACATTGGCGCCGGCGGCGGCGGACAAATCCTGCTGCAGCAAGGTACGCAGCGCATCCGGCCCGCCGAGGCGGGTCTGGTTGAAGGAATTCAGGTAAAGCTTGAAGGACTTCGACTCGATGATGTTGGGCGAATCGGCCGGCACGGTAATACGGGCCACGGCCACCTGCGGCTTGCCGCGCATGTTCAGCCAGGACAGTTCATAGGCATTCCACACATCCACGCCGAAGAAGGGCAGCGTACCCTGCAGCCCCAGCTCATCGCGCTTGCCCTGGCGCGGAATCGGAAACAGCAGCTCCGGCGCATAGTCGGTACGGTAAGCCGAAGTCTTGCCCAGCGGTGATTGGTCAGGTGAATTTTGCATATGGCTAAATTGGGGACAGACCCTAATTACGCAATTAGGGTCTGTCCCTAAACTCTAAAGGAAGAATTCTATAGGAAGGGCTGCTACGGCGGGCACTGTGGTGAACAGCGGCCGTTGGAAAACGGCAGAATGGGGATGAAGAGCATAGAAAATTGGGGACAGACCCTAATTACATAATTAGGGTCTGTCCCCAATTTAGTTACAGGAATAGCTTGTAGACCGGGTTTTGGGTTTCGTCCCAGTAGCGGTAGCCGAGGGTGGTGAGGAAGGCGGCGAACTCGTCCATCTCTTCCGGCGGCACCTGCAGGCCGATCAGGATGCGGCCCACGTCGCCGCCCTGCGAACGGTAGTGGCACAGGGAGATGTTCCAGTTCGGCGACATGCTGTTCAGGAAGCGCATCAGCGCGCCCGGACGCTCGGGGAATTCGAAGCGGTACAGCAGCTCGTCCTTCGCCTGCGCGCTCTTGCCGCCAACCAGATGGCGCAAGTGCGTCTTGGCCAGTTCGTCGTGCGTCATGTCCAGCGTGCTGAAACCTTCTTCTTCGAAGCGGCGCGCTACCGCGCCCGTCTCGGAGCGGTCGGCTATCTGGATGCCCACAAACACGTGTGCCTGGGTGCCGTCGCTGATGCGGTAGTTGAACTCGGTCACATTGCGCGGGCCCACCAGGCCGCAGAAGCGGCGGAAGCTGCCGCGCTGCTCCGGCATCGTCACCGCATACAGGGCTTCGCGCGATTCGCCCAGTTCCGCACGCTCTGCCACGAAGCGCAGGCGGTCGAAGTTCATGTTCGCGCCGCTGCACACCGTCACCAGCGTTTCGTTCTTGATCGGGTTCTTCGTCAGCTCGGCGCGCTCCACGTAGGCTTTCGCGCCGGCTACCGCCAGCGCACCGGCAGGTTCGAGGATCGAGCGCGTGTCCGTGAACACGTCCTTGATCGCGGCGCAGATGGCGTCCGTATCGACCACGATGATTTCGTCCACATATTGCTGCGCGAGGCGGAAGGTTTCTTCGCCCACCAGGCGCACCGCGGTGCCGTCCGAGAACAGGCCAACGTCCGGCAGCGTTACGCGCTCCTTGCCTTTGAGGCTGCGCGCCATCGCGTCCGAGTCCAGCGTCTGCACGCCGACCACGCGGATATCGGGGCGGATCTGCTTCACATAGGCCGCAATCCCGGCCAGCATGCCGCCGCCGCCGATCGGCACGAAGATGGCGTGGATCGGGCCGGAATGCTGGCGCAGAATCTCCATGCCCACCGTGCCCTGGCCTGCGATTACATCGGGATCGTCGAAGGGGTGCACGAAGGTGAGTTTCTGTTCCTGCTCCAGCGTGATGGCGTGGTTGTAGGCGTCCGTATAGGACTCGCCATGCAGCACCACCTCCACATTGGCGCCGCCGCGCGCTTTCACGGCGTCGATCTTCAATGCCGGCGTGGTGGTCGGCATCACGATGACGGCGCGCACGCCGAGTTTCGCCGCCGACAGCGCCACGCCCTGCGCGTGGTTGCCGGCCGAGGCGCAAATGACGCCGCGCTTCAATTGCGCGTCGCTCAGATGGGCCATCTTGTTGTAAGCGCCGCGGATCTTGAAGCTAAAGACGTCCTGTACATCCTCGCGCTTGAGATAAATTCGGTTCTGAATGCGCTGCGACAGCGTCGGCGCCAGCTCAAGCGGTGTTTCGGAAGCGACGTCGTAGACGCGCGCGGTCAGGATTTTTTTCAGGTAGTCGATAGTCATAGTCTGCAAACAGTGTGAATCGGAGGACTTGCTTATCAACGGCGGGTAACCGAGGAGGGAGGCACGCCGGCGCCGCGGGTCTGCGGGCTACGGACTGTTCATTCGTGCGGTATGTGCCTGGTGCGACTCATTATAATGGACAGCACTAGCCACCTGTGAAATCACTGGATGATCGAATCCGCAATCAACTGGCTGCTGGGCGTGCTCGCGGCGCCGGAAGTGGGGCTGACATCGGTTTTCATCATCAGTTTCGTTTCCGCCACCCTCGTTCCGCTCGGCTCCGAACCCGCTGTGTTTGCCGTCGTCAAGGCCAACGAGGCCTTGTTCTGGCCGGCCATCGCCGTGGCCACCTGCGGCAACACGCTGGGCGGCATCGTCGATTACTGGATCGGCTACTACGCCAAGGCCGCCTTTGCGAAGGAACGCCAGAGCCGCTGGTTCGGCTGGCTCGCGCATTACGGCGCCAAAACCATGTTGCTGTCCTGGGTGCCCGCCATCGGCGATCCGCTCTGCACGCTCGGCGGCTGGCTCAAACTGCCGTTCTGGCCTGCCGTGTTCTATATGGCGATCGGAAAATTCGCTCGTTATGTGACCATGACGTCGCTTCTGCTGTATGTGCCGGACGGCTTCTGGAAGTCATTAGCGCACTTTTTGGGCGGTTAGCCGAATATTATTTAGTTGGCTGAGCCATAAATTACCCTTTCGTGGCGTAAGGCTGTTGGGCATTGTGCGGCGCAATACGCTAGAATGGTTCCCCCATAGCGTCACCCATTGTCTTTCGTATAATGAACGCCCCAGCCCAAATCCAGGCCTTGCTGGCCGATTCGCCAGACGGCCACGCCCCAACGCGCTTGCGCGAAATTCCTTACAACTACACGTCGTTTTCCGATCGCGAGATCGTGATTCGTCTGCTGGGTGAGGAATCCTGGTCCCTGCTGGATGAGCTGCGCGGTGCTCGCCAGACCGGCCGGTCCGCGCGCATGCTGTACGAAGTGCTGGGCGATATCTGGGTAGTGCGCCGCAATCCTTACCTGCAGGACGACCTGCTGGATAACCCCAAGCGCCGCCAGGAGCTGATCGACGCCCTGCAGCACCGCCTGACGGAAGTGGACAAGCGCCGCCTTACCGTGGACGCAACCGACGGCGATGCGCTGGCCGTGAAGCGCCGCGAGAACGTGGAAAAGCTGATCAAGGCGGCGCGCAAGGCCGTTGCCGATTTCGGCGAAGAATTCCGCCAGATGTATGACCTGCGCAAGCGCGCGGTGAAGGTGCTGGGCCGCTACACCGACAAGCACAACGTCTGCTTCGACGGCATGAAGCGCATTTCGCACGTTACCGATGCCACCGACTGGCGCGTTGAATATCCCTTCGTCGTGCTCACGCCCGATACCGAAGAGGAAATGGCCGGCCTGGTCAAAGGCTGTATCGAACTTGGCCTCACCATCATTCCGCGCGGCGGCGGCACCGGCTATACCGGCGGCGCGATTCCGCTGACGCCGCTGTCGGCCGTGATCAACACGGAAAAGCTGCTGACGCTGGGCGCCGTTGAAATGAAGGTGCTGCCGGGCCTCGACCGCGAATACGCCACCGTGTTTTCGGAGGCGGGCGTCATCACCAACAAGGTGTCCGAAGCCGCCGAAAAGGCAGGCTTCGTATTCGCCGTGGACCCGACCTCGGCCCACGCTTCCTGCATCGGCGGGAATATCGCCATGAACGCGGGCGGCAAGAAGGCCGTGCTGTGGGGCACGGCGCTGGATAACCTGGCCTCGTGGCGCATGGTCGATCCGAACGGCGACTGGCTGGAAGTTACGCGCCTGGACCACAACCTGTCGAAGATCCACGATACGCCGCTGGCCCGCTTCAAGCTGGAATGGACGCATCCAAACGCCCGCGGTGAAGCCAGGGGCGAACCGTTCAAGACCGAGATCCTCGAAATTGAAGGCCGCCGCTTCCGCAAGGAAGGCCTGGGCAAGGACGTCACCGACAAATTCCTGGCCGGCCTGCCGGGCATCCAGAAAGAGGGCTGCGACGGCCTGATTACGTCCGCGCGCTGGATCCTGCACAAGATGCCGAAGCACACGCGCACCGTTTGCCTCGAATTCTTCGGCCAGGCGCGCGATGCGATTCCTTCGATCGTGGAAATCAAGGATTACCTGGACAGCCTGCCGGCGCAAGGCGAGCAGTTCTCCACGCTGCGCCTCGCCGGCCTGGAGCACCTGGACGAGCGCTACCTGCGCGCCGTGGGCTATGCCACCAAATCGAAGCGCGGCGTGCTGCCGAAGATGGCGCTGTTCGGCGACATCGTGGGCGACGACGAAAACGCCGTCGCGCTGGCCGCGTCCGAAGTGGTGCGCCTGGCGAACACCCGCGTGGGTGAAGGCTTCGTCGCCGTGAGCCCGGAAGCGCGCAAGAAGTTCTGGCTGGATCGCGCCCGTACCGCCGCCATTGCAAAGCACACCAACGCCTTCAAGATCAATGAAGACGTGGTGATTCCGCTGAACCGCATGGGCGAGTACACGGATGGCATCGAACGCATCAACATCGAACTGTCGATCAAGAACAAGCTGCAGCTGTCGGCTGCGCTGCATGGCTTCTTCGCTGCCGGGAATCTCCCGGTCGGCAAGAGCGACGATGCATCCGACGATAAGGTCGGCGACGCTGAAATGCTGGGCGACCGCCCGCAGCAGGCGCTGGCGCTGCTGGAGCAGGTGCAGGCCCGCTGGACCTTCCTGCTGGAGAACCTGGACAAGCCGCTCACCGAAGTGCGCGAGCCGCTGTATGAACTGGGACTGGGCGAGCTGCGCGCAGCTTTCGAAGAACGCCTGCAGCGCCAGCCGAACGCCACCCTCTTCGACGTGGTGCAGGACCGCACGGTACGCGTGAGCTGGAAGCAGGAGTTGCGCGCCCCGCTGCGCCAGATCTTCAACGGCGCCGCGTTCAAGCTGATCCTCGATGAAGCCACGGCGCTGCACAAGCAGATCCTGCGCGGCCGCGTGTTCGTGGCGCTGCACATGCACGCCGGCGACGGCAATGTGCACACCAACCTGCCGGTGAACTCGGACCACTACGAAATGCTGCAGGACGCGCACAAGGCCGTCGCACGCATCATGAAGCTGGCCCGTTCGCTGAACGGCGTGATCTCGGGCGAACATGGCATCGGCATCACCAAGCTGGAATTCCTGACCGAAGAAGAAATCGGCGACTTCCGCGACTACAAGCTGCGCGTCGATCCGGAAGGCCGCTTCAACAAGGGCAAGCTGCTCAACCTGCCGGGCATGGAGGCGGACCTGAGCAACGCCTACACGCCGTCCTTCGGCCTGATGGGCCACGAATCGCTGATCATGCAGCAGAGCGATATCGGCGAAATCGCCAACAGCGTGAAGGACTGCCTGCGCTGCGGTAAGTGCAAGCCGGTGTGCTCGACCCACGTGCCGCGCGCGAACCTGCTGTATTCGCCGCGCGACAAGATCCTGGCCACGTCTTCGCTGATCGAAGCCTTCCTGTACGAAGAGCAGACTCGCCGCGGCATCTCCATCAAGCACTGGGAAGAATTCGAGGACGTTGCCGACCACTGCACCGTGTGCCATAAATGCGTGACGCCATGTCCGGTGAATATCGACTTCGGCGACGTGTCGATGAATATGCGCAACCTGCTGCGCAAGATGGACAAGCGCAGCTTCAATCCGGGCAAGGCGGCATCGATGTTCTTCCTGAACGCCACCGATCCGGCAACCATCAATGCCACCCGTTCTGCCATGATTGGCCTGGGCTACAAGGCCCAGCGCCTGGGTAACGATTTGCTGAAGAAGTTCGCGCGCAAGCAGACCAAGGCTCCGCCTCCGACCGTGGGCAAGCCGCCAGTGCGCGAGCAGGTGATCCACTTCATCAACAAGAAGATGCCGGGCAACCTGCCGAAGAAGACTGCGCGCGCGCTGCTGGATATCGAAGACGACAAGATGATTCCGATCATCCGGGATCCGAAGAAGACCGACGCCAATACGGAAGCGGTGTTCTACTTCCCGGGCTGCGGCTCCGAGCGCCTGTTCTCGCAGGTGGGCCTGGCAACGCAGGCCATGCTGTGGGAAGTGGGCGTGCAGACCGTGCTGCCGCCGGGTTACCTGTGCTGCGGCTATCCGCAGCGCGGTTCCGGCCAGTACGACAAGGCCGACAAGATGATGACCGATAACCGCGTGCTGTTCCACCGCATGGCCAACACGCTGAACTACCTGGACATCAAGACGGTGCTGGTTTCCTGCGGCACCTGCTACGACCAGCTGGCGACCTATGAGTTCGACAAGATCTTCCCCGGCTGCCGCATCATGGATATCCACGAATACCTGCTGGAGAAGGGCGTACGCCTCGAAGGCGTGACCGGTACCCGCTACATGTACCACGAGCCTTGCCACACGCCGATGAAGCTGCAGGAAGCGACCAAGACCGTCAACGGCCTGATCGCGACCCACGACAACGTCAAGATCGAGAAGAATGACCGCTGCTGCGGCGATTCGGGCACGCTGATGGTGGCCCGTCCGGATATCTCGACCCAGGTGCGCTTCCGCAAGGAAGAAGAAGTCGTGAAGGGCGCCAGCAAGCTGCGCGCCGATGGCTTCAACGGCGAAGTGAAAATCCTCACCAGCTGCCCGGCATGCCTGGGCGGCGTGTCGCGCTACAGCGAAGACGCCGGCACCACCGCCGACTACATCGTGGTCGAAATCGCCAAGCACCTGCTGGGCGAGAACTGGATGCCGGAATACGTGAGCCGCGCCAACGACGGCGGCATCGAGCGCGTGCTGGTATGAGCTGCGACCTGTGCAAGCTGCTCGCTGCGCCCACCGATGCCGTGGTGTGGCGCGACGATAAACTGGCCGTGGTGCAGGTCGATGAGCCGGGCTACCCGGGCTTCACGCGCGTGGTGTGGAACGGGCACGTCAAGGAAATGACCGACCTCGCGCCGCAGGACCGCGACCATGTGATGCAGACTGTATGGAAGGTCGAGCAGGCGGTGCGCGATGTGATGGCGCCGCACAAGGTCAACGTGGCCAGCTTCGGCAATATGACGCCGCATGTGCACTGGCACGTCATCCCGCGCTACACTGACGATGCGCATTTCCCCAATCCCACCTGGGGCGCGAAGCAGCGCGACGCATCGCCTGAATCGGTCGCCGCGCGCGCAGCGCTGCTGCCGCAGCTGCGTGCGGCACTCGTCAAATCACTGGAGTCCTGACGCCATGGCAAATCCTACCGGCCTCACTGTCCACAGCAAGTCCCGCTACCTCGAAGTGAGCTACGACGACGGCAGCAGTTTCAACCTGCCATTCGAGCTGCTGCGCGTGTATTCGCCGTCCGCCGAAGTGAAGGGCCACGGTCCGGGCCAGGAAGTGCTGCAGGTCGGTAAGCGCGATGTGGGCATGAGCGACCTCGAACCGGTCGGCAACTACGCGGTGAAGCCCATCTTCTCCGACGGCCATAGCTCCGGCCTCTACACCTGGGACTACCTGTACGACCTCGGCGCGCGCCAGGAGCAGCACTGGGCCGACTACATGGCCCGCCTGCACGCTGCCGGTTTCGAAGGCGACAGCGGCCGCGAGCCGGGCGCCGAACTGCCTGGCGGTGCAAAGAAAGCGCACGCCTGCGGCCACCATCACTGATACATCCACGACAATTTCAGTACAGACTCCGGGCAGGCCCGCGTGTTAACTTCGGCGTTTTTCGTTCGAGGTTTCCATGTTCCTTGCCCGTCTCTCGCTCATTGCCGCGGTGCTTGCCGCAGCGCCTTCCGCCCTCGCTGCTGACCACTACGGCCGCCTTACCGTCGATGTGAAGGTGGATGGCACCGGCTACGCCCAGCGCAACAAGGACTACACGAAGTCCGTCATCTCGCAGAGTATGCACCTCGCCTACACGGTGATGCGCTCGGGCGATGGCGACGACCGGAACTTCCTCGACCACGTCGGCACGTCGGCCGCCATGGCAAAGCAGATGGCGGCGTCGCAGGCGCGCGCGCCTTCGCAGGCAAAGCAGCAGGAGATCATGCAGCAGGCGCAGAAGGCAATGGCCGCCTGCAAGAACGATATGGCCTGCATGCAGAACATTGCGGTCAAGCTGGGGCAGCAGACTGCCGACTGGTCCGCGCCCATGCCGGATACTTCAGCCGATGAAGGCCGCTACCTGAACTACATCCAGACCGAACCGGTGCAGTGCAAGGCCGAATTCACCGCACGCATCAACGACAGCACCGAAGGCGCTTATGCCGACGTAGCCGGCATGCGCCAGTTCACGACGAAAACGACGGCCGATTTCAACGCGGGCGAATTGGAGAAGGCGAGCGTCTGCATTGGTGGCGTCAGCATCGACAAGCGTACCGGCAAGATCATGGCGCGGATCACCGTGCCAACCGTAAAAGGCCGCTACGTCGGCACGGACGCAGGCCATGTCACGAGCGATTCGGCGAATTCGCAGATGGACCTGAACGCTGATGCGCTGAAGTGGGCCTTCGCCCAGATCAATGGCGGGGCGCGCTCCGGCAGCCAGCGCACCGCGCTCAAGCTTCCAACGCCTTCTTCCATGCCGGGCAAGGGTGAGCAGACGCTTAATGTGGAAGTCCGCTGGAGCTTCGACGGCAAGTAAGGCTTATGCGGTGTAAGGCAGGATGACCAGCGCAACCAGGTAGCGCGCTGCCTTCCTGCCGTGATTGGCGTAGCTGATCGGCTGGTCCTCGCGCATGGCGAGGCAGTCGCCGGGCTTGAGCAGCCAGCTTTGCTCTCCCAGCGATATTTCCAGCTCACCTTCCAGCAGCCAGACCTGCTGGAACACGTCGTTCTCGCGCAGCACCTGGTCGTAGGTAACGCGCTGGCCGGGCGGGAAACTCACTTCCACCAGCTGCATCGGCGAGCGCGCGGCCGGCGACAGCTGGCGCCGCACATAACCGGAAGCGGGATCGGTCCATACTGCCTGCGTGGCTGCGCTGCTGAGCGGCGATGGTTCAGCCACCGCGGCCGCATCCATTTCGAACAGGGAGCCGAGCGTTACGCCCAGGGCGCCGGCCAGCTTGTCCAGCACCGTGGCGGTGGCGCTGCTTTCGCCGCGTTCGATCAGCGAGATATTGGAGCGGCTCACGCCGCTGCGCTCGGCCAGTGCCGTCAGCGACAATTGGCGCGCTTCGCGCAAGGCCAGCAGGCGGCCGGCGATATGTTTGTTAATGTCCATGGAATCCATTATACTGGATTCAATCGTCCAATAAACTGTCCGCCATGAACATCACTTTCGAATCGCCCGGCCAGCCTGAAATCATCGCCCTGATCGCCGACCTGGACACTTACCTGCTGGAGCTGTATCCGGCGGAATCGGTCTATGCGCTCGATATCCACACGCTGACCCAGCCGCACATCAAGTTCGCGGTGGCGCGCAACAGCGAAGGCGCCGCGGCTGGCTGCGGCGCGATTGTGCTGACGCCGGAATATGCGGAAGTGAAGCGCATGTTCGTGCATCCGGCCGCGCGCGGCACCGGTGCAGGCAAACGCCTGCTGGCTAAGCTGGAAGAGGCGGCGCGCGAGGCGGGCTGTCCGGTAATGGTGCTCGAAACGGGACCGGACCAGCCGGAAGCGTTGGGCCTGTATGAGCGGCTCGGCTTTGCGCGGCGTGGTCCTTATGGCGATTACGCCGACGATCCGCTCAGCGTATTCATGGAAAAGCCCCTGAAGTAAAATATTTTTCGCGGCAGCTGTCGAAAATCGTCGCGCCCTGCGTCGTAGGGACGCCCGGCTTTGCGGGTAACTTCTGAGGAGACTGCCATGGAATACATGATCCTGATTTACGCCGACGAGAAAATCTACAGCGATATGCCGCAGGCCGAGATGGCCGCCATGATGCAAGAGTATGGCCGCTACACCGAAGAGCTGGAAGCGGCCGGCGTGCTGCGCGGCGGCTCGGAGCTGGCGCCTGTGCATACTGCCACCACGGTGCGGCTGCGCGACGGCAAGGTGGTCAGCACCGACGGCCCCTTCGCCGAAACCAAGGAGCAGCTCGGCGGCTACTACCTGATCGACTGCGCCAACCTGGACGAGGCGCTGCACTGGGCCGCGAAAGTGCCGTCCGCAAAGGACGGCTCCATCGAAGTGCGGCCACTGATCACGCACAGTTAAGCCATGCTGGCGAAAGCCATCGAACAGCTTTGCCGCCGCGAAGGCGGCAAGGTGCTGGCCGGACTGATCCGCCGCTTCGGCGATATCAGCCTGGCCGAAGACCTGCTGCAGGAAGCCTACCGCAAGGCGCTGGAACGCTGGCCGCGCGAAGGACTGCCGAATAACCCTGCCGCATGGCTTACCACCGTTGCCCGTAATGAAGGCCTGGACCAGCTGCGCCGCAATGCCGCGCTGCTGCCCGATTCCGCCGATGTGCTGGCGCAGCAGGCCGCCGGCACGGACGAGGAGGCCGCGCAGCAGCCCGCGCCGCTGGTCTCCGGCTCGGCGAGCGTGGACGACGACCGGCTGCGCCTGATCTTCATCTGCTGCCATCCCGCGCTGGCTGCCAATGTGCAGGCGCCGCTGGCGCTACGCATGCTGTGCGGCCTCTCCACGCGCGAGATTGCCCGCGCCTTCTGCGAGGCGGAAGCGACGGTGGCCCAGCGCATCGTGCGGGCCAAGCGCAAGATCGCCGAGGCAAACATTCCATTCGTGGTGCCCCGGCGCGCCGAACTGCCGCAGCGGCTGGCGCTGGTGCTGCAGGTGATCTACCTGGTGTTCAATGAAGGCTATGGCGCCACGGAAGGCCAGCGCCTGGTGCGCACCGAGCTGTGCACCGAGGCGATCCGCCTCGGCAGCCTGATGGAAGAGCTGATGCCGGACGAAGCCGAAGTGCTCGGCCTGCTGGCGCTGATGCGCCTGCAGCACGCCCGCAGCGGCGCGCGCGTGGCGCCGGATGGCGGCCTGCTGACCTTGCCGGAGCAGGACCGCTCGCAGTGGGACCATGCAGCGATAGAGGAGGGCACCGCGCTGCTGGATCGGGCCCTGCGGCTGGCTCGGCCGGGCCCCTACCAGATCCAGGCGGCGATCGCGGCCCTGCACGGCAAGGCACGGCGCGCGGAGGATACGGATTGGGAACAGATCGCCGCGCTGTACGGCGCCTTGCTGCGCCACCTGCCCACGCCGGTGGTCGAGCTGAATGCGGCGGTGGCGCAGGGAATGGCCCAAGGGGTGGCGGAAGGGCTTGCGCGGTTACAAGCTCTGGAGGAGAGTGGGCGCTTACCGGCGAGCCACTACCTGCCTTCAGCGAAGGCCGAATTTCATCGTCGGCTGGGGGATTTCGCGGCGGCGCTGGCCGAATATGACCGGGCGCTGGCGCTGGTCGGCAATGCGGTGGAACACCGCTACCTGAGCCAGCGCCGGACGGCGGCGGAGAGGGAACTTCTTAGTTCGTCACACGCTTGCGGCGCATGAATTCTTCGTAGGAACGCTGCTCGCGCTCCCAGATATAGCGGAACACAGCGCGTGCCGGAGGCGGCAGGCGGCGCACAGCTTCAGCATTGAATTCCATCGGATGCGGCTCTTCGTTCAGCGCGTGGCGCGACTGGGCGTGAGTTGCGTCAATGAAATGTTTCGTGGCTTCATCAATATCAGGGAAATAAATATCCGCTGGCAGTTTGTGCTGAAGATCCATTACAAGCTCCGTGTGTTGACTGATCTCAGCCAATAACGCGGGCCTGACAAATCCGGTTGACAGGTTTTTTAAGCTAATCCTCAAACTCCCGCTTGTATAATGCTGTCAATCTTTAGAGGGGCTGCCTGAATAATGAGCAATACCACCCATTTCGGCTATAAAACCGTGGCCGAGGACGACAAAGTCAAGGAAGTCGCCAAGGTCTTCCACTCGGTCGCCGCCAAGTACGACGTGATGAACGACGTGATGTCGGCCGGCCTGCACCGCCTGTGGAAAACTTTCACTATTGCTAACGCTGCCGTGCGTCCCGGCTTCAAGGTGCTCGATATTGCGGGCGGCACCGGTGACCTGGCCAAGGTGTTCGCAAAACAGGCAGGTCCAAGCGGCGAAGTGTGGCTCACCGATATCAATGAATCCATGCTGCGCGTCGGCCGTGACCGCCTCTTGAACCGCGGCCTCGTGACCCCCACATTACTGTGCGATGCCGAAAAGCTGCCCTTCCCGGACAACTACTTCGACCGCGTGAGTGTGGCCTTCGGCCTGCGCAATATGACGCACAAGGATGTTGCCCTTTCGGAAATGCGGCGCGTGCTGAAACCGGGCGGCAAGCTGCTGGTGCTGGAGTTCTCGAAAGTGGCTGCGCCGCTGCAGAAGCCTTATGACCTGTACTCGTTCTCGGTGCTGCCGTGGATGGGACAGAAGATTGCCGGCGATGCCGAAAGCTATCGCTACCTGGCCGAGTCCATCCGCATGCATCCGGACCAGGAAACCCTCAAGACCATGATGCAGGCAGCAGGTCTTGAACGCGTGGAGTATTACAACCTGACGGCAGGTGTGGCCGCTTTACACACTGGTATCAAACTTTAGGAATAGCCATGAACTTCAAGAAGTTTCTTGTCGCAGCAACCGTAGCCCTGGCGGCCATGAGCATGACCGCCGACCTGATGGCGCGCCCGATGGGCGGCGGCAAGTCCTTTGGCCGCCAATCGTCCAACGTGAGCCGCATGGCGCCGCGTCCGGCGCCGGCGCCTGCGCCAACCCAGGGCGCGCAGCGTCCTGCGGCATCGCCTGCGCCAACGCCGGCCACGCCGCCTGCCGCCCGTCCCAGCCCATGGAAGGGCATCCTGGGCGGTGCACTGCTGGGCCTGGGCCTGGGCGCACTGTTCTCGCACCTCGGCATGGGCGCCGGCCTGGCTTCCGCGCTGGGCTCGATCCTGACCGTGCTGCTGGTGGTGGGCGTGATCTTCTTTGTCATCAGCCTGATTCGCCGCAAATCGCAGCCGCAGGCGGCTCCGGCAGGCTTCAGCAATGGCGGTTTCGGCGGCGGCAATTTCAATGCTCCTGCGCCGCAGAGCACCGGTTCGGCCACGCCGGAAATCGGTTCGCGCCTGCAGCCTTCGGCCTTCCAGCCTGCCGCACAGCCTGAGCCGGTGGCATCGCCTGCCGTCGCAGCGCACCAGCAGTGGGGCGTGCCGGCCGACTTCGACCAGGCTTCCTTCCTGCGCCACGCGAAGAGCAACTTCATTCGCCTGCAGGCTGCCTGGGATAAGAGCGACGTGAATGACATCCGCGAATTCACCACGCCGGAAGTGTTCGCCGAGCTGAAGATGCAGATCCAGGAACGTGGCGGCAAGGCCGACTACACCGACGTGGTCAGCATCGAAGCCGAACTGCTGGGTATTGAGAACAACGGTACTGAATACCTGGCATCCGTGCAATTCGGCGGCCAGATCAAGCCTGCGCCGGACGCGCTGGCCGAGCCTTTCAACGAGGTTTGGAACCTCGTGAAGCCGGTCAACGGCACCGGCGGCTGGATGCTCGGCGGTATCCAGCAGCTCGCCTGATAACCGTTGTGCAGGGCGTTTGCCCTGCAAACTGGTAAGATCAAAGCCGCCCAGGATTTTCCGGGCGGCTTTGTTTTGTGCGCCTCTTATCGCTAACGACCATGTTTCCATTTCCATCCTCGCTGCCCACACTGAGCATGCCCGCTGCGGCCACCGTCAATCACCTGCTGGCGCAGGAGCCGTGGGCGCGCCAGGAGCTGAAGCAGTATGCGGGCAAGGTGGCGGCCATCGAGGCCACACCGGTGTCGCTGCGCCTGCGGGTGGCGGCGGACGGCATGGTGGAAAGCGCACCGTCCGGCGTCGAGCCTTCGGTGACGATCCGCCTCAAGCTGTCCGACCTGCCGCTGATCGCGCAGAACCGCGAACGTGCCTTCTCTTATGTGCAGATCGAAGGCGATGCCGAATTTGCGAACGCCATCTCGCGCCTGAGCCAGTCGCTGCGCTGGGAAGCTGAGCACGATCTGGAAAAGTGGTTCGGTCCGATTGCGGCCGTGCGCATGGTGTCTGGCGCCAAGGCGGCGGTGGAGTCGCTGAAAACCGGGCAGCGCAAGCTGAGCGAGAATGTGGCCGAATACCTGCTGGAGGAGAAGCAGGTGCTGATCCGCCCCATGGTGGCGGAAGAATTTGCCGGCGACGTAACCCGTCTGCGTGACGACGTGGAGCGCTTTGCCAAACGACTGGAAAAACTGGAACGCAAGCTGGCCGCTGCGCCCCAACCGACGGACAATCAATGATTCTGAAATTTTTGCGGCTTGTCCGAATTCTTCGCGTTCTCGTCAAATATGGGCTGGACGAAATTGCCATCTCCGGTTTCGATAAGCCGGGCATCAGCCGCTTCCTGGACCTCGCCTTCTTCTGGCGTGACCTGTCCACGCCGCGCGGCGTGCGCCTGCGCCTGGCGCTGGAAGAGTTAGGCCCGATCTTCGTCAAACTGGGCCAGGTGCTGTCTACCCGCAGCGACCTGGTGCCGCCGGACATCATCTACGAACTGTCCAAGCTGCAGGACCGGGTGCCGCCTTTCGACTCCGACCTGGCGGTAGCGCAGATCGAGCGCTCGCTGGGCGCGCATCCGGACCAGCTCTTTGCCCGCTTCGAGCGCATTCCTGTGGCATCGGCCTCCATCGCGCAGGTGCACTTCGCCGCGCTGCCGGACGGCACGCAGGTAGCCGTCAAGGTGCTGCGCCCCGGCATGAAGAAGCTGATCGACGAGGACGTGGCGCTGATGCACATGGCCGCCAACTTCATCAACCGCGTGTGGGAAGACAGCAAGCGCCTGAAGATGAAGGAAGTGGTCCACGAGTTCGACAAATACCTGCACGATGAGCTGGACCTGATGCGCGAAGCGGCCAACGCCGCCCAGCTGCGCCGCAACTTCGCCGACTCCAAGCTGCTGATGGTGCCGGAGATGTATTGGGACTACTGCTCCAGCAGCGTGATCACGATGGAGCGCATGCACGGCATTCCCGTGTCGCAAATTGACCGCCTGCTGGAAGCGGGCGTGGACCTGAAAAAGCTGTCCAGCGATGGCGTGGAAATCTTCTTCACGCAGGTATTCCGCGACGGCTTCTTCCACGCCGATATGCACCCGGGGAATATCCTCGTGTCGATCGACCCGGCCAGTTTCGGCCGTTATATCGCGCTGGACTTCGGCATCGTGGGCACCCTGAACGATTACGACAAGGACTACCTGTCGCAGAACTTCCTGGCCTTCTTCCGCCGCGACTACAAGCGCGTGGCCGAGGCGCACATCGAATCCGGCTGGGCGCCCAAAGAAACGCGCGTGGACGAGCTGGAAGCCGCGGTGCGCGCCTGCTGCGAGCCGATCTTCGACCGGCCGCTGAAGGACATCTCCTTCGGCCAGATCCTGCTGCGCCTGTTCCAGACCTCGCGCCGCTTCAACGTGGAAGTGCAGCCGCAACTGGTGCTGCTGCAGAAAACCCTGCTGAATATCGAAGGCCTGGGCCGCGCGCTCGATCCGGACCTCGACCTGTGGAAGACCGCCAAGCCCTACCTGGAGCGCTGGATGGCCGAGCAGGTTGGCTGGCGCGGTCTGCTGGAACGCTTCAAGGCTGAAGCGCCGCGCTACTCGCACATCATTCCGCAGCTGCCGCGCCTCACGCACCAGGCGCTGACGGCGATTGCGGACCGCGACACCTCCACCCGCGACCTGCTGCGCGAACTCACTGAGGAGCAGCGCCGCACCAACCGCCTGCTCAGTTTCCTCGCCTTCTTTGTGGGCGCCTTCGTCATAGGCGTTGTCGGTTTCCAGGCCTGGATGCGCTATCACGGCGGCGCCTGATGCCTGAATTCCGCACTCGCGACCCGCTGTCGCCCGAGTTCTGGGACGAGCGCTTCGACCGCGCTTTCACCCCCTGGGACATGGGCGGCGTGCCACAGCGCCTGCAGCACTACATCGCCGAATGGCAGGGCGCCCAGCCTTCCGTGCTGATTCCCGGCTGCGGCAGCGCCTACGAGCTGGTGGCCATGTGCGAAGCCGGCTGGGACGCCACCGCCATCGATTTCTCGCCCGCCGCCGTGGCGCAGGGCCAGGCCACGGCCGGACCCTGGAGCGCCAGGGTGCAGCAGGCCGACTTCTTCAGCTGGCAGCCGGCACGGCCGTTGGACCTGGTCTACGAACGCGCCTTCCTGTGCGCCATGCCGCCGGCCATGTGGCCGCAAGTGGCCGCGCGCTGGGCTGAACTGCTGCCGTCCGGCGCCACGCTGGCCGGCTATTTCTTCTGCGGCGACAAGCCCAAGGGGCCGCCATTCGGCATCGCCCGCGAGCGCCTGCTCCAGCTGCTGGAGCCGTACTTCCACCTGAAGGCCGAGGAAAGCGTGGCCGATTCCCTGAGCGTCTTCGAAGGCCAGGAATACTGGTTTGAATGGCAACGCCGCTGAAACGGCTGCCGCCAGCGCCAAAATCGCCTTATCCCCGCAAAAAAGCTTTATAATTCAGGGTTTTTGTAGAATTTTGCGGAGGGACAGATGCCAATCTATGCTTACCGCTGCGAGGATTGTGGCTTTACCAAGGACGTGCTGCAAAAGATCTCTGATCCGCAGCTGACTGATTGCCCATCCTGCGGCAAATCCACGTTTAAAAAGCAGTTGACCGCGGCTGGTTTCCAGCTGAAGGGCACCGGCTGGTACGTGACCGACTTCCGTGGCGGCAGCAATGCCCCGGCCACCGGTGTGGCAGGCGGCGCGAAAGCCGATGCCCCGGCAGCAGCGCCTGCACCGGCGCCAGCCCCGGCTCCATCGGGCGGCGACACGAAATAAGTTCGCAAGGAACGCGATGCGTAAATACTTCATCACCGGTCTGCTGATCCTGGTTCCCCTGGCGATTACCGCCTGGGTGCTGAACCTCGTCATCAGCACCATGGACCAGTCGCTGCTGTTCGTGCCGGAGCGCTGGCAGCCGCGCACCCTGATCGGCTTCGATGTGCCGGGACTGGGCGCCATCCTGACCATTCTCATCGTGTTCCTGGTTGGCCTGCTGGCCAATAACCTGATCGGCAACTACATCGTTCGCCTGTGGGAAAAGCTGCTGAACCGGATTCCGGTGGTCAGCTCGCTGTATGGCAGCGTGAAGCAGGTGTCGGATACGCTGTTCTCCTCGTCCGGCAACGCTTTCCGCAAGGCCGTGCTGATTCCTTATCCGCACGAGAACTCGTACACCATCGCCTTCCTCACCGGCACGCCGGGCGGCGATGTGAAGAACCATCTGGTGGGCGACTACGTGAGCGTGTACGTGCCCACCACGCCAAACCCCACGTCGGGCTTCTTCCTGATGATGGCGAAAGACAAGGTGGTGGAACTCGACATGAGTGTCGATGCCGCCCTGAAGTACATCGTTTCGATGGGCGTGGTTGCGCCCGAATGAACCAATTTAACCTGAACTGAGAAATAACCATGTCAATGCGTACTCACTACTGCGGCCTCACCACCGAAGCACTGCTGGGCCAAACCGTCAGCCTGTGCGGCTGGGTGCACCGTCGCCGCGACCACGGCGGCGTGATCTTCATCGACCTGCGCGACCGCGAAGGCCTGGTGCAGATCGTCTGCAATCCGGAGCAGGCCGAAGTCTTCAAGGTGGCCGAATCCGTGCGTAACGAGTACTGCCTGCGCGTGACCGGCGTGGTGAAAGACCGCCTGGCCGGCACCGTGAACGCCAACCTGAAGTCCGGAAAGATCGAAGTGATCTGCTCGCAGCTGGAAGTGCTGAACGCCTCCGTGGCCGTGCCGTTCCAGCTGGACGACGACAACCTGTCCGAAACCACCCGCCTGACGCACCGCGTGCTGGACCTGCGCCGTCCGCAGATGCAGAACAACCTGCGCCTGCGCTACAAGGTGACGATGGAAGTGCGCAAGTACCTGGACGAACTGGGCTTCATCGACATCGAAACCCCGACCCTGACCAAGTCCACGCCGGAAGGCGCGCGCGACTACCTGGTGCCATCGCGCGTGAACGCGGGCCAGTTCTTCGCGCTGCCGCAGTCGCCGCAGCTGTTCAAGCAGCTGCTGATGGTGGCCAACTTCGACCGCTACTACCAGATCACCAAGTGCTTCCGCGACGAAGACCTGCGCGCTGACCGCCAGCCTGAATTCACCCAGATCGACTGCGAGACTTCCTTCCTGAACGAGCAGGAAATCCGCGACCTGTTCGAAGACATGATCCGCAAGGTCTTCAAGAACACGCTGGAAATCGACCTGCCGAACCCGTTCCCGGTGATGAACTTCTCCGAAGCCATGGGCAAATACGGTTCGGACAAGCCGGACATGCGCGTGAAGCTGGAATTCACCGACCTCACCGACGTGATGAAGGACGTGGAATTCAAAGTGTTCTCCGGTGCCGCCAACATGCCGAACGGCCGTGTGGTGGGCATGCGCGTGCCGAAGGGTGCCGACATGCCGCGTTCCGAAATCGACGCCTACACCCAGTTCGTGGCCATCTACGGCGCGAAAGGCCTGGCGTACATCAAGGTCAACGAGAAAGCCAAAGGCCGTGATGGCCTGCAGTCGCCGATTGTGAAGAACATCCACGATGCAGCGCTGGACAAGATCCTGGAACTGACGGGCGCGCAGGACGGCGACCTGATCTTCTTCGGCGCCGACAAGGCGAAGATCGTCAACGACGCGATCGGCGCGCTGCGCGTGAAGATCGGCCATTCCGAGTTCGGCAAGGCCAACGGCCTGTTCAACGACGTGTGGGCGCCGCTGTGGGTGATCGACTTCCCGATGTTCGAATACGACGAGGAAGACGACCGCTGGACCGCAACCCACCACCCGTTCACCGCGCCGAAAGACGGCCACGAGGACATGCTGGAAACCAATCCGGGCGCCTGCATCGCCAAGGCCTATGACATGGTGCTGAACGGCTGGGAACTGGGCGGCGGCTCGATCCGTATCCACCGCGAAGAAGTGCAGTCGAAAGTGTTCCGCGCGTTGAAGATCGGCGCCGACGAAGCGCGCCTGAAGTTCGGCTTCCTGCTGGACGCGCTGCAATACGGCGCTCCTCCGCATGGCGGCCTGGCCTTCGGCCTGGACCGCATTGTGACGCTGATGACCAAGTCCGATTCGATCCGCGACGTGATCGCCTTCCCGAAAACCCAGCGTGCACAGGACCTGCTGACGCACGCCCCATCGGAAGTCGACGAGAAGCAGCTGCGCGAACTGCACATCCGCCTGCGCGCCGCCGAACCGAAAGTCGCCGGCTAAAAATGAAAGGGCGCCGTTGGCGCCCTTTTTGTTAGCGCAGGGGACAGACCCCCCATTCGCAAAGCGAATCGGGGGCTGGCCCCGGTAACCGAGTCCGCCACCGAACTCCAGTCCGTGGACATGCCCTACAAAATCCCCGAATCCGTCCTGGTCGTCATCCACACCGCAGACCTCGAAGTCCTGCTGATCGAACGCGCCGCCAACCCCGGCTACTGGCAATCCGTCACCGGCTCCCTGGACACCGAAGACGAGCCCCTGCTCACCACCGCCACCCGCGAACTCTTCGAAGAAACCGGCATCGTCGCCGACGGCGAGCACATCAAGCTGCACGACTGGGGCATGAGCAACATCTACGAAATCTACCCCGTCTGGCGCCACCGCTACGCCCCCGGCGTCACGCAGAACACCGAGCACATCTTCAGCGTCGAAGTCCCGCGCGACATCCCGGTAATCCTCAGCCCCCGCGAACACACCGCCCATATCTGGCTCCCCTACCTCGAAGCCGCCGACAAATGCTTCAGCCCCTCCAACGCCGAAGCCATCCTGCAACTGCCCCGCCAGTGTGACGTTACAGCTGGTACATTTCGCGCATCGTGAGATATTTCGCTATTTGAGGATTGGCGCCGAACGCGCCAGGCAGAAGCTTTCCCCCGCCGTCTTCGAAGTATTTCCGAAAGTCGTGGATGGCAAAACCGGTGAAGCCTTTGAGAAGAAGCGAGTGCTTGTCGTAGCAGTATTCGATCGCCATATGCTCCAGCATCTCATATTCAATGACCAACTCCCGGAATTCACCGCTATCCACCATTTGTTCGCCACAGTTATAGAACAGAACCGTTAGCTCGTGGGCTGAAAGCTGCGCCCGCAGGATGTTTGTATAGCGTTTTCGGGCGGCATGCTCATCATGCCCATCGCCATCCGCCAGACGGGATGGATATTCTTCGACGAATGATAGCAATTGGTACATATTTCGGAAGTAATGACCCAGGTAATCGTTGTGCCTCTCCTGGATGATACGGTACACATCGGATGGGTCCTTTATGTCTAGGTCCAAAATATTCTGGCGTGCCTGACGATACTTTTCGAACATAGTGCGTACAACCGTAGCGAATACAGCACGTCCGCTTGTGTTCTCAATAGGGTATTTGATGAATTCCAGGATAGGGTGAGCATTATCTCTGAGCTGGGCTGCAAGTTGGCTAGGAAGCTTCACCTCGGCGGGGAAAAAGCGTAGGTCACCGACCGTTGCAGTATGCAGGGTTAGAAGGTTAAAAAAAGTGGTTTCGAACGTTTGAATGTTGGATACTGCTGCGGAGTCCTTGGTGTTCTTCTGAGCATCTATGAGCTGAGCTCTTTGCATCATGATGGTTATTGCAAGACCCAACAGTGTGCCGAAGGTAAGGATCGGATTGAGTACGCCACCGAAGAAGTCGCCAAAGGTACCGAGTAAAGGCCCAACTGTTGCCAGGTAACCTGATTCCACACTAGCCTCATGCTGCACCGGAGGCGAGACCCGGAGCAAGGCAGGGATATCGTTTGATATGGAGTGCTGTTGAGCGGCCTCCTTCCGGGACTGATAGTCCGCAGCTGCCATGTGGCCGTAGTAATCGAATGCAAGCAGAAAAACAATGATGGTGACGCCAGCGCCAAACGCTGCAGCGATATAGTTGGCCATTCCGCCATCGTCCTCAGCGTAATGCTGCTTGGCTGAGATGAGCTTTTTCAATCTCATGCCAAATCTTTCGCTCACCCAAATTACGTACCAGAGGTAAAGCAGTATGCAAAGCATCCATATCCCGTAGCTAAGGAAGGTCGCATACTGATCTGGCGCGTACACGAGAAGCGCGGCTTGGAGGCGCGGCATGAGCAAAAGAATGAAGCTTGTGAAAATCAGCAGTCCGCCCGCATCACGGAGAATGGGACTTCGCAAAATTTCGAGGCCTCTGGGTGCGGACTGCGGAGTGGGGACATTGCCCTGCATGAGCTGACGTCGATTGCCGCGCCGCAGCTTCCTCTCGGGAGGCGCGATTGGCAATGTCCTCAGCGCCGGATTATTGAAATGGACGATGATCCTGAGGCGGACCTTTTCAATCACCAGGCGTTTATCCCCTGCCACGATGCCTATATGCTTGGGCACGGCTAGCAATGCCGTCAAACCATCGCTGCCTAAGGCAGAGTTGAGGCGACGTTCAAGTTCAGTGACTCGGGTGCTGATCCAGCCACTGGTATCGCGAGGTGACTGCATTGCCTTGAACCGCTCTAACGCCCCTACGTCCGCCAACAATTGATAATAAAAATTTTCCATTGAAATATTCCGTTTTCGACGCGAACGCGTCCCTGACGTCTGCACTTATCCAGTGAGCCCATTTCTGGTCCCTGTCGGTTTGGCGCGCTTCGCAGAGACTCGTTGTGATTGGGAAATTATATGACGCGAGGGGGACAAAGCTATTAATTTGTTATGTTTTGCAACAGTGTGAAAGCTGCACAATTGAACGGCAGCTAGAATCAGCTTGGCGCTACAATAATTCCATGAAGATTCGTGTTGCCACCTATAACATCCACAAGGGCGTGTCCTACCGCAGCCAGCCGCGGGTGCTTGCGCTCAAGCAGGCGATCATGGCCTTTGAGGCCGATTTGATCTTCCTGCAGGAAGTGCAGGGCCAGCACGACCGCATTGCGGCGCGCTTCGGCGAGGAGCGGCATGGGCACCGCCACTGGCCACAGAACGCGCAGCATGAATTTTTCGCGGGTGAATCGCACCAGTCCGTGTACGGCCTGAATGCGCAATACGACCATGGCCACCACGGCAACGCACTGCTGACCCGCTTCCCGATCCAGAAGTGGACCAATACTGACATTTCCGACCACGCCTACGAGGCGCGCGGCATCCTGCACTCCATTGTGGAAACGCCGAAGGGCATCGTGCACTGCTACGTGATCCACCTCGGCCTGTTCGAGAAGAGCCGGGTGCGCCAGGTGGAGGCGCTGATCGACGCGGTCAATTTGTCCGCCCCGAATAACGAGCCGGTGATTATCGCCGGCGATTTTAACGACTGGCGCAATACCCTGAGCGCCAAACTGCGCAAGGCGCTGGGAGTGGTTGAGGTGTTCGACGAGATCGGCTCCGGCTCCAGCCTGGGCGACCTGGTCCGTACCCTGGCCCGGAAGCAGGCGGCGATCCGTCCGGCCCGCACCTTCCCATCCGCCTTGCCCTTCTTCCGTCTCGATCGCATCTATGTGCGCGGCTTCAAGGTAGAATCTGCCGAGGTCCTGCATGGCCAAATGTGGGCCAGGCTGTCCGACCATGCGCCGATTGTGGCGACCTTGAAACTCTAGCGAAATGCGTCCTGTCGATTTCATCGCCGATAACGAAGTCAAGCTCCTGCACTGCGGTACCGATTATTTCCCCGCCCTGGTGGAAGCCATCGACGCCGCGCAGTACGACGTGTACTTCGAAACCTATATCTTTGCGGACGATGAAACCGGACAGCGCGTGCTCAAGGCACTGATGGACGCGGCAAAGAGGGGCGTTACGGTGCGCATGATCACCGACTGGTTCGGTACCGGCCGCGGCCGGGTGAACCGCATGCATGCGCAATTGCTCGACGCAGGTGTCGAGCACCGTATTTTCAATCCGTGGTTCCTGCGGGGCGTGACGCGCACGCACCGCAAGATCTGCGTGGTGGACCGGTCGATCGCCTTCGTCGGCGGCATCAACATCAACGACGATATGTTCTGCGACTACGACCACAATGTGCCGCTGGACGCGCCGCGCTGGGACTTCGCGGTGGCCGTGCGCGGCCCGCTGGTGGCATCGATCCACAAGGAAGCCTGCACGCAGTGGCTGCGGCTGGGCAAGATGTCGGTCGCCAAGCGTATCGGCCTGTTCCGCGATATGCGCAAGGTGGACAAGATCACGCACGACGCGGCTGTGCAGGCCGGCTTTGTGGTGCGCGACAATCTGCGCAACCGTATGACCATCCAGCGTGCCTACCTGAAGGCGCTGGGCCATGCCCGCAAGAGCGTGCTGATCGCCAATCCCTATTTCGCACCTGGCCGCAAATTCCGGCGCGCCTTGTCGCAAACGGCGCAGCGCGGCGTGGAGGTGGTGCTGCTGATCGGCGTGGGCGAGAACTGGATGCAGGATGCGGTGGCGCATTCCTTCTATCCCAAGCTGCTTGCCTCGGGCGTGAAAGTGGTGGAATATCACAAAACCCAGCTGCATGCGAAAGTGGCCGTGATCGACGATGAGTGGGCCACGGTCGGTTCCAGCAATGTGGATGGGCTGAGCCTGTTTTTGAACCAGGAAGCGAACGTCGTCATCAAGGACGCCGCCTTCGCGCGCAGCCTGCGCCGGCATATCGAGCAGGCCGTTGCCGAGGGCGTGGTGATCTGCCCGCACGAATACGAGCATGTCGGCCGCTTCCGCCGCATCGGCTATGAAGTGGCTTACTTCTTCTACCGTACGCTGATGCGCATCTTTGCAGTAGGAAAATACGCTTGAAAGACAATGTCAGGATCGATAAATGGCTGTGGGCGGCGCGTTTCTTCAAAACGCGCCAGCTGGCCATCGACGCGGTGGATAACGGCCGCGTAAAGATCGGTGGCGACCGCATCAAGCCCTCGCGCATCATCAAGCTGGGCGAGCGGCTGGACATCGACAACGGCTCGGATGAGTGGGAAGTGCTGGTGGTGGGCATCAGCGACCAGCGCCAGTCGGCCCCGATCGCGCGTACCCTGTACGAAGAAAGCGAAGCCTCCATCGCCCGCCGCGAAAAAGAGCGCGACCGCCGCAAGTTCTTCCACGAACCCGGCACCGACATCAAAGGCCGCCCCACCAAGCGCGACCGCCGCCTGATCGACCGCGCCGGCGAATAAAAAATAGGATCTGTCCCTAATTTTTTTGTTGCGGCGCATCAATAGAACCTCGGCTCTAACAATCCCGTTTGACATTTATCCAGCTCTGGATAATAGTACGAGCGTTCGTAATTTTTTTTCACACGAAGCCGGCCCATGAAGCGAGAATAAGTTTCTTGTTTTGCCAGATGGGTTCTAACGTGGGTGCCATTCTTATTAATACTTCGACAAAATTCATGCGCAAGGGTGAAATGACCCGCGCCGCCATCCTGGACGTGGCTCTGGAACTCGCCAGCCGTGACGGGCTGGAGGGCCTGACCATCGGCCTGCTGGCGGACAAAATGAACATGAGCAAGTCGGGCGTATTCGCTCACTTCGGTTCGCGTGAAGATCTGCAACTGGAAGTCCTGAAGCTGTACCACCGCCGCTTCGAACAGGAAGTGTTTTACCCCAGCATCAAGGAGCCGCGCGGCCTGCCGCGCCTGCGCGCCATGTTTGCGCACTGGGTGAGCCGCGTCACGGTCGAAATCGCGTCGGGTTGTATCTATATCAGTGGCGCAGTGGAGTATGACGACCGTCCGGGTCCGATCCGCGAAGCGCTGGTGGCAATGGTGGGGGCCTGGCAGCAGGCGCTGCTGCGTGCAGCCCAGCAGGCCATCGACTGCGGCCACCTGAAAGCGGATACCAATGCAGAGCAGCTGGTGTATGAGATGTATGGCCTGATCCTCGCCGTTCACCACGATGCGCGCTTCCTGCGCATTCCGGGCACGGTGGAGCGGGCCAGCGTCGGCTTCAACCGTCTTATCGAGAACTACCAATCCTAGCGCTGCGCGCGATCCGCGCAGCCTTCACATCACGTTTCGTCAGGAGATAAACATGGGTCAATACGTCGCGCCAATCCGGGATATGCAGTTCGTGCTGCATGAGTTCCTGAAAGTGGAAGAGCAGCTCAAGGAACTGCCGGCTCACGCTGAGACCGATGCCGATATCATCAACGCCGTGCTGGAAGAGGGCGCCAAGTTCACCTCCGAAGTGCTGTTCCCGCTGAACCACTCGGGCGACCGCGAAGGCTGCCACCACGATGCAGCCGCCAAGACCGTGACCACGCCAAAAGGCTACAAGGAAGCGTACAAGCAGTACGTGGAAGGCGGCTGGGCAGCGCTGGCCTGCGATCCGGAATACGGCGGCCAGGGCCTGCCTGTGGTGCTGAACAATTCCTTCTACGAGATGCTGAACTCGTCGAACCAGGCGTGGACCATGTATCCGGGCCTTTCGCACGGCGCCTACGAGTGCCTGAAGGAACACGGCACCGACGACCAGAAAAAGACTTACCTCCCGAAGCTGGTGTCCGGCGAGTGGACCGGCACCATGTGCCTGACCGAACCGCACTGCGGCACGGACCTGGGCCTGCTGCGCACCAAGGCGATTCCGAACGACGACGGTTCCTGGACCATCACCGGCGCCAAAATCTTCATCTCGGCCGGCGAACACGATATGTCCGAGAACATCCTGCACCTGGTGCTGGCCCGCGTGCCGGATGCACCGGAAGGCTCGAAAGGCATCTCGCTGTTCCTGGTGCCGAAATTCCTGCCGAATGCTGACGGTTCCGTCGGCGAGCGCAACCCGATCTTCTGCGGCGCCATCGAAGAAAAGATGGGCATCCACGGCAACTCCACTTGCCAGATGAACCTGGACGGCGCCAAGGGCTGGATCATCGGCCAGCCGAACAAGGGCCTGAACGCGATGTTCGTGTTCATGAATGCGGCGCGCCTGGGCGTGGGCATGCAGTCCCTCGGCCTGACCGAAGTGGCTTACCAGAACGCGCTGGCATACGCGAAAGACCGCCTGCAGATGCGTTCCCTGTCCGGCGTGAAGGCACCGGACAAGCCAGCCGACCCGATCATCGTGCACCCTGACGTGCGCCGCATGCTGCTGACCGCGAAAGCCTACGCTGAAGGCGGCCGCGCATTCACCTCCTACGTCGCGCTGCAGATCGACCGCGAACTGAATCACCCTGACGAAGAAGTGCGCAAGGAAGCCGCCGACGAAGTCGCGCTGCTGACGCCTATCGTCAAGGCCTTCATCACCGACAACGGCTGGGTCGCTACCTCGGAAGCGATGCAGGTATTCGGCGGCCACGGCTATATCGCCGAATGGGGCATGGAGCAGTATGTGCGCGACGCCCGCATCAACATGATCTATGAAGGCACCAACACCGTGCAGTCGCTGGACCTGCTGGGCCGCAAAATCCTGATGGACAACGGCGCCAAACTGCGCGCCTTCGGCGAGAAGATCAAAGCCTTCGTCGAAGAGAACGGCACCGATGAAGCGATGTCCGAATTCGTGACCCCGCTGGGCGACCTGGGCGACAAAGTCGGCAAGCTGACCATGGAAATCGGCATGAAAGCCTTCCAGAACCAGGACGAGGTGGGCGCTGCCGCGGTGCCTTACCTGCGCGTTGTCGGCCACCTGGTGTACAGCTACTTCTTCGCGCAGATGGCGAAGATCGCACTGGAGAAGCAGGACTCCGGCGACAACTTCTACAAAGCCAAACTGGCCACCGCGCGCTTCTACTTCGCGCGCCTGCAGCCTGAAACCGCAATGCTGATTCGCCAGGCCCGTTCGGGCGCCGCTTCGCTGATGGCGCTGGAAGCTGACCTGTTCTAAGAGATAGAGGAAAACATGAGCAATTTCACCGTGAAGAAAGTCGCCGTGCTGGGCGCGGGCGTGATGGGCGCGCAGATCGCCGCCCATTGCGTGAACGCCAAAGTGCCGGTTGTGCTGTTCGACCTGCCAGGCAAAGAAGGTACGCCGAAAAACGGCATCGTCCTGAAAGCCATTGAAGGCCTGAAGAAGCTGTCGCCTGCACCGCTGGGCGACAAGGCCGACGCGGACCTGATCCAGGTTGCGAACTACGAAGACAATCTGGACCTGCTCGCAGGCTGCGACCTGATCATCGAAGCCATCGCCGAGCGCATGGACTGGAAGCATGACCTGTACAAGAAGGTCGCTCCGCACATCGGCCAGAACGCCATCTTTGCCTCCAACACTTCGGGCCTGCCGATCAACAAGCTGGCCGAAGGTTTCGACGCCGACCTGAAAGCGCGCTTCTGCGGCGTGCACTTCTTCAACCCGCCGCGCTACATGCACCTGGTGGAACTGATCCCGACCCCGGCCACCAAGCCTGAGATCCTGGACCAGCTGGAAACCTTCCTGACCTCCGTGCTGGGCAAGGGCGTGGTACGCGCGAAGGATACGCCGAATTTCATCGCCAACCGCGTGGGCATCTTCGGCATGCTGGCCACCATCCATGAAGCTGCGCAGTTCGGCCTGTCCGTCGATGTGGTGGACGACCTGACCGGCGCGAAACTGGGCCGCGCCAAGTCCGGCACCTTCCGCACGGCGGACGTGGTGGGCCTGGACACGATGGGCCATGTGATCAAGACCATGCAGGACAACCTGGCGGATGATCCATTCTTCAGCGTCTACAAGACGCCTGAAGTGCTGGCGAAGCTGATCGAGAAAGGCGCGCTGGGCCAGAAGACCGGCGCGGGCTTCTACAAGAAGGTCGGCAAGGAGATCCAGCGCCTGGACTTCGCTACCGGCGAGTACGTCGCCGGCGGCGGCAAGGCTGCGGACATCATCGCCCGCATCCTGAAAGAGAAAGACCCTGTCAAGAAATTCAAGGCGCTGCGCGAATCGACCAACCCGCAGGGCCAGTTCCTGTGGGCGATCTTCCGCGACGCTTTCCACTACATCGCTTACCACTTGGATACCATCGCCGACAACGCGCGCGATGTGGACTTCGCGATGCGCTGGGGCTTCGGCTGGAGCGTCGGCCCATTCGAGACCTGGCAAGCCGCAGGCTGGACCCAAATTGCACAGTGGGTGAAGGAAGACATCGACGCAGGCAAGGCGCTGACCAATGCGCCGCTGCCGGCATGGGTGTTCGAAGGCCCGGTGGCAGAGAAGGGCGTGCATACGCCAGAAGGCTCCTGGTCCGCCAGCAGCAAGACCTACGTGCCGCGTTCGGACCTGCCGGTCTACAAGCGCCAGGAATTCCGCGCGCCGGTGATCGGCAGCGGCGGCGCCGATGCGAAAACCGCAGGCACCACCGTCTTTGAAGACGAGTCCGTGCGCCTGTGGCACTCCGGCGACGAAGTGCTGGTGATCTCGCTCAAGACCAAGATGCACGTGATCGGCGACGGCGTCATCAAGGGCCTGCAGCGCGGCCTGGCCGAAGCGGAAAAAGGCTTTAAAGGTCTGGTGATCTGGAACACCGATGCAGCCGAAGGCGGCGCCTTCTCGGCCGGCGCCGACCTGCAGTCGGCACTGCCGGCCTTCATGGCGGGCGGCGCGAAAGCGGTCGATCCGATCATCCGCGAACTGCAGAACACCTTCATGGCGATGAAGTATTCGAACGTGCCGGTGGTGGCTGCCGTGGCTGGCCTGGCGCTGGGCGGCGGCTGCGAAATGGCGCTGCACGCATCCAAGCGCGTCGCTGCGCTGGAATCGTATATCGGCCTGGTGGAAGTGGGCGTAGGCCTGATTCCTGCAGGCGGCGGCCTGAAAGAAGCGGCAGTGCGCGCTGCCAGGGAAGCCAAGGGCAACGACATCCTGCAATTCCTGAAAGTGGGCTTCACCAACGCCGCAACCGCCAACGTCGCCAAGTCGGCGCTGGAGGCGCGCGCCATGGGCTACCTGAAGGAAGACGACGTGATCGTGTTCAACCCGTATGAACTGCTGCACGTGGCGAAAGTGGAAGCCCGCGCAATGTTCGACGCAGGCTACCGCGCGCCGATCCAGCGTCCGGTGCCGGTCACTGGCCGCTACGGCTGGGCGACCATCCGCGGCCAGCTGGTCAATATGCGCGACGGCGGCTTCATCTCCGCCCACGACTACAAGCTGGGCGACATGATCGCCGAGATCGTGAGCGGCGGCGATATCGACCAGGGCAGCGTGGTCAGCGAGCAGTGGCTGCTGGACATGGAACGCAAGGCTTTCCTGGAGCTGCTGAACAATCCGAAATCGCAAGAGCGGATCATGGGCATGCTGCAAACCGGTAAACCGGTGCGCAACTAAGACAGCCCATGTCTGTCCTGGCGCTGGCCTTCAAAGTTCTTCTTCGAGTGAGACCGAGCATGGTGTATGAACGGATCAAGCAGCAGATGATGGATACCCTGCCTTTTGTGAGGCTGCTGGGCATCCGCATCGACAGTATCGGCGCCGGCACTTCCGAAGTGTCGCTGCCGGACGATCCGAAGCTGCACAACCATCTCGGCACGCAGCACGCCGGTGCGCTGTTCACGCTGGCCGAAACCGCATCCGGCGCCGCGATGGCCGGCGGTTTCGCGGACATGATCGTGGACCTGCGCCCGGTAGCGAAGGAGTCGCGCATCCAGTACCAGAAGGTAGCCAAGGGCGCCACCCGCGCCAGCGGCCGCGTGCCGGGCGACCTGGATGCGCTGAAGGCGCAACTGAAAGCGGAAGGCAAGATCGCTTTCCCTGTTGAAGTCGATGTGTTCGACGCGCAGGGAACTCTGGCAGCGCAGGTGCAGGTGGACTGGTATCTCTCTCCGCGGCGCTAAGGACAGTTTCGAACGGTATCGACCCAATATACGAGAGCACAAAATGAGCAAACAACTTCAAGACGCATACATCGTCGCCGCAACCCGCACCCCGATCGGCAAGGCGCCACGCGGCTTCTTCAACAAGACCCGTCCGGACGACCTGCTGGTGAAAGCCATCCAGGGCGCCATGGCCGCCGTGCCAAACCTGGACCCGAAACTGATCGTCGATGCCATCATCGGCTGCTCCTTCCCGGAAGCGGAACAGGGCTTCAACGTGGCGCGTAATTCCGTGGTGCTGGCAGGCCTGCCGAACACCGTGGGCGGCGTGACCGTGAACCGCTACTGCGCCTCCGGCATCACCGCGCTGGCGATGGCGGCCGACCGCATCCGTGTTGGCGAAGCCGACGTGATGATCGCTGGTGGCGTGGAATCCATGTCCATGGTGCCGATGATGGGCCACCACCCATCGATCAATATGGACGTGTTCAAGGATGAATCCGTGGGCCTGGCCTATGGCATGGGCCTGACCGCCGAGAAAGTGGCGCAGCAGTGGAAGGTGTCGCGCGAAGACCAGGACGCATTCGGCCTGGAATCGCACCGCCGCGCCATCGCCGCGCAGCAGGCCGGCCAGTTCAAGGACGAAATCACCCCGGTTGAAATCATCACCCGCACGCCTGACCTGTCCACCGGCGAAATCAAGGTGTCCAAGCGCACCGTGGACCTGGACGAAGGCCCGCGCGCCGACGCGTCGATGGAATCGATGGCCAAGCTGAAGCCCGTCTTCGCAGCCAAAGGCTCCGTGACCGCGGCGACCTCCTCGCAGATGTCGGACGGCGCCGGTGCGCTGATCGTGGTGAGCGAGAAGATCCTGAAGGAACACAACCTGACCCCACTGGCCAAGTTCTCCTCCTTCGCCGTGCGCGGCGTGCCGCCAGAAATCATGGGCATCGGTCCTAAGTTCGCGATTCCGGCAGCGCTGCAGGCTGCAGGCATCACGCAGGACCAGCTGGACTGGATCGAACTGAACGAAGCTTTCGCGGCGCAGGCGCTGGCCGTGATCCGTGACCTGAACCTGGACACCAGCAAAGTGAACCCGATGGGCGGCGCAATCGCCCTCGGCCACCCGCTGGGCGCCACCGGTGCAATCCGTGCCGCGACCGTGGTGCATGCACTGCGCCGCAACAACCTGAAGTACGGCATGGTCACGATGTGCGTGGGCGCGGGCATGGGCGCCGCAGGCATCATCGAACGCGTGTAAACCGTCGTCCCCGCGCAGGCGGGGATCCAGAAGTACCGCCAACACACTCCTGGGCCCCCGCTTTCGCGGGGGCGACGGGACGGAGACTACATGGACATCCTCATCACCAAAGCCAACGGCATCCTCACGCTGGAATTCAACCGTCCGGAACGCAAGAACTCGATCACCACCGTGATGTACGACGCGATGGCGAACGCCATCTTCGATGCGGAAGCCGATCCCGCCGTGCGCGTGATCCTCATCCAGGGCAAGCCCGAGCTATTCACGGCGGGGAACGACCTGGAAGACTTCCTGAAGAATTCCGGCACGGCCGATGGCGGTGAACGTCCCGTATTCAAGTTCATGCGCGCACTGGGCGGCGCCACCAAGCCGGTGGTGGCAGCGGTGGGCGGCTACGCCATCGGCATCGGCACCACGCTGCTGATGCACTGCGACCTGGTGTATGCGGCGGACAGCGCCAGATTCTCCGTGCCGTTCACGCAGCTCGGCCTGTGTCCTGAATTCGGCTCCAGCATGCTGCTGCCGCTGAACGCCGGCCACGCGCGCGCCGCCGAGAAGCTGATGCTGGGCGAAGCCTTCAGCGCCCAGGAGGCTTACGACATGGGCATTATTTCGAAGGTGCTGCCGCCGTCCGAAGTAATCGCCCACGCGCAGGCGCAGGCTGCCAAGCTGGCCGCGCTGCCGCCCGCATCGATCCGCGTCACCAAGCGCCTGATGAAATCCGGCCGCACGGAATCGCTGAACAATGCTATCGCCACCGAGAGCAAGCTGTTCTCCGAAATGCTGCAGGCGCCGGAAGCGAAGGAAGCCTTTACCGCCTTCTTCGAAAAACGCAAACCGGACTTCAGCAAGTTCGCCTGAGCATGGTTTGAGCCCGGTACAGGGGCGGCGGGCGCGGCCTATATAATGCGGGGCTGCGCCTTTTCTTTATCGAGATGAAGAGACACCCCTTAGCGTTCAACGCCGGACTGCCTGGCCTGGCGATTCTGCTCCTCACCGTCGTCGCCCTTACCCTCATCTTTGCCGACAAGGTGTGGAGCGATTCGGTCGACCTCGCACATCACTACGCGCTGGTGGCGAGATTGATGGAGCATGGCCATGCTGCATTTGCCTTCGACCCCAGCCTGGGCGAGATGAACAGTTATCCCCGGCTGTCGCACCAGCTTGCCGCGGCCGCAGGCCGTATCGCGGGCTCGCCGCTGGCCGGGATGCAGACCGTGGCTGTGGCGAGCCTGATGCTGCTCTGGGCCGCTTTCGCCAGCCTCCTTGGCAGCTTGCCACAGCGGATGGTGCTCGCCGCCGCGGTCGCGTGGACAGCGCTACTGGCCATCAATCATTACCTCCTGCATGTTCCGCTGCATGGCGATGAACTGATCGGTAATTTCTTCTATGCGCAACTGGCCGGGCAAGCGCTTTGCCTGTGCGGGGTGCTGCTCGCGTTCCACCTTGAGAGGATGGGAGCGCCTTTCTGGCTGAGGTGCGCGCTGCTGGCGCCCGGCGCCTGGCTGCTGACCGGCGTGCATCTTCTGCCCGCGCTGGTGTCGCTGCTGACGGGCGTCCTGTCGCTCGCAACGGAGCTGCTGGCACTGTGGCACGCGAAGCGCGGCCGGCTCGCGGCGGCAACCGCGGTTGCAGCCGTCGCCTGCCTCGCGGCGCTGGCAGCGGTGCTCAGTCATCCGGCTTTCCGCGCCATGAGCGAAATCAGCACCCAGAACGGCGGCATGGTGCTGCCCTACCTCGACAACACGAAGACGCTGCTGTGTTTCAGCGCGGCGATGGCGGCAGTGTCGGTGGCGCAGATGATGTTCTGGGCGCGGCGCCGGCATGATGAACGCCTGATGGCCGTCAAGTACATCGGCGCCTACGGCTTGGCGGTGTCGGGCCTTTGCCTGCTGCAAGGGGTGGCGCTGGTGTTCGGCTTCGGCTCGGAATATGCGATGCGCAAATATGCTTTCGCACTGGATACGGCCGCCCTGGCCGCCCTCTCGCTGATCCCGGCAATGCTGGTCTACCGCAGGGAGTGTGTGAAGGAGACGCGCCTGCTTGCCGTACTGCCGGCCTTCCTGACCGTGGCTGCGGCCGGCGCGGTTGCCGCACCGGCTCCGGTGTTCGACATGCGCAAGCTGGAGGCGCTTGAACGCGGCGTGATGGGATTGCGCGCACAAGCCACGGCTGCGCCCGGAAAATTCAGCTACGTTATCGAAGCCGCCGATGGGACCGCGCTGACCGAATACATGATGTCGATCGCGCACCTGCACATTCCACGAATGGAGAACCCGAATGCGGCGAGCCTCCTGTTCCAGCGCTCCCTCGTTGACTGGCCAGCCGTCGGCGCCGTCCTTACAGCGCAAGGCGGTGCGTTCGACCATGCACCCGAATGCAGAAGGAGCGCGCCATTCGGAGGAATGGTGGCGCTGGATGGCGCATGCCTGCTGAAACGCTCGGCCGGGACGGATCGCATCGCGTTCACACAAGCCAACAAGGTCTTCCCCTGTACATTGCAAGGATTCAGCGCGCGCGAAGCGAACGGCACCTGGACTGAGGGACGGCAGGCATCGCTCAGATGTTTGCTGGCGCGTGACAAAGCGGTGAACCGCGTGGAGATCGTGGCGTCGGCATTCCATGGGCGCCAGCGCGCGATATTGACTGTGCAAGGACAGCCGCCGCAGGAGTTCGTCTTCGGTGCTGACACGCAAACCATATCGCTGGCGGCCGGCGCAGGCACACCGGGTGAAATGGTGATGCAGCTGGCCCTGCCCGATGCGGTATCGCCGCAACAGCTCGGCGTGAGCGCCGACAGCCGCGTGCTGGGCCTCTTTGTGCAGGCAATCGAATACAAGTAACTGGTGCCGGTATATTTCCCGACCGCCGGCGCCGGTAGTGAAGGCTGCCGCCTCCAGAGAAGTCCTATTCTGGCGCGTGAATATGACAGGCGTTTGACTTCTTGTGATGTAATACGGCCATGACATTCTCAATTTCCGCTGCCTTGCAACAGGCGGTCGCGCTGCACCAGCGCGGCGAGCTGGCGAAGGCCGGCCAGCTGTATGCGACCGTGCTGCAGCATGATCCAGGCCATCCCGAAGCGCTGCACCTGAGCGGCGTACTCGCGCGCCAGCGCGGCGTTGCGGAACAGGCGGTGGAACTGATCGGCACTGCGCTGGACCGGGCAGGTGACAATCCCATCATGCTGTGCAACCTCGGCGCCGCGCTGCAGGACCTGCAGCGCCACGAGCAGGCGCTGGATGCCTATGAACGTGCCCTCGCAATGCAGCCCGACTATGCGATGGCGCTCTGCAACCGGGGCAACGCCCTGCGCCACCTCGGCCGTTTCGATGAAGCGCTGGAGAGCTACGCGGCAGCCTTGCGCAAGAAGGCGGACTATCCGGAGCCGCACCTGAACCGCGCGCTCGTGCTGCAGCAGCTGGCACGTCACGAGGAAGCGCTGGACGCTTTCGGCGCCGCCCTGAGCCTGCGTTCCACCTGGCCGGAAGCCCTGCATGGCGCCGCCGTATCGCTGGCGGCACGCGGCGACGCGGAGGCGGCGCTGGAAGGTTTCGACCGCGCCTTGCAGCGGCGTCCCGATTACGCGGAAGCCTGGTGTGGCCGCGCAGCGCTGCTGATGCGTGCGCAGGAACTGGAGGCCGCGGCAGAAAGCTACCGCAATGCCCTCGCGGTGCGGCCGGCCTATGCCCGCGCGCAGCTGGGGCTTGCCAATGTGCTGCGCGCGCAGGGCAAGCGTGACGCCGCGGCCGAGGCCTACGGGCATGCACGCGCGCTCGGCGCGGATGCGGCGACAGTCGGCTATATGCTGGCAACGCTTGGCGTGCAGGATGCACCCGGTGCTGCCCCCGGCGCCTATGTGGCCACGCTATTCGACCAGTACGCGGCCCAGTTCGACCATCACCTGCAACAGGTACTGCATTACCGTACACCCGGCCTGCTGGTGGACGCATTGCGCGCACACCTGCCGCAGGCCCATGGACTGGATGTGCTGGACCTGGGCTGCGGCACCGGCCTTTGCGCACCGCTGCTGCGGCCTCTCGCGGCAAGGCTGGAAGGCGTGGACCTGTCGCCGCGCATGCTGGACAAGGCGCGCGAACTCGATCTTTACGACGCGCTCTATTGCGACGAGCTGACAGCCCTGCTGCGCGCCCGGCCAGCGGACTACGAGTTGCTGGCTGCTGCCGACGTGATGGTCTACCTCGGCGATCTGGCGCCGGTGCTGGAGGCGGCGCATACGGCACTGCGGCCGAGTGGCGTGCTGGCCTTCTCGGTTGAGGCCTCGGCCGAAGCGCAGGGCTTCACGCTGCAGGACTCCGGCCGCTATGCGCACGCGCAGGGTTATGTGGAGACGGAAGCATCGCGGCAGGGTTTCAACATCGCTGCCATTGAACCCAGCGTGCTGCGGCAGGATGCAGGCCGGAACGTGAACGGCCTGCTTGTGGTGCTGAAGCGCTCAGCCTGAAACAGCCAGCATGGCGCGCGCGAGGCGCGGCGCAGCCTCGGTGAACCCGTAGCGCTGCGCGTCTGCGTGGAGGGCCGTGAAGCGCTCGCGCACTTTCTCGTTCGGTGACGCAGTCCACTCCGTATAGGCACGGATCATCGCTACATGGTGATCGATCCAGGTGCAGGGCTCGGAGGCGGCACTGGCTTCCAGCTGCTCCGCATAAAAGCCCGCCGATACGGCATCGCCATCCAGCAGCGCCACCTCGGCGGCATTCAGGTAGAAGCGGAAGCTGTTGTGCGCCAGGCAGTCGCGCGTGAGGTAGGAAGCGCCCTTGAGCAGGGCGCGCTTGCGGGTGGCCGCATCGCCCGCGAACAGGGCCAGCGTGCCCATCACCCACGGGCCGATGAAATTCTGCAGCTGGTGCCGCTCCACGTCTTCCGCAATCGCACGCATCTTGCGCTCGGCATCGGCGTGGTCGCCGTTCAGCCAGGCGAGGCGGGCCTCGCTCTCGCGCAGGAAGGTTTCGAAACGCGAACTGCCCAGCGAGCGTGCCAGTTCAAGGCCGGTCTGCACTTCCTCGTGCGCGCGCTGCAGCTCGCCGCTGGCCACCAGCGCCCAGCCGGCCGTCATGCGCGCGAAGGTCTCTGCGCGGCGGTTGCCCACCTTGTGCGCGATATCGGCGGAGGCCAGCGCATCTTGCACTGCACCGGCCGATTCGCCCAGATAGATGCGGGTGGAGCCCAGCGCCGAGCGGTTCGAGGCTTCGATATGCAGGTAGCTGTGCTGCGAGCACATGGAAAGGCATTCGCTGAACAGCTGGTGCGCCTTGCGCATATGGCCTTGCGCGTAATATGAATCGCCAACGCCGCTCAGCGCCCGCGCCTGCGTTTCCGCCATGTCGCTGGCCTGCGCGTAGCGCGCGGCGTCTTCGTGGAAGCGGCGGCATTCGCCGTAGTTCCCGCGCGGGAAATAGATATTTCCCTTCAGGTAGAGCAGCTTTCCGAGCGCCGCTTCGGCGCCGATGGACATGGCCAGCGGTATCGTTTCGTCCAGCAGGCGTTCTTCCTCGGCCAGCTCTTCGAGGATATTCAGCGTGGTGGCGAGGCCGATCACGGCCTCGATCTTGTCCGATGGCTGGCCGGCCAGCATCATCGCGTGCTGGTAGTACTGGCGCGCATTCGCCATACTGCCCATGCCCGCTGCGGCGTGTGCGCGCAGCAGTGCCAGCGGGAAGCTGCTGAAACTGGTGGAATCGGCGCGGTTGCATTCAGCCGTCAGGTTCAGCGCTGCCTCGTATTCATGCGCTTCGAGCTTGCTGCGAATCGCTGCCAGCATCATCTCCAGCGCACCGCTGTCCCTGGCGCGGTAGAGGTGGTGGGCGCATTGCGCGGCGTCGCGCCCGCGGAAAATCTCGGCCACCCTGGCATGCATGCCGCGCAGGGCGCCTGCCTCGATGCTGTCGTAGATGCAGTGCATGACCAGGTCGTGCACGAAGGCATAGCTGTCCTTGCCCGCAAGGCGCAGCAGGCTGTTGCGGCCTCCGGCAGACACCTCGTAGTCCGGCTGCTCCAGCGCTTCGCGCAGCAGGGCCAGCTCGAAGCGGTTGCCGAACACGGAGGCCATGCGCAAGGCGGCCGCCTGTTCGGGCGGCAGGCTGTCGATGCGGGTCTGGATCACGTGCCGCAAGCTGTCCGGCAGCAGGTGTTCGGGACTGGCCAGCAGTTGCGTGAGGAAGAGGGGGTTACCCTGCGCCCGTTCCACGCACTGGCGGCGGTAGGCGGCGTCCACTTCGCCAAACTGGTCGGCCAGGGCGGCTGCTTCACGCGGGCTCATCGGGCCGAGGTCCAGCACTGTCAGCGCCATATCGTACAGCTGCGGGCGCAGCGACTGCTCCAGCGGGTCGTCATCGACACGCGAGGTGAGCACCCACAGCACCGGCGCATCGCGCGTGCCGGCCAGCAGGGCGGCCAGTGCATCGACCATCTGCGGTCCGGCCCAGTGCACGTCCTCCACCGCGATCATCAGCGGCGCATTCAGCGCGAGCCGCACGATCAGCGTTTGCAGCGCGTTGGCGAAGCCGCGCTCGCGTACCTCGTGGCTCATGGCCGCGAACACCGGCGCCTGCGAATCCCGCAGCGGCGCCCCGCACAGCGCGCGGTAGAACATGGCGGAATCGGCCGGCAGGTGCAGGCGGGCTACGGTCTGGTCGATCTGCTGTTCTGCCGGCACGGCGCTTTGCGTGTCGATGGCGAACAGACTGCGCGCCAGCTGCTCCAGCGGCGCGCGCCAGCTTTCGCCGCCTGCATCCAGCACGTCGCACACATGGCAGGCAATGCTGTCCTGCCGCGCGATGTCGGCGAATTCCTGGGCCAGGCGGCTCTTGCCCACGCCCGCCATGGCGCGCAGGTAAACGATATGGCCGCTCTGGGCTTCCAGCATGGATTCGGCAATGGCCTTGAACTGGCGCGTTTCCGCATAGCGCCCGATCAGCGCCTGCAGCTCGCCCGCCTCGCCTGCGGCCACGCGCTGGAAGGCCGCATAGCCGGGCAGTGCGTTGCTGTCGAACAGGAAGCGGTCCTTCAGGTGCGGCAGCAGGTTGGTCGCCACATACAGCGGCAGGCGGATCGGCTGCACGCCGGCCGCCAGGGCCTTGCTGCGCAGGTCCGGCAGCGCATCGCGCGAGGGCAGGGCCTGGCCGTTCTGCCAGCGCACCAGGCGGATCGCCATGCCGCGCAGGCCGTGCGTCAGCAGCAGGCGATTGAGTTCGATGGCGCAGCGCATGCAGCGTTCAGCATCCGACCGGTAGGCTTGCGGCAGGCCGAACACGGCGCGCAGACGGGCGCCCTCCGGCACTTCCAGCCGTCCGCCGAACTGCAGCACGAGATTGCCCGCTTCGCGCAGCAGCGCTTCGCCTTCCGGCAGCGCGGCGGCGAGTTCGATGTGCAGCAGGATCACATAGCGCAGGATATCGTCGGTAGGCGGCAGCAGGGCGCTGAGCTGGCTGGCCAGCGCGGGCGGCAGCACGGCCGCAGGCACCGGCACCTTGTCGAAACTGGCCTGCCCGAGCAGCTGTTCGATCGACACGCCATAGACCTGGGCCAGATGGCGCGCCGTGCGGTACAGCACCACATTGCCGGTTTCGGCGCGCTTGATGGACGCCACCGACACGCACAGCTGCTGGCTGAAGCAGAGCTCCGCCAGCGCCTCCTGGCTCAGGCCGCGCCGCTTGCGCAGCTGTTTTAACAAAGTGGCATCGAGCAGAACGCGCCCGTCTGCGGCAGGGGTGTCGGCAGAGGCGGCTGGAGGAACGGAAATCATGGCCGGACCACTATAGCATTGCCCGCAGGAAGCTGTCTGCTGCGGACCGGCCAAATCGCCGCGATGCGGCGAGGGTGCAACGTAATGTTGCGATGTGGAAATTTACGGCAGGGCTTGCAGGGCGCGCTCGGTACGGCGGGTGCTTTCGCCCGTCTGCGCCACAAAGCTGGCCGTCAGGCTGTGCGCATTGGTGCCCATGAAGGCGCCCTTGAGCGGGCCTACCACGCAGGCGCCGGACTCGAAGCGCAGCATGCCCAGCATCACGTAAGGCACGGCAATGGTGGAGTAGGTCACGGCAATGGCGGCGCGCACGGTGCTGTGTGGTGCAATCTCCACCGGCGTGTCGAAGCCCCAGTTGCGGGTGCTGGTGTGGGCGCCATTGGGCAGGAAGCGGGTGCCCGCGCTGCTCAATCGGACTTCATCGCCATCCACTTGCGGCACGGCGGAGATAAAGGGCGTTTCAGGTGTGTAGCGCGCGGCCGTCGAATTGGTCCAGGCGGTCGTTTCAGTGATGGCGATGGCGCCCACCAGCTTGTGGATTTCGGCAGCTTCATTTGGGTTGTTAATGGTTTCGCTATACAGGCTTGCCGGGCTGGTGCGCAGTACGCAAGTACCGGCCAGGTCGTACTCGATGTGCAGCACTTCGGCAATGCTCTCCACGCGGTCGGTGGCGCCGCTGGCCCAGATCAGGCCGCAGCTGTCGGCCGGGCCTTTGCCCTTCCTCACCGAAAAGTTGCCATCGTCCTGCATCGCCGCGTAAAAATCGCTGCCTTTGGCCGTGATCTGGCTGCCCCAGTGCCAGCCTTCGTTGTGTTCCAGGTCGCTGCCCTTGTAGATGCAGAAATTGCCGTCGCTTTGCACCAGGGCGAAATAGGCGCCCGGCGCGTCCGCCTTGCCGGAGCTCCACAGCATGGCGCCGGCATCGGTAACGTCCACCCCGCGGAAAACGGCGAAGGTGCCGTCCTCGCGCAGGGTGGCCATGAAGAGGCCGTTATCCGAGCTCAGGTAGTCGCCGACGGCCAGGATACTGCCCATCGGCAGCACGGCGTCGTAGCGCTTGCCGCCCGGGCGCACGTGGAGGGCAGTGGGGTTCAGGCCGGGTTTGGTGGAGGAATTGGGAGAAGACATGAGGGGCCAATGCAAAGTTCGTGATGGACCCAGTATCCGGGGGTGTGCCGTATTGCAACAGCCCAGCGCCGTCTCAGTTCAGTATCAGATGCGGCGTACAATGCCGAATCGACAAGTTTGGACGGGAGAAACACCTTGGTAACACCGCTGGAGCTGTCCGCCAATGCCGTGATGACGGTGTCCATCCTGCTGGCCGGCCGCAACAATGTGCACTCGTGGTGGCTCGGCATCATCGGCTGCACCATGTTCGCGGTGCTGTTCTACGGCGTGCAGCTGTATGCCGACGTGGCCCTGCAACTGTTTTTCGTGGCTACCTGCCTGATGGGATGGCTGCAATGGCTGCGTGGCGCGGGCGGAGCGGCGTTGCCGATTTCCTCGGCCCGTTTCGGCACACTGCTGTGGATGGCGGTGGCGGGGCTGGCGGCGACGGTAGCCTATGGCCTGATGCTGAAACAGTTCACGGACGCCTACGCGCCTTTCATTGATTCCGCCGTGCTGGTGTTTTCCATCATCGCCCAGCTGCTGCTGATGCGGCGCCAGGTCGAAACCTGGCCGGTCTGGCTTATCGTGAACACGGTGGCCGTTCCCCTGTATGCCAGCCGGGGCCTCACGCTGACGGCCGTGCTGTATGCCGCCTACTGGGTGAATGCCGCCGTGTCCTGGTGGTGGTGGCGGCGTCAGATGGCTACTGCAGCCTGAAAATGGCGTTGACCGACTGCGCAAACGGAATTGAAGGCGGTACGTCGTAGCTGGAAGCCGGTGTGCGTGGCGGCCGGGGCATGGCCGTGCTGCTGCTTTCGATGAAGGGGGCGGCAATCCTGCCGAGCGCCCCACGGCTGACGGCGACGGCCGGTCCCAGCTTGCGGCCGAAGGCTTTCGCCAGCAGCGCCGCGTTTTTCCGCGCATCGTCCGCTGCGCCGGTCATCAGTTCGCGGTTGAGCTCATCGCTGTCAGTGCGGTCGAAGGAGGTGCCCACGCTGTCGATATGGTCGATAGCCAGCAGCGCCGCGATAATCTGCGGCCACTGCTTCAGGTCGCGTACATTGATGCGGAAATGGCGGGCCAGCGTCCATGCCTGCAGTTGCCCGTCTTCCGCCGGTTTCGACAGGGCGACGCTTTTGCGGCTCAGCTCAAAGCATTCGATATCCTCCGCTGGAACGCCGTGTTCCGCCAGCATCGCAAGTACCGTATTGCTGACGGCTTCCAGCGCCTTGGCCGCTTCCGCTGCATCCACGTGCTGGGCGCCGGTGTCGAACTGCAGCTCGCCGATATCCGGCGCCATCCAGATCTGCGCCTTGCCGGTGGTGCTGACAAAAGGATAGGCGGGCAGCGGCGAGGCCGTTGCAGTAGCGGTGAGCGCTGCGAGCAGCGCGAATATGGCGAAGCGTTTCATCATGAATCTCCTTAGAACTTGTGTTCGAGGCTGAGGCGCAGGCGTACATAGCCCCGGTTGAAGGTGCTGCGGCTCACGTCGGCGTAGCGCCGCGCCCAGCCGACTTCGCGGAACACGAAGCTGGCGCCGCTGGAAAACGTGCTTCTGCGGTCCACCGAGAAGTCCTGCCCGAAAGCGGTGCCGACATAAAGCGCAGGGACGAACGCTGCCAGCCTTCCTGTCCGGGAAAGTCTCACTCAACAAACCTTGATTGAAATGATTTGGGCGGAACGCCCGATGCTGGATGGGGAGCCCGGCACCAGGCCGGGCCCTGCTGCTTAGTGCAAGGTCCAGACGTACTGCATGTGCGTCCAATGCGCCACCGTTGCGCCGCCGCGGGTGGCTGGGTGGAAGCTGCACTTCATGATGCCGGTGCGGGCTGCTTCATCGAGCAGCGGGTCGCCGCTCGACTTGACGATCTTGGAGTCGACCGGCTTGCCTTGTTCGCTGATCAGGAAGCTCAGGGTCACCGTGCCCTGGTGCTCCGCCTTCAGCGAGGACTCTGGCCAGACGGGTTTTTTGCAGCTGGAGAAATCGGCGAGGGCGGGTTTGTCCACCGGGGCGTTGGTATCGCCCGCCGTGGCGCAGCCGGCGGCGGTCAGGCAGAGGGCGGCCATGACCAGGGCAGGAGCGGCGGTCTTCCAGCCGGAACGTTGTGGGGCAGGGCGCAGCAGGTGGGTAATACGTTGCATCAGGTCTCCTCCATTGGCCGCAATGGCCGTTCGTTGATGAGAGAACTGGAGTTTTTCCAGTTCGGATAAAGCGAGCGCCAGGCGATGGGCGCCGCCGGCATGGACACTGGCCAGCTCGTCGGCGATCAGTTCGCGCTCGGCGCGGATGCGGCGCGACAGCCACCACACCACCGGGTGATAGAACAGCACTGTTTCAATCGCGTTCTGCAGCAGGTTGACCAGGTAGTCGAAGCGGCGCACATGGGCCAGTTCGTGCGCCAGCAGCGCTTCCAGCAGGTCGGGCGGCATGCCGGACACCAGCGACGCGGGCACCAGCACCACCGGCCGCCACCAGCCTGCCGTGACGGGGCTGGCCAGCTGCGCCACGATGCGCAGGCGCACGCTGCGGCCGATGCCCAGCGCTTCGGCGAGGCGGTCGGTGCGCCGCTGCAGGCCGGCATGCACGGCGCCATGCCGTGCGGCGCGCTGGATCCACAGCAGGCCCGCCACCGTGCGCAGGCTGAGCGCACCGATGCAGGCGGCCCATGCGGCCACGATCAGGCCCATATGCTGTGCCATCAGCGGCCGCCACTCGTCGCGTGACACGCTCAGTTGCAAGGCGCCGGCGCTGGCGGCGGCGCTGGCCGCAGCGTTGGCGCTGAGGCGGGTGATGAGGTCGAAGGCCGGCCAGGCGATGCATAGCAGCAGCGCACCGCAGGCCACGAGGTAGCGGGTTTGCGGCCGCGCTCCGCGCAGCGCATGCAGCGCCAGTGCGGCGGCGAGCCCGATCAGCGCCCCCTGCCACAGGAAATGCAGCAGGGTCCAGCCGAGGGCGTCGATGATGGCGCTCATTCCTTGTCCTCCTTCAGCATGCGTTCGATCTCTTCACGCTCCTTGCGCGAGATGCCGGTGCGCAGCGCGGCCAGCACCAGGGCCTTGGCCGAACCGGCGAAGGCGCGCTGCAGCAGGTCCTGCAGCAGGTTGGTCTGCAGTGCGTCCTTCGGCTGCGCCGGCGCATAAATGTGCGAGCGCTGGCTCTCATCGCGGATCAGCAGGCCCTTGCCGTGCATGATCTGCATCAGGCGCAGCACGGTGCCGTAGGCCAGGTCCGGCTTTTCGGACAGCATGGCTTCGTGCACCTGCTTGGCCGTGGCGGAGCCGAGCGGCCACAGCGCCTGCAGCAGTTCCAGTTCAGCGGGAGTAGGTTTGGGTAGTGGCGTAGTCATGGTTCATCCTTGTCGATGAACCTAGATTAGTCTGTCTAGACAGAGATGTATACTTTAATCTGCAGCCGCGATTTTCCGCTGTTGCGTAAACTAGACAGCTTTGTATAGTTAGCTGCGGTTGCGCAGCAGGTGAGTATGGATGCGGGCCGCCAGGGCGCCGGGGGTGAAGGGTTTGGTAACGAAGTCGGCGGCGCCGACGGACAGGCCTTTGACACGGTCTTCCATTGCGTCCGCGCCGCTCAGGAAGATGATGGGAATCGATTGCGTCAGCGGGTTGGCTTTCAGCAGCCGGCAGCAGGTAAAGCCGTCCATCGACGGCATGCGCACATCCAGCAGGATCAGGTCGGGCTGCTGCGCAATCGCTTCGCGGTAGCCGTCCTCGCCATTGAAGGCCAGCGACACCCGGTAGGGCAGCTCGCTCAGCAGGTCGACCAGCATGCGCTGCTCGAACGCGGAATCTTCCACGATCAGGATGTGACGCACACTGGTATCGCTGGTCAGGTACATGCTTATCTCACTGCTAACAATCTCCCCATTATGCCCGCTTTCTTTATCAAAACAACCATTCAGAAAAATATAGTCATATTGCTGTGCATTGTGATTTTTGGTGAGTCTCCTCGGCTGTTTTTTACGGTAAAACAGGGTCTGTGTTGAGTAGCGATGAAGCAATGCAGCCGGCGGCGATCCGGCGCACCTGAAAGGGCAGCACGCTGTCCAATACAAGAAATTTTTTGGGAGGAAATTATGAAGCACACTGATTTCGGTCAGATGCCGTGTCCGATCGCCCGCAGCCTCGGCAAAGTTGGCGAGTGGTGGAGCATCCTGATCCTGCGCGATGCCTTTTACGGGCTGACCCGTTTCGATGAATTCGAGAAGAGCCTGAAGATTGCGCCGAACATGCTGACGCGCCGCCTGGCGGGCCTGGTGCAGAGCGGCCTGATGGAGAAGCGCCTGTACAGCACGCGCCCGCCGCGCTATGAATACCTGCTCACCGACGAAGGCCGTGCCTTCAAGCCGGTGCTGCTGTCCTTTATTGCCTGGGGTAACCAGCATCTCGCGCCGGAAGGGGCCAGCCTGCTGGTGGTGAGCCGCGAAACCGGCAAGCCGGCCCACCAGGTGCTGGTGGATGCCAACAGCGGCCTGGCCATCAACGACGAGGACTATATGTTCGCGCCCGGCCCGGCCGCCAATGAGGTCATGCGCATGCGCCTCAGCGAAGTGGGCAAGCGCGCCCACGTCTGAGTTCAGGGTTCAGGGTTCCAGCTGGCGGTAGACGGCGTTGGCAATGTCGCCCAGCGCCGCCTTCGGCACATTCGCCGACAGCGCATAGCCGAAACTGCCGTCTATCCAGTAGAACACGCTGACCGGGCCTTCCTGCGCGAAGCGGAAGCCGGTCTCCTGCTTGCCTTGCTGGCCTGAGCTCACATAGAGCGTCAGGCGCTGGCCGCTTGCGTCCGCATACATGAACTGCGCCACCGGGCCGCCGTCGCCCGGCAGCAGGCGGCCGCCCACCAGCTCGAATCCCTGCTGCGCCAGCAGCGGCGGCTTGAGCTGCGTGCCCAGCCGTTTCGAGAGCCAGGCCACCAGGTGCTGCTGCTGGTCGGCGCCCACTTCCACCGGATGCCGTACCTCGGGGCTGTACACGGCATGGGCCAGCGCCGCCTGGCGCGGCAGGGCCGTGCGCAGCTGTGCGGCCAGCAGTTCGTCCGATTGATGCATGCGGCCGTGCAGCATCCAGCCGCCCGCACCGCCCAGCAGGCCGGCGCCGATGGCAATCGCCAGCGTCGCCACCATGCGCGGCGCCGGCAGCCAGCTGCGGCGCGGCGCCTGCAGCAGGGCTTCGGGCAGCGCTTCGTCCAGCACGGGATTGAACAGGGCGCGCAGCGTAACGTTCTGTTCGCGGTAGGCGCGCAGGCGCTCGGCCTGCTGCGGATGGGCCGCGAGGTAATCATCCACCGCGGCGCGGCGCGCCTGCGGCAGGCGGCCGTCAACCCAGGCCTGCAGTTCGGCTTCGCTTACGGTATTCATTTCACCACCTTGAGGGGAGCGGGCAGGGGATGGCCCAGCATCAATAGCCGCAGCCGTTCGCGGCCGCGCGACAGGCGCGACATCACGGTGCCGGGCGGAATGCCCAGCGTGGCGGCCACTTCCTGATACGACATTTCCTCCAGCGCCACCAGCAGCAGCACTTCGCGCTGTTCCGGCGGCAGCAGGGCCAGCGCCGCTTCCATATCGCGCATCTCCAGCCGGGAGGAAGGCGCCGCGGCGAGATGCAGTTCCTCGCTCAGCTCCACCATCTCCGGCGCGCCGCGGCGCAGCCGGTCCACATGCAGGTTGTGCATGATGCTGAACAGCCAGGGCCGCATATCGCTGTTGCGGCGCCAGGACGACAGGCGGCTCCAGCCCCGCTCCACCGTATCCTGCACCAGGTCGTCCGCTTCACTGCGGTCGCCCAGCAGCGCCCGCGCATAGCGGCGCAGGCGCGGCAGGCAGGCGAGCAGGCTGGCGCTGTCGTCCTGCATCCGGCTTAGTCTTTCACCACGTGCCACACGTCCTTGAAGTTGTCGCCGCTGCGTTCGCCGGGCTTGCTGTCCTTGGCGTAGTAATACAGGGGCTTGCCCTTGTAAGCCAGCTGGCGCATGCCGTCGTCGCGCGTGATGGCGCTGTACGGCGCTGCCACCTCGGCTGGCGCCGCCACGGCGGGCCACAGCTTCAGACAGCCGTCCATGCAGACGCTCTTGCCGCTGTTGGCGCTGTCCTTGTCGAAGGTGTAGACGGTCATACCCTTGTCATCGACCAGGATGCCGTCGCTTTTCTTGAGCGGGTCGGCGGCGTGGGCGGCGCTGCTGAGCAGCAGGGCGGCGGCGAGGAATGCAAATGGTTTCATGGTGGTCTCCGTTGAGATTGAGAGGGACTGCACGAGGTATACGTGGCGTGCGGCCCCGCTATTCCATAAAACGTAAAATTCTTTTTCGCCTCAAGAATAGAACAAAAAATCCTGGAAGCGGCTTTTTCTGTCAAACAACCACAGGGAGATTCGCATGAACAAAGCAAGGATGTGGAAGAGTTATCTGGGCGTGCCGGTTCTGGCGGCAATGCTGAGCATGGGCTCGGCCTATGCGCAATCGCTGGCCAGCGGCGACCAGAAAGCGCTGAAGGACATGGCTATGGCCAATATGGCCGAAGTGGAAACTGGCAAGCTGGCGCTGCAAAAGTCGCAGAATGCCGAAGTGAAAGCCTTCGCGCAGCAGATGGTGGACGACCACAGCAAGGGCCTGGAGGAAGTGAAGAAGGTCGCCAGCGCCAAGAACGTGACGCTGCCAACCGAACTCGATGCCAAGCACAAGGCCATGGCGAAGAAGCTGGAAGGCCTGTCCGGCGACAAGTTCGACCGTGAATACATGGATCTGGCGGGCGTGAAGTCGCACAAGGAAGCCAAGGCCATCGTCAGCAAGGCGCAAACCGGCGCCAAGGACGCCGATGTGAAAGGCGTGGCAGCCAAGCTGCAGCCGACCATCGACCAGCATATGGGCCATGTGCAGCAGCTGAATGCCAGCCTGAAGGGCAGCACCTCGATGGGCACCAGCGGCAGTACCGGCGCCAGCGGCAGCGGAACGATGCAGGATAAAGGCACGCCTCCTGCGCCCAAGGATAGCGGCAATACCGATTCGCCCAACCATCCATCCAACCCGGCCAACAAGGTCACGAAGTAAATCCCCGCAGGCAGGGGCGCCGCTCCTGCCTGCCATCCCCTCCCGCCCCGCAGTCTTGTCGTAAAAACCATACCCTTTGTCAGTTTTTACATTGCAGCGCCGCATGGACGGCGAAGTGTGAAATAATGATTATCGGAAAAATTTACTGTGGGGAATCCAGTGCTGGATTTGTTCGCGCTCGACAACGAGGTCGTGCAGTGGGAAGCGGAATTGCCAGAGTCGCACGGCGTGCCGCGTCTGCATCTGCTCGCCCAGCTCGCCTGGCAGATGCGCCAGCGCGATGTCGCGCGCGCGGCCGAATATGCCGCGGAAGCGGTGCCCCTGCTGTTCCTGCTGCCGGAACATGAACAGAGCAACCTCTCCGCCCGCTTCATGCTGGTGGAAGCGGAGTCGCGCTGGCTGTTCGGCGAGCTGGATGCGGCGCAGGCATTGGCCGAACACGCGCAGCGCGAATTCGTCCGCCTGGAAGCGCCGCTGGGCGAATCCGATGCGCACTGGCTGCTGGCCTGGATTGCCACCGACCGTGGCGATTCCGCGCGCAGCGACCGCGAACTGGAACTGGCAGCCGCTGCTGCCCGCGCTGCGAATGAGCCGGTGCGTGTGGACGTATTCGAGGCTGCCGCGGCGCTGTGCAGCGTGTTCCGCAACCTGCAGAGCGCCATCAGCCGATGGGGCGGGCGCTTCAGTGAAGACCTGAACAGCCAGCATCCGGTGGTGGCAGGCTGGATCAGCGACTACCTCGGCACCAGCGCCTTCCAGGGCGCCGATTTCGGCCGCGCCATCAGCCACCTGATGGTGGCTTTTGAGGCGGCCATGGCCACCGGCCAGCTGCGCCGCGCCATCATCGTAGCCACCAATATCGGCAACGGCTTCACCAGCCTCAATGCGCACGATGCGGCACTGGAATGGATGCAGCGCGGCCTCGACATCGCGCGCCCCACCGGCTGGCCGATGAGCGTGGGCCTGTGCCAGATGCAGACGGCGGAAACCCTGCGCCAGCTGGGCCAGCGCGAATCCGCCAAGAGCCTGCTGCGCGAGGCGCTGGAGACCCTGCAGCCGGTGAGCGGCTCGCGCTGTTATGCGGTGGCGCTGGAGTACCAGGGCGACCTGGCGCTGGACTTGGGCGACTACGCGGCGGCGCTGAACAGCTTCCGCGACCTGGAGCGGCGCGGCCATGCGCTGGACCAGAGCGACTTCCAGAGCGGTGCACGGCGCGGCCAGGCGCATGCGCTGTCCATGCTGGACCGTCCGGAAGAAGCACTGGAAGCCGCGCGCGCCGCACTGGCAATGGCGCAGGGCGATCCCTATAACCGCATCGCCGCGCTGCGCGTGCTGGCCGAGATTCACGCGGCCCACATGCTGCCGAATCCTGAACCGATGGATGCACCCAACGCCGTGCTGCACTACCTGCAGCAGGCAATGGCAACGGCGGCGACCATCGAAGGCTATATCATTCCCGGCGTGCTGCTGGATGCGGCGGCACGCGAATACGCTGCCAGCGGCGACTACGGCCGCGCCTACGAAATCTCGCTGCAGGCCAGCGCCGCGCGCGACCGCACGCACAGCCAGGAAGCCACCAACCGCGCCATCGCCATGCAGGTGCAGTACCAGACCGAGCGCGCGCAGACGGAAGGCGAGCACCATCGCCAGCTGGCCGAAGCGGAAGCGCGGCGCTACGAAGTGCTGGAACAGACCAATGCAGCGCTGAGCCACCTGAGCGCGATCGGGCAGGAGATCACGGCGCACCTGGATTCCGGCGCCGTGTTCCGCGCACTGGACCGCCATGTGCACGGCCTGCTCGATGCAACGCACTTCTCCGTCTTCCTGCTGGAGCCGAACGGCCTTTACCTGCACTGCGCTTTCGGCGTGGAGGCCGGCCGCACGCTGCCTGCCACGCGCCATGCGCTGGACGACCCGCAAGCCAATTCCGCACGCTGCGTGCGCGAGCGCCGCGAGATCCTGATCGAGATCGATGGTGATGCGGTAACGCCGAACCTGATTCCCGGATCGCTGGAAACGCGCAGCCTGCTGTTTGCGCCCCTGAGCATCGGTGAGCGCGTGCTGGGCGTGATGACGGTGCAGTCGATGACGCCGCATGCTTACGATGAACGCGAACGCATGATCTTCCGCACGCTGTGCGCCTATGGCGCCATCGCGCTGGACAACGCAGCGGCTTACCGCCAGGTCGCTGCCACGTTGAAAACACTGAGTGCGACGCAGGCGCAGTTGCTGGAAAAGAATTTGGAACTGGAACGCGCGTATAAAGCGCTGGAAGATGTGAGCCTGACCGACCAGCTGACCGGGCTGCGCAACCGCCGCTTCTTCCTGCAGCATGTGGAGTCCGACGTGGCGCTCAGCCTGCGCCGCTACGATGAAGGCGCTACATCCGCCTCGCCGGACCGCGACCTTGTATTCTTCATGGTGGACCTGGACTATTTCAAGGAAGTGAACGACACCCACGGCCACGCTGCGGGCGATGCGGTGCTGGTGCAGATGCAGGAGCGCCTGCGCGAAGTGTTCCGCGAAACGGACTATCTGGTGCGCTGGGGCGGCGAAGAATTCCTGGTGCTGGCGCGCGCAATCCAGCGCGGCGAAGCGCATGCGGTGGCGGAGCGGGTGCGCACGGCCGTCGCTTCACGCCCGTTCGAGCTGCCGGGCGGCGCGCTGATCCAGCGCACCTGCTCGATCGGCTTCGCCTGTTTCCCCTTCCTGCCGCAGGCGCCGCGCCTGCTCAACTGGTCGCAGGTGGTGGAGCTGGCCGACCAGGCGCTGTACATCGCCAAGCACTCCGGCCGCAATGGCTGGACGGCGCTGTACGCCACCGAGAACACGCCGCAAGGCGATCTGTTCGACCATCTGGTGACGGACCTGCGCCACGCCATCGAGCGCGGCGAAGTGAAAGTCATTACCAGCCTCACGCAGCCGCTGGCGCTGGACGGCGCACCGCGCCGACTCGGTTTGAGCAGCGCGGCTGCTTAATACTGTACCGGCGCCTCCACCGTAATCTCGGTCTTCAGCGAATTCGCGATATAGCACTTGTCGTGCGCTTCGTGGTGGATTGCCGCGATTTCCTCTTCGCCGGGCCAGGCCGTGCCGGCGAACACGATGTTCGGGCGCAGCGTGATGTTCGTCATCGACATGTGGCCCTGCGCGTCCTTCTCCAGCAGGCCGACCGCGTGGTCGCTGTAGCTCTCCACTGCGTGGCCGCGCTTTGCCGCAATCGACAGGAAGAACAGCATATGGCAGCTGGAGGCGGCAGCCACCAGCGCTTCCTCCGGATCCACGTTGTCGGCATTCGACATCGGCAGCGGCACCGACAGCGGCGACGACGATGCCGGCACCCGCAGGCCGCCATCAAAAATCCACTCGTGTGCGCGGCTGTATTTCTGGTCGAGGAAGGCCTGGCCCTTGCGCTGCCATTCCAGTTTTACTTCGAATTGCATGAATGCTCCTGTTACTGTGAATAGGAACTGGCAATGGTATCTTATTCCGTGAGTGCCACAGTTAATCCATTGAAGAAGGGTCTTATGAATTCCTCGTTCACCGCGTCGATACCACATCTTCAGACGGAACGGTTCACGCTGCGCGAGTACCGGCGCAGCGACTTCGAACTCTTTGCAGGCCATCTGGCGGATGCCGAGAGCTCAGCGCATCTGGGTTCGGCTGATCGTGCAACGGCCTGGCGCATCTTCAGCTCACATGCTGGCCTGTGGCTTCTGGACGGTGCCGGCTGGTGGGCGGTGGAGGACAGGCAAACCGGCCAATTGGTCGGCAACGTGGGCGCCTTCTTCCGCGAGCAGTCAACGGTGATGGAGGTGGGGTGGAATACCTATCGGGCGTTTTGGGGAAAAGGAATCGCCGGTGAGGCGGCTGCGGCCGTCCTGAACTACGCGTTCCAGGTGCGGCATGAGCCAAAAGTCCAGGCTCTCATCACTTCCGGCAATGAATCGTCGCGCCGCGTCGCCGAACGTCTGGGCATGGCTTATGAAATGGAGACCGAGCTCAATGGCAAGCCAGTCGGCTGTTACACGCTTGAGCGTGCGTGAGCCGATGCGGCCCGGAGTATACTCAGGGTCTTCCATCATCCATGTCCGCCATGCCAAAAACACGCTGCTCCTGGGCCAATCCGGCCAACCCGCGTTATATCGCCTATCACGACGAAGAGTGGGGCGTTCCATGCCACGATGAACTGCGTTTGTTCGAGATGCTGAATCTGGAAGGCGCGCAGGCGGGGCTGAGCTGGGAGACGATTCTCAACAAGCGTGAGACGTATCGCGAGGCCTTCGACCAATGGGATGCGCACAAGATAGCGGCTTACGGGCCGGAGAAGGTGGCGGAGCTGCTGGCCAATCCTGGCATCGTGCGCAACCGGCTCAAGGTGGCAGCGGCCATCAGCAATGCGCAGGCCTACCTGCGGCTGCTGGAAGAGGGTTCGTCGCTGGATGAGCTGCTATGGTCTTATGTGGACGGCAAGCCGATTGATGCGCGTGTCGCCAATCCCGGCGACCGGCAGGCCAAGACGGCGCTGTCCGACCGCATCTCCAAGGACCTGTCGAAGCGCGGTTTCAAGTTCGTCGGCTCCACTATCATCTACGCCTATATGCAGGGCATCGGTATGGTCAACGACCATGACCTGAGCTGCTTCCGCCATGCCCAGTGCAAGCGCCTTGCCTGAGCGCCGCGTCGTTCTCGATCTCGCGTTTGATCCCGAACGCCTGAACCGCGAACGCGCCAGCTGCGGCGGCAGGCTCCATTACATCGCCCTCGCAGCCGAGCCCGTGTCCACAATGGGGTCAGGCACCAAGGTGGACACGGGCTCGGCCATGCACGGCATGCAGCGGATCGAGCTGGGCGAAGGCGCTACGCTGGACCTGTTGATTGGTGATCCTGAGCAGATGCTGGGTGAGGTGGCGGCACGGATAAATCACTTTATCCTACCCGCCGGAACGCCCGCGAGCCGCTTGCTTGGCCGGATGGCCGCGCCGCACGCCACTCTGCAGGCCGAAGATGCCGATGACGAAAAGCGCCGCGCGCTGCGTGCCGCTGGCTTCAGCTGGGAAGAGGAACAGGAAGGACCATGGCTGCATGCCCGCTACACGAGCCAGCGCCCGCAGCCGCCCGCAGTGCCGCCGCCGTCGAAACGCGCCGTGGTCATCGGCGCCGGTCTCGCCGGCGCGGCAGCGTGCGAGCGCCTTTGCGCACGCGGATGGCAGGTGACGCTGGTCGAGCGCCACGAGGCGCCGGCGCAGGAAGCATCCGGCAACCGCGCGGGCATCTTCATGCCGCTGCTGTCGAAAGACGACAATATCCCGACCCGCCTGGCGCGCGCGGCCTTCCTGTATGCTCTGCGCCGCTGGCAGGCGCTTGGCGGACTCGGGACGGCCATCGACGGCGCGCAGTGCGGTGTGCTGCAGCTGGCGCGCGATGCGGAGCACGCCGTCCTGCAGAAGGTGCTTGCCGATCAGTGGCGCTATCCGCCCGAATTCGTGCAATGGCTGGATGCAGAAGCGGCAAGCAGCAAGCTCGGATCTGCCACGCCGTATGGCGCATGGCTATTCCCGCAAGGCGGCTGGGCCACTCCGGCATCGATCTGCGCCGCCATGCTCGCGGGTTGCGGCAGCAAGCTGCAGCGGCGCTTCCACGCAGAGGCGGTCAGGCTGGAACGCCATGGCGAAGAATGGCAGGTGCTTGCCGCTGACGGCAGCGTGATCGCGCAGGCGCCGGATATCGTCATCGCCAACGGCGCAGGTGCGATGGAACTGCCGCAAACAGCGCCCCTGCCGCTCTACACCATGCGCGGCCAGGTCACCCACCTGAGCGAAGGCGAGTTCCCCACGCTGCCCCTGGTGGTGTGCCGCGAAGCGTATATGACACCGCCGGTGGACGGCATCGTCAGCGTGGGTGCAACGTACGACACCGACCGCGACGCCGCCCTGCGCGCCGCAAGCCAGCAGGAGAACCTGCAGCGCGCGGAAGAAATCCTGGGACAGGAAAGGATCGCAGCGCAGCGCGCCACCGAGCCGCCGCTGCAAGGCCGGGTGGGCTTCCGCTGCATGGCGCCGGACCGTCTGCCGCTGGTGGGCACGCTGCCCGACTACAGCGCCGTCGGCAAACCGGAACGCCCGCGCGACGTGCAGCGCCATCCTGGCCTGCATTGCCTTTTAGGCTACGCCTCGCGCGGCCTGATCTGGGCGCCGCTGGCCGCCGAGTTGCTCGTTAGCCAGCTGGAGGGTGAACCGCTGCCGCTGGAAGCGAGCCTCGCCGCCGCCCTCGATCCGGCCCGATTTTTGTTAAAAAACCGCCGCCGGACTGTGGCGGATGCGCCATAGTCGGCCTGCAAACTGTCCTGTGCAAGCTATAATTGCGCTAACGAAACGTGCGCAGGAGCAATAGAACATGGACGATCAAACCGGCTCACCGGAGCTGTTCCTGTTCCTGGCTTCGACCGTGCATGACATGAAAAATTCGATCAGCGTGCTGAGTGGCACGCTGGAGAATCTGCTGGTGCAGGCGCAGCCGGGACAGGAGCCGCAGGGCTACCCGCAGATGGCGCATATGCTGTACCAGACCCGCCGCCTGAACGACAACCTGATGCAGCTGCTCGCGCTGTACAAGGACCTCGGCAAACCCGACTACCCCTTCGACCCGCGCCCTGTGCAGCTGGGTGAACTGGTGCAGCAGGTGGCCGACCAGGGGCGCGTGCTGCTGCAGTCCAAGCAGATCACGCTGGACCTCGAATATGACCCGGAAGCGATCGGCACTTTTGACGAAGACCTCGTCATCGGCGTGCTGGCGCATGCCATCAACAACGCCGTGCGCTACACGCGCGACCGCATCCGCCTCGCCATTACCGAGAGCGACGGCTGGCTTGAGTTCCGCGTTGAAGACAACGGCATGGGCTTCCCCCCGTCGATGCTGGAAGCCGGCGCCGCAGTCGGCAAGGGCGTGAACTTCCTCACCAATAGCAGTGGCCTCGGCCTCTTCTTCTCCAGCGAAGTGGCACGCATGCACCGGCATCGCCAGCGCAACGGCAGCATCGCGCTGGAAAACGGCGGCGTGCTGGGAGGCGGCTGCTTTATCCTGCGACTACCATGAATTCGCCGCTGCCTACTGTTAAAAAGATCGGCGACATTACGGACGTCGACTGGAGCGAGAAGCGCTACCTGATCGTCGATGACTTTGTCGGCATCCGACAGCTGCTGCGCGAATCGCTGCGCAATATCGGCGCGCGCCACATCGACCAGGCGTCGAGCGGCGGTGAGGCCATGACGCTGCTGGCGCGCACCCACTACGACGTGGTGCTGTGCGACTTCAACCTGGGGGAAGGCAAGAACGGCCAGCAGGTGCTGGAAGAATCGCGCGCGCGCAACCTGATGATTCCGAGCAGCGTGTGGCTGACGGTGTCTGCCGAGAAGAGCGTGGAGTCGGTGATGGGCGCGGCCGAACACCAGCCGGACGCCTATATCATCAAGCCGATTACCGAAGGCGTGCTGCTCACGCGGCTCAACCGCGTGTGGCACAAGAAGCAGATCTTCCGCGAGATCGACCAGGCTTATATCGAGAAGGACTACCTGCGCGCGGCCAAGCTGTGCGACGAGCAGATTGCCGCCAACAAGATCCATGAGATCGACCTGCTGCGCATGAAGGCCACGCTTTATTTGAAGGCCGGCGAGACTGAGCTGGCGCGCGCCGTGTTTGAACGCGTGCTGGAAGACCGGGAGTACAACTGGGCGCGCACGGGCCTGGGCAAGATCCGCATGGCGAACGGCGAGTATGAAGCCGCGCGCCAGATGTTCAATAACGTGATGGCGGAGAACCGCTTCTATATTGACGCCTACGACCAGCTGGCGGCGTCATTGCAGATGATGGGACGCCATGAAGAGGCTTGCGCCGTGCTGGAGAACGCCACGAGGCTGTCGCCGAATTCCGTGCCGCGCCAGCGCAACCTGGGCAACACGGCTCTGCGCATCGGCAATATCCCTTTGGCTGAAAAGGCCTTCCGCAAATGTATTGCGATGGGCGAGTACTCGATTGCGAAGACGGTTGACCCTTACTTCGGCCTGGCGCGCGTATGCGGCCAGAAGAACGATGTGAAGGAAGCGCTGGCGCTGCTGGTGATCGCGCGGCGCGACTTCCCAGGTGATATGGCCGAACTGCGCGCCAAGATCACCGAAGGCATGGTCTACCACGAGAGCGGCGACTACCGCCGCGCGCGCAAGGCGGGCGACGAGCTGGAAGAGATGCTGAAGAACGATCCCGCACGTCCCGACACGGCAACCTGCATGGAAATGGCGACGCTGCTGTTTGCGGTCGGCGTAAAGGATGCGCCGGTGGAGCTGCTATGCCACGTCATCCGCAACAACCACGACAACCAAGTGCTGCTGGACGACGTGCACAAGATCTTCGAAAAAGCGCGCATGAACGACGAGGCGGATGACCTCATCAACTCCTCGCGCCGCGAAGCGTCGGACATCATGAACAAGGGCGTGCTGCTGTGGAAGACCGGCAAGCTCACCGAGGCGGTGGAATGGATGCGCGAAGCGCGCCAGCGCCTGCCGGACAATATGCGTATCCTGTTCAACTCCGCGCAGATGATCATTACGCATATGCAGAAGCATGGCTACGACGAAGCCCTGATGACGGAAGCGAACGGGGTGCTGATGCACGTCGACCAGATCGCGGCTGGCCAGCAGCGCTTTGCGCAGCTGATCGAACAGCTGCAGCAGCTGATTCCTGGCCGCGGCATCACGCCCGCGCAGCCGGAAGCAGTGGAACTGGTGGAGGTCGATGAAGAGGCCGCCATCGACGACGACATCGCGGCCCTCCTCAGCGAGCCAGCCCCCGAGCCCCCCAAACGCCGCAGCCGCTTCGACCACGACGACTAAAAAGTTTCCTGAAAAATGGGGACAGACCCTATTTAAATTAAATAGGGTCTGTCCCCATTTTTCAGGAAATGTTGTTACTTGGCAGGCTTGCGCTTGGGCTTGGGCGGGGCTTCGGGCTCGGGCGTGGGCTGCGGCTTGACCGCGTTGTCGGCGGCCATGGCTTTGGTGACTGCTTGCGCGAACTGGTCTTGCAGCATGTTCCACCAGGCGGCGGGATTGGCCATCTGTGCCGAGGCCGCAGTGGCTGGATCGGGTGCCGGCGGCGCTTTTGGCGGCTCCGGCACCTCGCTGGCCTTCGGCTTCTCGGCCTGCTGGAAGAAGGCCGAGGCATAGGGGATGGTGTCGAACAGCGATTTGTCGCCACTGCCCGCCTGCTGCATCGAATGCGCCATCGTCTCACCCATCGATTTCAGCGTGGCGATGGTGTTGCGCTGCACTTCCAGCGCCTGGATGCTATTGCGCAGCATCGTCGAGTTCAGGCTCAGCCAGGCTTCTACCGCCTTCAGGTCGTTAATCTTCTTGTCCAGCTCATCCACCGACAGCGTCGGCGTTGCGATGCCGGGCACGCCCATGCTGCCCCACAGGTTCTTGACGAAGTCGAGCGTGTCGTTCATGAGGGGCATCTGTTGGTTGCTCATGGCAGTCTCCAAGGGGCAGGGCAAGCGCTAAGCGTAGCAGAAGGAGAGACGTTACACTAGCGGTATGGCAATGGCGACCCTTTCTCCCCGCGTCCGGCGCGTGCTCGTGCTCGGCGCGCTCACGGCAGCACTGCATTACGCGACGATCAACTGGCTGGCCGGCCGTATCGGCGTGCAGCAGCATGAGGACCGCCCCACGCCTGTCGCCGCCCAGATCCGTTTCACCACGCCTGCGCCGGCCGCCGTGGCGGCGCCGCCTGCGCCCCCTGTCCCGAAGCCCGCCGCCGCACCGAAGCCGCGCCCGCCTAAAAAAGCGCCGCCGGCCGAGCCTTCGCCCGCATCCGATGCGGGACCTGCGGAAGCGGGCGTGGTGGTGGCTTCCGGCGAGCCGGATGCTGCAGCACAAGGCGAGCCTGCCGCCGCCGAGCCCACACCCGCGGCGCCAGCGCCGGAGCCGCAAGCGGGCGCTGCTCCCGGTGCCGCGCCGGTACAATCCGCGCAGGCTGCACCCAGCACTGATCCAGGGCCGGACGGCGTGCGCCGCTTCAATGTCAACCTGCCGCCATCTGCCGCGTTCGAGCTGAAGGTGCTGCGCACCGATGCCGATGGCACGAAATGGAATGGCGTGGCGGAGATGAAATGGCAGACCGACGGCAGCCGTTACACGTCCAGCCTGGAAGTCGGCATCAGCATGCTGATTACGCGCGTTAACCTGCTGTCGCTGGTCAGCGAGGGCACGGTGGACGATAACGGCATTGCGCCGGTGAAGATGATGGAAAAGCGCCGCAACCGTTCCGCCACCAACACGCATTTCGATCAGGACGAGAAGCGCATCACTTTCTCTTCCAACGCCGCGAATGTGCAGCTGCTGCCCGGCGCGCAGGACAAGGCGACCGTGCCTTTCCAGCTCGCCGCCATCGGCCGCGCGGACGTGAACCAGTTCTCCGGCGATATCGATATCCAGGTCGGCGAAGACCGCGGCGCCGTGATTTACCGCTTCCAGCTGGTGGGTGAGGAGGAGCTGCAAACGGAGATGGGCAAGCTGGTGACGCTGCGCCTGGCGCGTCCGCCGCGCCCCGGCAGTTATGGCTCGCGGCTGGATATCTGGCTGGCGCCAAGCCTGAACTGGTATCCGGTGCAGATCAGGAATACGGAAGGCAGCGGTGCCGTGACCACGCAGACCGTCACGAAGATTACGAGCGCTGCTCAATAAGGAATCGAAGATGAACGTTTTGAAGATTGCAGTACTCGGCGCCGCGCTGGTGGCCGCCACGGCGATGGCGGACGATGAGCACCCCAGCGTGAAGCGTGCATTCAGCCTGCCGCCATCGGCCGACCTCACTTATGCGGTGAAGGCGAGCAGCCATGGGCTGCCGCTGTCCGGCACCGGCACCGTGAGCTGGCGCCAGGGGGACGGCAAGTATTCACTGCTGACCGAAGCGCGCTCCGGCCTGTTCGGCAAGGTGCTGGAGCACCGCAGCGAGGGCGCCATCGACGAATTCGGCCTGGCGCCCGCCAGCTATTACGAGAAGCGCATCCGCAAGGATCCCACCACAACCACCTTCCGCCGCGACGACGCCGTGATCGGCTTCCAGGGCAGCGAGAAGAGCTATCCGATCAAGGGCGGGGAGCAGGACCGCAGCAGCGCGCCCTGGCAGCTGGCCGCCATCGCGCGCAAGTCGCCCGAGAAGTTCAAGGCGGGCAGCGAGTGGTCCTTCTTCGTGGCGGGCCGGCGCGACGCCGAGCCCTGGGTGTTCAAGGTGGTGGGCACCGAAACCCTGCAAACCCCGATGGGCGAGGTGAAGGCCCTGCATTTCTCGAAGGCGCCGCCGAAAAACAACAAGGGCCAGCAGGTGGACCTGTGGTTGGCGCCGTCCATGGAGTGGTACCCGGTGCGCATCCTCTTCATGGAGGAAGACGGCGACTCCTTCGACCAGCAACTGGAGAAAGTTGCAAAGAAGTAACACCTTAAGGGCCGGGGAGGCAAACGGAACTGGTATACTTGCGTCCCCGCTTAGCGTTGCGAGATGATGTCAATCTTGCACTAAGCCGGCAAGATTTCCCGGAGCCCAATGAATATCATGGCAAGCGCAGCCACCGCTGCGGACCACAATCCAACCGTGCAGGAACAGCAGGACGCCCTGCAGGTTCACTTCCAGCCCCACATTTCGGCAGACGAGATCGAGCAGGTGTATCACCTGAAGCGCGCGCAGCCGCTGCTCCAGGTGTTCACCGCGCTGTTCCACGGTGGCTTCGAGGGCGTGCTGGTGCGCCTGCTGGTGCTGCGCGAGCTGGCGAACGACCCGAGCGTGTCCTCGTTCTCGCGCGCCGACATCAATACCCGCCTCGCCTACCTGCTGCCGGAAAGCCTGGAGACGGTGCTGAACCGCCTGCGCTCCAACGGCCTGCTGGCCTGGGATGCGCAGCAGGGCGTGTACCGCGTGACACCGATGGCGCGCAATGTGCTGTCGGCCATCGACGGCCTGCTGGCGCTGGGCCAGGACGATGATGAAGCCGAAATGGGCTTCCTGCTGTCGCAGGTGGCCGGCGCCCAGGCCGTGGGCGGCATCACCGCCGACCAGCTGCAGCACCTGCTGGGCCGCCTGGTGGACCTTACCGAAGAATTCCGCGACGCCATCGCCTCCGGTTCCGAATTCCGCCTGCGCGAATCGCAGGCCAAGTGGCACCAGGCTTGCGACTGGGTAGAGAAGGGCAGCGAGATCCTGCGCGCCATCACCAGCGACGAGAATGCGGACAGCGCCACCCACCGCGCCGCCCAAGCCATCGGCCGTGCCCAGAGCGCGCTGCTGAATATGCAGGGCATGTTCTCGCGCGCGCTGAACCAGATCGAGCGCCAGCGCGTGCACCTCGGCCAGTCCGGCCTGTCCACCACCGACATCAAGCGCTGGCTGCTGGAGCACGACGACCTGGCCTCGCTGGCGGAAGACGCCATCGACCAGCCGGTGAAGCCGCTATTCATCACGCCCGCCGAAATGATCGACGTGGCCGAAACCGAGCTGCTCGCCGAACGTGCGGGCGTCCAGGGCAACGGCCTGCCGGCCGGCCAGGATGCGCCGACCACCATCAACGATACGCCTGCAATGCAAAAAGAACTGGACGACTGGCTGGCACGCCTGTCCGACTTCGCCAACCTGAACAACTTCCCCAGCATTGCCGAGGAGTCGCCGAAAGAAATTCCGGTGCACGAATCGCTGCTGCCGGCCAGCTTCGCTGTCGCGTCCTACCGCGCCTCGCTGCTGCCGCTGCTGGGCGACGCCGCCGAAGCGAGCCTGCAGGGCGCGACCGCCGAACTGGCCCGCCTGCCCCTGGCGTTTACGCCGAGCGACACCATGATCAAGCTGCCCGATCTCGAAGTGGCGGCCATGTCCATGGCATCCCTCTCACTGATTCTTGAAAGCGGCAAGGCCGATGAATGACGATTCCCAAATCCTGATTGCGCGCCTGCTCACGCACCAGACGCTGCGCCGCGACGACAAGCTTGTGAAGCGCGCCCTGTCCGATGAGCAGTTCCGCGCCGAAGTCGATGCGCGCCTGCTGGCCACCGGCATGAAGCTGCTCGATAACGTCTATGCCGACCACGTAACGCTGGCGCTGCACCGCGCCATCGAGCCGAAGATTTTCGGCGCGCGCGACGTATGGCAGAACAATAACTTCGGCCTGGCCCGCGACGGCGTTGCGCTGCTGGTGGTGCTGTGGGCGCTGATCATCCTGCCCAAGCGCGAACGGCAGGAAACGCACCAGCAGGCGGACGATGAGCAGAACGATATGTTCGGCAAGGAGAAGCCGGTGCCGCGCGCGGAGGATACCTCCATCGGCATCCCCTACAAAGCGCTGCTGGCCGACTTCGGCGACAAGCTTGGCAAGAAGACCCGCCTCGACATGAACCTCGGCATCCTGTCCCGCCTCGGCTTCATTGAACGCCGTGGCGACATCCTGCTGGAAGGTCCGCTGCTGGACCTGCTGATGGATACCGATCTGCTGAAAGAACGCATCATCAACGGCGCGCTGGCCGACGTGTTCAAGCGCGCGCCGGCGCAGGTAGTGCATATTCCGCGCGCCGTGCTGGCTGAAGCCGCCGCCGCGAACGATGCCGCAGAAGCGGAGGCGCAGGCAGAAACAGCGCCGTCCACCGATACCCCGACCGAAGGCTGAGCCCATGTTCCATATCAAATCGCTAGAACTGGTCCACTGGGATTACTGGCAGCGCATCAAGAACATTCCACTGGATGCGAAAATCATCACCATTGCAGGCCAGAACGGCAGCGGCAAGACCACGCTGCTGGACGCGCTGCGCACCCTGTTCGGCCTCGATTGCTCGATGGGCCGCACCTACAAGCACTACGCGCGCCACTCCGGCCAGCAGACCGCATGGCTGCGTGCCGTGGTGGACAACCGCGCCGTGGGCAAGCAGCTCTCCAATCGTCCCTTCCGCAGCAGCGGCTTCTTCGCCGATGATGAAGTAACGCTGTTCTGCCAGATCCAGAAGAACGGCGGCGACTGGAAGCGCCAGTACCTGATGCGCCCGGGGAATATCGAAATCGAGGAAGTGACCGAAGCTTCCGACTGGCTCGGCGTGGAGAACTACCGCAAGCGCCTCGCGAACGCGGGCCTGTCGCCCGCGATGGCGAAGGTGCTGGCGCTGGAGCAGGGCGAAACCGACAAGCTGTGCGAATACGCGCCGCGCCAGCTGCTGGACCTGGTGTTCCAGGTGTTCGGCGACAAGGAAGTGCTGGATGCGTATGACGAAGCGAAGCGCCATCAGCGCGATACCGAAGAAGAGCTGAAGCGCTTCGAGGCGGAACTGGAATCATCGAAGACAAACCTGGAAGGCCTGCGCCTGCGCGTGGCGAACTACCACCAGTGGGAAACGCTGCACAAGGAACGCCGCAACCTGCAGGAGGAAGTGCTGCCGTCGCTGGAATATCACGAGGCACGCGAGAAAGCCAACAACATCAGCCGCCAGCTGCGCGAAGCGCGCAAGCCGCTGGCCCAGGCAGACCAGCTGCTGGACGAGAAGCGCAAGGAAGTCGCGCGACAGGCCAAGGCGCTGAAGGATGCGCAGGAACAGGAAACCCTGCTGGAGCAGGAATCCACCGTGCTGCAAAGCCGCCTCACGCAGCTGAATGCCAAACTGAAGCCGCTGGACAGCCTGATCGAACAGAAAACCCGCCTGCAGAAGCTGGCGGCCGAATCCGGCGCCGATATTGCAGACGTGGCCAAGCAGCTGGAAGAGAAAGAAGCCGAGCTGGCGAAGCTGCGAGCGGCGCGTGACGCCGTGTCCTCGCGCATTGCGGGCGACAAGGCCACCATCTCCGCGCTGCAGGGCAAGACCTCGATGCCGGAGCCGGACAATGTGCGCGCCATGCGCCGCGCATTGAACGATGCGAATATTCCGCACGCCATGCTGTCGGATATCGTGGAAGTCACTGATCCGAAGTGGCAGGGCGCCGTGGAAGGCGTGCTGGGTGGCTATGCCTCCGTGGTGCTGCTGGAACGCGCAAGTGATGCCTCCGCCGCCTATCGCCTGGCCGAGAAGGAGCGCTACCGCCACTTCATCGTTCCGGAACTGGTCACTGCGCACCAGCCGAAGAACCAGAGCCTGCTGTCCATCGTCCGCTTCAGCGCCAAGGCGCCTGAGTGGCTGATCGACCAGCTGGCGCGCATCACGCGCGTGGAATCGGTGGACGAGGGCGCGAAGCTCGGCAACATCGAAGAGTGGATCACGCCGGACGCCTACCACAAGGAACGCCGCGGCGGCCGTTCGCTGTTCGTTGAAGCCTCGCGCTACCGTTTCGGTTCCGCAGGCCGCACGCAGCGTATGGATGCGATCCAGAAGAACCTGCCGGCACTGGAAGCGGAAGAAGACAAGTACACGCTGTCGATCAGCAAGCTGGCTTCCGAAACCAGCGCGCTGAAAGCCCGCGTGGCCGGTGTGGACGCCGTCAAGGAACTGACCGCGCGCGCCGACGAATTCGACGAAGCGGCACGTGCTGCCGTGCCGCTGCGCGCCGAGCGCACGGAAGTCGGCAGCCGCCTCGGCGAGCTGCAGGGCCTGATGAAGAATGCCACCGTGACCCGCACCCGTGCGGACACCACCTGGCAGAACGCGCGCATGGCCCTGTCCGAATCTGAAGCGGGCATGCGCCTGAACTACAAGAAGCAGCTGGAACAGCGCAGCGACCACGCCCGCTCGCTGCTGGCGCTGCGCCGCCAGTGGCGCCACCTGCCGGGCGCATGGAAGCGTCCTGCACGCCGCGCCGCGCTGGTGGAACAGCACCAGAACGCACACCAGGTGGACCTGCGTATCGCCAGCCTGCAAACCAGCCTGGCGCGCGACGACTGGGAACTGGATGCGACGGTGATCGACCAGTACCACCGCCTGAACGACCAGCTGAACAGCCGCAAATCGGAGACCGAAGAGCGCCGCTACCAGAACAACCGCGCGATCGAAGCGACCGGCAATGCCCGCGGCGCCTACATCGAACGCTTGCGCTACACGATCAAGACCTACACGGCCAACATCAAGGAACTGGGCCAGCTGGCCAACATCGAAGTGCACGCCGACCCGGTCAAGCTGGAGAACGACGACCTGCTGCTGGCCCAAGCCGGCCTGCATGTGCGCTTCAAGTTCGACGGCAAGGCAGTGATTGGCATGAATGACGGCGAAGCGTCCGGCGGCCAGCAGGTGATGAAGTCGCTGGTGCTGCTGATTGGCCTGCTGAAGTCCGAAGATGGTTCCGGCGGCTTCGTGTTCATCGACGAACCGTTCGCCCACCTGGACATCCGCAACATCCAGTTGGTCGGCGAGTTCCTGAAGAACACCGAAGCCCAATACCTGATGACGACGCCGCTGACCCACAACACCGACGTCTACGACCCTTCCGAACTCACGCTCATCACGAGCAAGAAAAAGAAGGACACGCAATGGGCGCAGCCAATCTTCGTGCTGCAGCGCCGCCAGTCAAAAGCCGCCTGAAAACCTGACAACACGGTGCCTGACCCCATGGTGTCAGGGACACCATGGGGTCAGGCACCGTGTGGCAGACTTTGTTGCCTTATTCGAGGTCGGGCAGAGCGGGCTGGGCGCGGCGCCAGCGCAGCATGCCGAGCGAGTAGTAGCCGAAGTAGCCGGCCAGCAGGCCGAAGGCGGCCATCGTCATCGGGTGCAGCAGCACCATTTCGCGCGTCAGCGGCAGCGGCGATGCAGACTGGCGGTTGAGGTAGAGTTCAATGCCCATGCCCAGCACGCGCGCGGCGAACAGCAGGCAGATCACCATGCCGAACCGCTGGTAGGGCTTGAAGAAAACGCGCCGCCCCTGCGTTTCCGTACGCGTTTTCGCCAGTGCGTAGCGCGCCAGCCAGCCGCCGGCCAGCGCAGCCGCGCCGAGGCAGGAAATCGCCAGCACATCGTTGATCGTCGCCAGCGCCGATATCACCATCAGCAGCGGGAAGCCGACCGCGCCCGTCCAGTGCTTCCACATCAGGGACTCCTGCCGCGCGAACAGCGGCTTCAGGCGCATGTAGATGCGCCATACCAGCAGGGGAATCAGGACAAGAAGGGCAAGGGTGGTCAGTTCCATGAGTGCAGAGTCAGTCGTTGGAAACAGGATTGTACAGCCAGCGCCGGACGATTTGACTTTTGCCTCCGGCCTCAGCAAACTCGTCTGATTCCAACGCACCGCTACCACTGCTCATGACCGTCCGCAATCCCCTGGTTCCGCCAATGCTTGGCCTGATGGCGTCTTCGCCGGCGACCGGTGCCCAGAACGGCTACCAGTTGCCTCCTGCCCCCCTGCAGGCGCTGGTGGACGCGCCGCGTGCGCCCATGCTGTCGCTCGGGCCGAAACGCACTCTCGCGGCCCTGGTAGCCATGCCGCCCTTGCCGGGCATCGCGGAAGTGGCGCAGCCCGAACTCAAGCTGGCGGGCATGCGCATCAATCCCCGCACCTACGCGGCGAGCAGTTTCACTTTCGGCACGGATCTTTCGCTGCTCGATATCGGCACGCAGAAGGAGGCTCAGGTCTCCGGCCTGCCGAAAGACCTGCGCATCGCCAGCCTTGCCTGGTCGCCGGACCAGCGTTATCTCGCCTTCACTCATGTTGCTTACGACGGAAAGAACGCGGGCATGGAACTTTGGCTGCTGGATACCGAGTCGCGCACGGCGAAGAAGCTGCTGAACCGGCCGCTGAATGCGGTGATGGGTCGCGGCTTTGGCTGGCGGACCGATGGCAAAGGCTTGCTGGTGCTGCTGAAACCGGGCGGCCAATATCGCGCGCCGGTACCGAGCGGCATTCCGCACGGCCCGGCGATGCAGGACAGTGCGCCAGGCGGCGGCATGAAGCAGCTGCGCACCTATCAGGACCTGCTGAGGAACGAAGAAGATGCCATGCTTTTTGAGCACTACATCACCACGCAGCTCGCCAGCGTGGACTTGGCGGGCAGGGTAAAGCTGATCGGCAAGCCCGAACCGTATTCGCGTGTGGTGTCTTCGCCGGACGGCAAGCTGCTGCTTACGCATACCGTTACGCGGCCGTATTCCTACCTGGTGCCGGTGCACGCTTTTGGCGAAAACATCGAAGTGCGCAGCTTCGACGGCAAGACGGTGCACACAGTGGCGCAACTGCCGCTGGAAGAGGGCCTGCCGCCGGGGAATGATGCGGTGTCGGCCGGTGTGCGCAATGTGAGCTGGCGCGTGGATGCACCAGCCACGCTGGTGTGGGCCGAAGCGCAGGATGGCGGCGATCCGGCGCAGCCAGCCGAGGTCCGCGATATCGTTTACACGCAGCCAGCACCGTTCAGCGGCAGGCCGCAGGTGCTGGCAAAACTGGGCTCGCGCTATGCAGGCGTGGCATGGGGCCGTGGCGATGTGGCGCTGCTGAACGAGCGCTGGTGGAAAACGCGGGCCGCGAAGCAGTGGAGGATTGCGCCCGATGCGCCGGAACAGGCGCCGGAGCTGATCTGGTCCGGTTCCTTCGAAGACCGTTATAGCAATCCGGGCACGCCAGTGATGCGGCCCGATGCTGCAGGCCTGCCACGCCTGCTGCTCGGCCCAGATAACACCATCCTGCTGGATGGCGCGGGCGCCTCGCCGGAAGGCGACCGGCCCTTCATCGACCGTTTCAGCCTGAATACGAAAAAGAAGGAGCGCCTGTTCCAGAGTGCGGCGCCGTATTTCGAAAACGTGGTGGCGGTGCTGAACGAGGATGGCACGCGCCTGCTCACCACGCGCGAAGCGCCGTCAGAGCGGCCGAATTACTATCTGCGCGATCTGGGCCAGAGCCAGCAACTGACGCCGCTGACGCATTTCCCGCATCCGCTGCCGCAGCTGAAGGACGTGCAGAAGGAGCAGAGCCGCTACCAGCGCAAGGACGGCGTGGACCTGACAGCAACCCTGCTGCTGCCGCCGGGCTACAATGCCCAGCGCGACGGCCCGCTGCCGCTCCTGATGTGGGCCTATCCGCACGAGTTCAAATCATCCGCCGCCGCCAGCCAGACTACGGGCTCGCCGTACAAGTTCAACGCGGTGAGCTACTGGGGACCGGCTGCCATGCTGGCGATGGGCTATGCGGTGCTGGACAATCCATCCTTCCCCATCGTGGGCAATGGCGAGGCGGAGCCGAACGATACCTACATCGCGCAGCTGGTGGCGAATGCCGAAGCGGCGGTGGACGAGGTGGTGCGGCGCGGCGTGGCGGAGCGCCACCGCATCGCGGTAGGCGGCCATTCCTATGGTGCCTTCATGACCGGCAACCTGCTGGCGCATACACGCCTGTTCCGCGCCGGTATTGCGCGCAGCGGGGCTTACAACCGCACGCTCACGCCATTCGGCTTCCAGTCCGAAGACCGGCCGTTCTGGAAGGCGCAGGAGGTGTACCAGGCCATGTCCCCTTTCAATCATGCGGACAGGATCAAGGATGCGCTGCTGCTGATTCACGGCGAGGAGGACAGCAACTCAGGCACCTTCCCCATGCAGAGCGAGCGCATGTTCCAGGCCGTGAAAGGGCTGGGCGGCACCACGCGCCTGGTCATGCTGCCGAACGAATCGCACGCCTACCGCGCCCGCGAGTCCATCCTGCACATGCTGTACGAAATCAATGCCTGGCTGGACAAGTATGTGAAGAGCGCCAAACCCTGAGCAGGAATGATAGCGTTGAGGCTTTCGCAAGGAGGCATTATGAACGAGCCAATGATCCACGCGCACCGCGCACCGGACTTGCCGGTGCCGGTGGATGATCCGCACCCCGATCCGCAGCCTGCTCATCCGCACCACCAGCAGCCGGTGCCGGATGATGATCCCATTCCCGACCACAAGCCGGAGCTGGGCTTCGCTCAGTCGAAAGCCCAGGTGTAGAGCACGTCCAGCGCGTTATTGGTGCCGGTCTGGAATTGCAGCGTGATGCGGGGCGTGAGCTTGTAGCGCAGCTTGACCAGGCTGGTGGCCGTGCCCGCGCCCTGTTCAAAACTCAGGTAGGCGCGCGAGGACAGCTTCTTGCCGACCGTGACCACGGTGCTTTCCAGTCCCTTGGCCTGCGACACGCCCAGTTCATCCAGCCCGACCTTGTTGGCGAGGCTGCCGCCGCCCTTGCCGCCAAACAGGGCGCCTGCCGCCGTGCCGAGCAGGCCCATTTCGTTCCCCTGCATGTCTTCCAGGCCATGGCCGAGCACCAGCCATGACAGCTTCTCGCTGTCCGGCACACTCGGCGTGGACACCAGCTTGGCCACGGGCGCCAGTGCCGTGCCGCGCACCTCCACACCCGCTTCCACATTCGTCACGCTCAGCTGCTCTCCTTCCGGGCGCTTGCGCAGCGCGAGGATATTCAGGCCGGGGTTGTCGTAAGCGCCCGTGAAGTTGAGCACACCGCGCTCGATGGCCAGCTTCTGGCCATAGGCCGCATACGTGCCGCTGACAACCCGGATGCTGCCGTTGACGCGCGGGGCGCGGCGGTCGACGATGCGCACGCGCACAGCGCCGGCCAGTTCCGCATCCAGCCCTTTGCCCTTGAGGCGGAAATCGTTGCCCAAGTCCGCCTCCACATCGATATTGAGCGGCATGGATTCGGCTGCGGTTTTTACCGTGGGTCTGGTTTTGCCGAGAATGACCACGTCGTCGCTGATCGTCGGTGTGTTCTCGTTCGGCAGTTCGATGGAGGCGCGGTCGGCACGGAATTTGCCATCGAGCTGGAAGTGCTTCGCGTCGCGCACCAGCGTGCTCTCACCGCTCAGCACAAGGATACGGTCCGGGCGGGCCAGCACTTCCAGCTTGTTGGCCGTGAGCTTGAGCTGCATCGTGGCTTCGGCGTTGGCGAGGCGCAGCCAGCCATCGGCCTGCATATTGCCTTCCTCGCCATCGAAGCGCAGGCGCTGCAGTTGCAGCTGGTCGCCCGCAATGCGCGCCTGCAGCTCGCCGTTTTTCAGCTTGATGCCTTGCTCCACCCAGTTGATGGACAGGCGCTGGCCGCTGATATCGCCGTTCAGCACCGGACTGCCGATGGTGCCGCTGCCGCTGAGGGCTGCTTTCAGTGCGCCATCCAGTTCGAGCCCCTGCATGCCCGCAAGAGGCGACAGCCATGCGATCGAGGGCATATCGATATTGCCGCTGACGGTGAGCGGGCTGTCGTCCGGGACGCGGCCGTTGCGCAGGCGTGCCGTGGCTTCCAGGCGGGCCTGGCCGGAGCGGGTGCCATTCAACGCCGTCTGCACGCGCAGGGTGTCGCCGGCAACGTTCACGCGTGCTTCCAGCTGGCTGAGGCCAAGCGGAATCGGGCGGTCGCCGCCGGTGACGGTGATGTCGCCTTTTTCGCGGAACACGCTCAGCGAGCCGTCCAGCGCTGGCGCAGCACGGGTGCCGGCAGGCGCCGTCAGGTCGATGGCCCAGTTGGCGCCGAGCGTGAGATCGCTCACAACATTGTCGCGCCATGCGTCGGAGAGCTGGGCCAGGTAGCTGGCATTCACGCCCACTGCCGCGCCCTTGCTGCGCCAGTGCGCGCCGTCTTTTTCCAGGGTGTCGATGCGCAAGGCGCCGCCGTCCGAGAGCGTGATGGCGGCGCGGCTCAGCGTGAGCTTTTCCGGCTGCGCCAGTCCCAGCACGCCCTTGCCGGACGGACCGGTGATGCTGAGCGGGGCAGAGGCCTGCAGCGCGAGCGCGAAGCGGCCTTTGTTCTGAAGGGACTCGATGGCGCCGGTCCAGGTGTCGCCCGTCATCGCTCCGCGCACGCGCAGGCTGGCGTCGAAGCGGTCGCCGTTTGCCGTCAGCTGCAGCTGGTGGGCGGCGCGCGTGCCGGTGGTTTGCAGGTGCGCCTTGTTGATCGTGATGGCGGGGGAGCTGTAGCCGGTGAGGTCAATGTCAGTGATCACCGGGTCGGCCGCGCCCTGGCCTGCACCCAGCGTGGCGCTGGCCTTGATGGCCTTGATCTGGTGCTGTTCCAGCAGGCGCAGGTTGCTGCCGTCCATACTGAAGACGATGGACGGTTTGCCGGCGGTGCCGCTCAGCGAGCCGGTGCCGCGCAGCACACCGCCGAAGCCGGGGCCGAGGTTGCTCAGCTGGGGCGCGTCCAGCTTCCAGTCGAGGCGGTCGCCGGTGCCGCCGAAGCCGCCTTGCGCCTGCAGGGTGTTCTGGCCGAGCTGCAGGTGAATGTCCGAGCTTTCCACATGCTGGCTGGTGGCGCTGATATTGGCATGGCCCGCCAACGCGGCGCCGGACAGCGTGGAAGGCAGCAGCTTCAGATTGAGCTTGCCGCGCCAGTCCTGCGCGATGCGGCCGTTGCCGCTGAATTCCGCGCTGATGCTGCCAGTGGGCGCGGCGCCGAATGCCGCCGGATTGAAGCGGCTTGCACTGCCGCTTGCCGTGATTTCGATGTCGCGCTTCGGCCCGGCGAGCCCGATATCGCCGCGTACAGCGAGCACGCTGTCTTCGCCCTTGGCCTTTGCGCCCGCCATTGCGAGCCCTCGTGCCGTCGCCTCAAAGCTGCTGCGCGGCGCGGCATAGCCCCCGGCCGCCACGCCGCTCGCACTCAGCGAACCACGGAGTCCTGCCGCCGCGCCAGCGCCGCTCGCGCTACCCTTCGCGGGCTGGCGGTCCGGTGCGGCGGCGACGCTCTTCACGCCAGGCTGGCCTGGCGATGCCGCACGCCGGTTTGACGCTGCTGCAATGGTTTTCCCGCTGGGCTGATCGGGCGATGCGACGCGGCTACCCGATGCAGACGGGGAGGCCGCGCCGGCGGTGGAAGCGCTGGCGCTGGTGGCGCGCGGTGGTGGAGCCGCGCCGGCGGATGCGATGCCGAGCGCTGCGAGCTGCTTCGCGTCGATGCGCCACGAGAGCTTGTCGGCGGGCAGGCCGAAGGCGCCGCGAGCGGTGGCAGTGTTGCCGCCGAAGGCGAGGTCCACGTCGATCCCGCTCAGGTGGCGTGCGTCGGCCTGCAGCTTGCCATTGCCGGACAAGGCCTGGTTCATGAAGCGGCTGGGCCGGATCGCGAAATCGGCGGCAGCCTGCCATTCCGGCGCCAACCTGCCGTTGGCGCTGAGCGCTGCGTTCAGGTCGGCCGCCGGATAGCTGCCCAGCGCGGACGGATCGAAATGCGCGATGGTGGCCGAGGCCTTGAAGGGCTTATCGCCAAGAAGGCTGGCCTGGCCCTGCAAGGCAATGCTACCCTTGCCCGCCGTGATGCGCGCCTCACTCACACGCAGCACGGAATCCTCCAGCGTTGCCTGGGCGTCGAGCCGCAAGCCCTTGTCCGCCAGCCGCGCATTCAGGCGCTGCACCTTGCCCTGGCTGAGCGCTTCGATCGTGCCCGCAATCGCCGTGGGATTGGCGCTGCTGTGCAAGCCATGCAGGTCAAGACGGCTGGTCTGCAGCCGGAAGTCCGCCGTCTCGATACCGCCATCCGGCGCCGAGCGATGAATGCTGCCGCTGCCGGACAGCTTGCCCGCCGCACCCAGATCGATCAGCACATCGTCAATCGTGGCCACCTTCAGTGTGCCGCCGATGCGGCCGGTGACCGAACGCAAAGGCAGGTGCTGCTGGTCGAGCGGGCCACTGTCGCCGGTATTCGCCAGCGACAGCGAACCGCTGATGCGCTGGCCTTCGCCGATATTCGCTTTCGCCGCCAGCTCCAGGCTGGCCTTCGGCCACGCCGCATTGAAGCGCGACGGATCAACGCCATGCGCCCGCAGGTCCATTGTGCGCAGGATGATCGGGTCGAATGGCGCCAGCGTCATCACGCCATCGCCGGTGGCGTTGGAGGAACTGCCCTTGATGGCCAGTGTCAGCAGCTTGAAATCGCCGGTGGCGGCTGCCGCCAGCTGTGCTGCCGGACGGCCCGGCGCCGCAACGGCTTGCGACACGCTGCCTTGCGCTTCAACGGGGAAGGGGAGCCGGGCGCCGACCGTGCCTTCTGCCGTCACGCGGCCGAAAGGCGTGATGGCGCTGGCATCCTTCAACTGCCATTGCCTGCTGTCGCCGTACAGCTTGAGTGCCACATTGTCGATGGCGGTGCGGGCGCCCAGTTCGTCGATCATCACGAACTTCGCGAGCTTTGCATCGCCGATGCTGAGCCGGAAAGGCGGCGCCAGCGACAGCGGCATGGTGGGCGGCTTCGATGGCTTGAGGCTTTGCATGACCGTGCTCGCCACATGCAGCTCGCTGATCGCCACGCCTTCCGAGAAGTACTGCAGCGGCGACCAGTTGATGTCGATGTTGTCGGCGGTGATCACGCTTTCCGGGCTGCGGTAGACCACGCGGCCCAGGTGCATGCGGCCATACAGCGAACCGGTTACGCCGGTAATGGTGATCTGCCCGCCGCTGGCGCGCGCCACGCGTTCGGCAATCTGCTGCAGCGTGGCTTCGCGGCCAAGGTACCAGACGGCGCCACCCAGCAGCACCACCGTGACGCCTGCGCCAATGGCGAGGCGCTTCGGCCAGCGGCGTGGGCGTGGAACCGGCGTGTCGTTCTGCTCGTCCATCAGAAAGTGAACCCCAGTGAGAAGTGCAGGCGCGCTTTTTTAACAGCGTGGCCGTACGCGATATCGACATTGATCGGGCCGACCGGGCTCTTATAGCGCGCGCCGATGCCGTAACCGGATTTGGGATGAATGCTCTTCAGCGAATCGGCGGCGTTGCCTGCGTCGTAGAACACGGCCGCGCCCCATTCCGGCTTGAACCAGTACTGGTACTCGGCGCTGGCCGTCATCAGGTAGCGCCCGCCCACGGTGGCATCGCCTTCGCGCACGCCAAGCTCCTGGTAGCCGTAGCCGCGTACGGAATTGTCGCCGCCAGCGCGGAACAGGTAGGTCGCGGGCACGCCATCCTTTTTGGCGGAACCCAGCACGCCCAGCTCCGCGCGCAGGATGACCGTCGATGTGGGATTGAGCGGACGGTAGGTGATGCCGCGCGCCGTCGCGCGGATGAATTTCTCGTCGGTCAGCACCGGCAGCAGCGCGCCGCCGACCGTGGCGTTCAGCACATAGCCCTTGGTCGGGAAGATCAGGTTATCCAGCTTGCGCCAGGTAACGCCATAAGTCAGCGGCAGGCTTTGCGCGTGGCTGGACTCGGCGCCTGCCACCGTTTTGCTCTCGTTGAGGTACTCGATCGAGATCGAACGTTCGAGCAGGGGCGAGCCCCAGGCCCGCTTGGCATTCACCGATGCCGTGCGCGTAACCTCGCCCTGGATATCGTTGCGCTCCAGCGCGGCGCCGAAGCTGTCGTTATAGCCGTCGGCGGTAGTCGGGAAGTAGAAGTCGCCACGTGCCGTCTGGCGCTTCTGTTCCACCGTGAGCGCGCTTTTCAGGCGCAGGCCATAAACGTTCAGGTCATCGTAGTTGACCTGCGTGCGGCCGCCGGTATTGGTGCTGATACCCAGGCCCACGCTGGCATTGCGGCGCTTGTTCTCGATCACGCGCACCAGCAAGGGCAGGGGCTCGATGGCGGCGGGCGGCGGTGCGCCTTCGCGCTTCTCCTCGGCGGCCTCCATCTGCTCGGCGATGATGGCGTTCAGGTCCGCGCTCACTTCCACGCTGGCGAAGTAGCCGGTGTCCTGCAGGCGCGACTGATAGGACTGCAGGGCCGCTTCGCTGTAATAGTCGCCCGGCTTGATCTGGTTAAGGTTACGGATCACGGACTCCGGATAGCGCTTCAGGCCTTCGATGCGCAGCTCGCCGAAGCGCATCTCCGGGCCGCTGTCCAGCACCACGCGCAGCAGCGCGCGGCGCGTATCGGGATCGACCGTGGCCAGGCTCTCGGTCAGCTGGGCGCGCGGATAGCGCGTCTGCACCACGGCGCGCAGGATGGCGCGCTTGGCGCGTTCCCAGTCGTCTTGCCGGAACACCTCGCCCTCGGGCAGCGTCCAGCCCGCGCGCAGCGCATCCTTGTCGAACGGCGACTCGCGGGTGGAGGTAAAGCCGTTCAGCACGATCTCGACGGACCCCACCAGCGTGGGCTGGCCGGGATCGGCATCCACGATGACAATCGGCGTAGCGCCTTCTTCGAGGCGAACACTGACCACCGGCGAGTAGTAGCCGGCCGTTGCGAGCAGCGTTTTCGCCTGTTCGGGCGCCGTGCGCACCATGCGCTGCAGCTGCTCCCGGTTCATGCGCGGATTGCCGCGGAAGCGCTCCAGGTCGAGGTTCTGTTCGAGCAGCTCATCGAGCTTGCCCGGTGCATTCACCTGCACCCGGTACTGCAGTCCTTGCGCCAGCACAGCCAGCGGCAGCAGGAGCGTGGCGGCGGCAAACGCCAGGCGTCGCATTACTTTTGTGACGACTTGTGCCAAAATTCGTAGTCCTGCCATGTAATGAGTGGTATTTTCGGCATGTTACCGGAAAGGCTGACCTCATGGCGTACCACTAAGCTTTACAGAATTGCCATGAAAGACCCCGCCATGATGAAAACCGATGCCGCCCTCGTTCTGTTCAGCGGAGGGCAGGATTCCACCACCTGCCTGGCCTGGGCGCTGGAGCGCTATGCGCGGGTGGAAACCATCGGCTTCGACTACGGCCAGCGCCACGCCATCGAGCTCACGGTGCGGCCCACGCTGCTGGCCAAAATGCGCGCCCAGTCGCCGCAGTGGGCCGAACGCCTCGGCGAAGACCATATGGTCGACCTGGGCCTGATTTCCCAGCTGTCGCAGACGGCGATGACGGAAGATATCGAAATTACCATGCAGGCCAACGGCCTGCCGAACACCTTCGTCCCCGGCCGCAACCTGCTGTTCATGACGGTGGCCGCCACGCTGGCCTACCGCCGCGGCCTGAATGTGCTGGTGGGCGGCATGTGCGAGACGGATTTTTCCGGTTATCCGGACTGCCGCGACGACACGATGAAGGCGCTGCAGGTGGCGCTCAACCTCGGCATGGACACCCGCAACAAGCTGGAAACCCCGCTGATGTGGCTGGACAAGGCCCAGACCTGGCAGCTGGCCGAAAGCCTCGGCGGCCAGGCGCTGGTGGACCTGATCCGCTCCGATACCCATACCTGCTACAAAGGCGAGCGCGGGGCCCTGCATGACTGGGGCTATGGCTGCGGCGCCTGTCCCGCCTGCGAACTGCGGGCGCGCGGCTACCGCCAGTATGCGGCCCAAAACGCCGGATAGTCGTTGCCCGCGCCGTCCGGCTCACGTACCATGGCTTCACTGCTGGCTTACCTGATCCGAGATGGAACTGCGTTCTAACCGGCCCTCACGCGGCCGCCCGCTGCAACGCCTGCTCAGCCCTGCCTGGCTGTCCGGCCTCGTGCTGGCCGTCGGGCTGGGCGCCACCGGCGCCGCCTGGCATAGCGCGCGCAGCGATGCGCAGCGCGACACCCAGGCCGAATTCGATTTCCGCGTGCGCGAACTGGTCAACAATATCGCGCTGCGCATGCAGACCTACCAGCAGGTGCTGTACGGCGTCCAGGGCCTGTTCGCCAGCTCGGATCATGTAGACCGCACCGAGTTCCGCACCTATCTCGCCGGCCAGGAACTGAACACGCATTTTCCCGGCATACAGGGCGTTGGCTTCATGCGCTTCGTGCCGCAGAACGGGCTGGCGCAGCATATTGCAGCGCTGCGGCGTGAAGGTTTCCCGGACTACGACGTGTACCCGGCCGGGCAGCGCGAAGCCTATTCGCCCATCGTCTACCTTGAACCCTTCAGCGGCACCAACCTGAAAGCCTTCGGCTTCGACCCATGGCATGACCCGGTGCGGCGCACGGCGCTGGTGCAGGCGCGCGATTCCGGCCTGCCCGCCATGACCGGCAAGATCCGGCTGGTGCAGGAAACCGATGTGGAAGGACAGGCAGGCTTCCTCATCGCCTTGCCGGTCTACCGCAACGGCGAGCCGCGCAGCACGCTGGCGCAGCGCCGCGCGGCCATCATGGGCTGGGTCTACTCGCCGTTCCGCGTGGGCGATGTGATGGCGGGCGTGGGCGGCGAGCAGGCCGGTGCGCTGGAGATTGAACTGTTCGACGGCGACGGCCTCGATACCACACGCCGCATGTACGACAGCCGCAGGGGCGTGCTGCCGGACGATGCCTTGCGTACGGTGCAGAAACTGCGCATCGCCGGCCACCAGTGGACGCTGCAGATCTCCGCGCCGCCGCCCCATCGTTCGCTGTTCGGCGACAAGCCGCGCCTCGTCGCCGTGATCGGCGCCGTGCTGAGCGTCCTGCTGACGGTCCTGGCCTGGGCCCTGGCCGAAGGCCGGCGCCGCGCCCGCGCCGCACTGCAAAGCAGCCGCGCGATGGCGGAGGAACTGAAGGAAGGCCAGCAAAGCCTGCTGGTGATGGCGGAGAGCGCCCAGAACAGCCAGGCCGTATTGCGCAGTATTCTGGATTCCACCATCGACGGCATCCTGGTCGATAACCTGCGCGGCAGCGTGCTGAATTCGAACCGCCGCTTCCGCCAGATCTGGGATGTGCCGGAGCAACTGGACTGGCAGGCCGACGGCAGCATCCTGATGAAGCACCTGGCAGGCCAGCTGCAGGATGCCGCGCCATTCCGGCAAGCGGGTGCGCATCCCTTCAGCGATGGCGGGGAGCATACGGCCGAACTGCACCTGAAGGATGGCCGCGTGATCGAACTGCGGCAGCGCATGCTGCGGCTGGCGAACGAGCCCGCGCGGCTCTGGTCCTTCCGCGACGTGACGGAACCCACGCTGGCCGCGCAGAGCGAGCAGACCCGCAGCCGCGTGCTGGAACTGCTGGCCGGCGGGGCGCCGCTGCCCGCCATTCTCGAAAGCGTTGTGCTGGGTGTGGAAGCCGGTAATCCGGGCGCCCTGTGCAGCATTATCCTGCTGGACGAAGAGGAGAAGCACCTGGTGGTGGGCGCTGCGCCGAGCCTGCCGGACTTCTTCAACAAGGGCATCAACGGCACGCCGCTGCAGCAGGGCGTGGGTTCCTGCGTGCATGCCATCCTGACCAACCGCCGCGTGATCGTTGACGATATCCGGCGCGACCCGCTCTGGTCGGCGCACCGCGAACTGGCGCTGCGCGCAGGACTGGTGGCATGCTGGTCCGATCCTATCCATTCTTCCAGCGGCAAGGTGATGGGCGCCTTCGCCATCTACTACCGCGAAACGCACCGGCGCAGCGTGGCGAATATCGCGCTGGCGGAGCAGGCGGCCAATCTCGCCGGCATCGCCATCGAGCAGGCGCAGGCCGCAGAGGCGCTGCGTTCCGGCGAAGCGCGCTTCCGCAGCCTGTACGACAATGCGCCCGTCGCGTTGTGGCAGCAGGACTGGTCCGGCGTGCGCGCGGCGCTGCATGACATCGCCGCATCGGGCATCGAAGACCTGCAGGCCTGGCTGCAGGCCAATCCCAGCCAGCTCAAACGCCTGGCGGCACTGGTGCGCATTACGGACGTGAATGCCGCCGCGTTGACGCAGGTGGGCGGGGCGGCACAGGGCAAGGATCTTGCCGCGCTGACCATTGCGCAGAACTTCGCCGACAGTGCCATGCCCTGTTTCGGTTCCGCGCTGGTAGCGCTGGCGCGCGGCGCGCAGCTGTTTGCCTGCGAGAGCAGCTTCCTGCGGCTGGACGGCGTGCTGCGCCAGAACGAACTGACGCTGCTGGTCATGCCGGGCCATGCGCATACGCTGGATTTCGTCATCGTCTCCACCATCGACATCACGGAACGCAAGCGCCTCAACGAGGAGCTGCAGATGCTGGCCACCACCGATTCGCTCACCGGCCTGCCGAACCGGCGCGAATTCATGCGCAGGCTGCAGGAGCAGCACGGAAGGCTGCAGCGTGAACTTGACCAGCGCGCCGCCGTGCTGATGCTGGACATAGACCACTTCAAGAAGGTTAACGACCAGCATGGCCACGCCGTGGGCGACGCCGTGCTGCGCCATCTCGCCACGCTGATGAAGGACAGCCAGCGCAAGGTGGACGTGCTGGGACGCGTGGGCGGCGAGGAATTCGCAGCCCTGCTGCCGGGGGCGGACAACGAAGCGGCGCGCGTGTTTGCCGAGCGCCTGCGCCAGCGCATCGAATCGACGCCGCTGCAGCTGGATGGCCTGCGGCTGGCGGTAACGGTCAGTGTGGGGATTGCTGCGATGTCGGCATCCGACGACAAGGTGGATGCGGTGCTGGTGCGGGCGGATAAGGCTTTGTATTGCGCGAAGCACGGCGGCCGGAACCGCGTGGAGCAGGCCGAAGCCTGCTCCTGAGTCCTGTTACACGGTTGCTGCAGGTTCCTTCACCAGCACTTCACGCTTGTTGCGCTTGCGGATGGCCCACCAGATGCCCAGCGGGATCAGCAGCGGCAGCAGGAAGGGCGCGATTGCGGCAGCCAGCACCAGGCCAAGCAGCACCAGGCCCACTACCATCAGGATGCCCAGGCCGGCAAACAGGAAGCCGACGAAGACCGCTGCGCAGGTTACCGCAATCGCGGCGATCACCAGGCCGCCACCGGCGAACAGCATGCCGAACAGCCACTCCAGGGGCCCATCCATCTCCTCGCCATCCCAGTGCACGACCATATCGTGGCCGTCTATCGAATTGAATGCGGCGATAGCCAGAAGGGCAATCACAGTCACGGCAAGCAGCTTTTTCATGGTGTCCTCTTTTCTTCGTTCGTTAACCTGTTCGGTATGGTTGAACTGTACGCGCGCAGCCGTTCGCGGGCCACCGGATTGCGATAAACGGCGGATTTCGCGGGACAAAGGGCGAGTTCGCGCCGATAAGCGGTTGGGCGCGAAAATGTTGCGTGGGAAACTTGAATTTTGGACACTCCTGCCTATACTGAAACTCTGTCTTCGCACATGGAGCACATGATGGCAAGGCTGGAAACCAGCGAGGGTCAACCGCTACCCTCTACGAGCAGCGATGAGCGCCAGCGCAGCGCGCCGATCCGCATTCGCGTGGCGAAAGGGCCGCCTTCGGCACCGCCCACCATTCCCCCGATTATCATCAATCCCTACCGCTACCAGATGCCGCAGGCGGCCATCGACCCGCTGGTGGAGCCGCCCGGACTGCCGGTGCGTCCGCCCGCGCTGCCGCCGCTGGTATGCGCGGCGCTCCCGGCCTTGCGCCGGCACGCACGCCGCCGCGGCAACTGAGCCAGCTAGCTGCTATGATGCTGCCCTTACATCAAGGGCAGCGGGCAGCAATGAGCGAGGAATTCGAGCAGGGACCGATTCAGGAAGACCGTGTCTGGCAGGGCAACGGCTGGACGGCGCGCGTCATCAAGAACGAAGACGACGACGGCTGGGCGGTCGCCATGATCATGGACGGCGAGCCGGAACCGGCGCTGGTCGGCCCCTGGACCATGGGCCGCGACAAGAAGAATCCCAAGCCGCTGGACGTGAACGCCTTCAACACGCTGGTGAAGACCGCCAGTGAAGTGATCCGGCGCCACGAACAGCAGCTGCACGCCCAGTTGCACAAGTCCGTGAAGGTGGACGGCATCACCATCAACCTCGACATCGTGCCGGACGAGGACGATCCCTATGCCACGCTGAGCGCCATCGACCCCTATGGCGAAGAACTGGGCCGCGTGCGCGTGGCGCCCACCTTCAAACTCACGCCGGGCAGCGCGGCGGACTGGATCGAATCCGGCTACCGCAAGCCATCGCGCTAAAGAATTCGATAGCAGGGGAGGTGGCCGGATGGTGAAATGGGTCTTTCGCCACCGGAGAACCCCATGCCAACGCAAACCGACAAAGCGCAGCGCTTCCATTCCCTGCACATCGCAGGCCGTCCACTGATCCTGTTCAACGCCTGGGATGCCGGCAGCGCCGCCGCCGTAGCCCGCGCCGGCGCGCAGGCCATTGCCACCGGCAGCTGGTCGGTGGCCGCCGCCAACGGCTATCCGGACGGCGAGGGCCTGCCGTTCGGGCTGTCGATGGCGAACCTGGAGCGCATCTGCGCCGCGACGGACCTGCCGGTGACGGTGGACCTGGAGCGCGGCTATGGCGCCCAGCCGTCTGCCGTGGCGGCATCGGTAGCGCAGGCCATCGCCGCGGGCGCCATCGGCTGCAACCTGGAGGACGGGATAGATACAGGCCTGCGCGCCACCGGCGAACAGGCCGCGCGCATCCGTGCCGCGCGCGGCGCGGCGCAGGAAAGCCTGCCCGCCTTCTTCATCAATGCGCGTACAGACCTGTTCCTCGGCAGCGATCCCGCCACGCATGCCACGCTGGTGGACGAAGCCCTGTCGCGCGCTGCGGCTTACGCCGCGGCGGGCGCCGATGGCCTGTTCGTGCCCGGCCTGGCCGATCCCCGGCTGATCGCGCAACTGGCGGCAGCCAGCCCGCTGCCGCTGAACGTGATGGCGGCGGACAGCAGGCCGCTGGCGGGCCGCATGGCGGAGCTGGGCGTGGCCCGTGTCAGCTACGGCCCCCAGCCCTATCTGCTGGCGATGCGCGCGCTGGAAGCGGCAGCGCGGGAGGCCATGCAGCCCGCTTGACCTCCAAGGTCATTGTTCCTGTCCGCTCCCGCATCTAGAATCGCAGCATATTCTTCCTGCGGGAGTTTTCATGCCATCCATGGCCGTCGAGCGCCTGCTCGCTACCGATTCCATCACCGCCAGCGACGTGCGCTGCCCAGGCGGCTGCCGCCATGCGAGCCCGCTGGAGTGCAGCAGCTCGACCCATATCGTGTTTCCCTACCATGGCGTGTATGTGCGCCATGTCGGCGAGAGTACCGCCGTCGCCGACGCCAACCAGATGCTGTTCTTTAACGGCGGCCAGGAATACCGCATCAGCCATCCGGTTGAAGGCGGCGATTCCTGCCTGTCGCTGTCGGTGGCCGAGCCGGTGCTGCAGGAGCTGGCGCCCGCTTCCATGCTGCAGCCGGGCGGCGGCATGCGCTTCCTGCGCCAGCACCTGTGCATCGATGCGCGGACGCAGGCGTTGCTGGCCAGCTTGCGCGGCCTGCTGCAGCGCGGCGCTGCCGATGCGCTGCAGGCGGAAACCCTGTGCATGGAGCTGCTGCGCAGCGCATTCGGCGCGCACCGGTCAGGCGCTCATGAGCCCAGCCACGGCAAGCGGCGGCTGGCCGAGCGTGTGAAGCTGCTGCTTTCCAGCGATCCGGCGCGGCGCTGGACCCTGGCCGATATTGCCGCACAAACGGGCGGCTCCGCCGTCTATCTCACCCAGGTGTTCCAGCAGGTGGAAGGCATGCCGCTCTACCGCTACCAGCTGCAACTGCGGCTGGCGCGTGCGCTGGCCCTGATCGACCAGTATGAAGACCTCTCGGCGATGAGTTTCGACCTCGGCTTTTCCAGCCACAGCCACTTCAGCGCCAGCTTCCGCCAGGCCTATGGCCGCGCGCCCTCGGCCTTCCGGCACGCTCGCTAAAGAAATCGACAGCGCCGCGCGCCGCGTTACGGAATAGTGAGGTTTTACTCACTACTCCGGAACCTGCAATGTCTCAGTTTTCCTTCCTCCGGACCGCGCTGGCGGTCCTGCTTCTTGGCGCCGCCGGTATGGCCAGCAGCTCCGATCATCTCGACACGCCGAGCGTCATCGCCGATCCGCGCGCCGATATCGGCGATCTCTATGCATGGACTTCGCGGGATGGCGCGCGGCTCAACCTCGTGATGACCATCGTGGGCCGCAGCTTCTCCAGCAAGATCGATTATGTGTTCAACATCGACAGCGGCAAGTCCTTCGGCAAGACCACTGCCAGCATGGCGATCCGCTGCCGCTTCGCTTCGGCGGAACAACTGCGGTGCAGCGCGGGCGGCATTGATCATGCAGAGGGCGATGCGCGTGGCGAGAACGGACTGGAAAGCCGCAAGGGCCGCTTCCGCGTGTTTGCAGGCCTGCGCGACGATCCCTTCTTCAATAACGTGAAGGGCACGCGGGCGGCGTATAACGTCGCCTTCGATGCACTGCAGCGCGGTACCGGGCGCGACGCCGCGGGCTGCCCGCTGCTGGACCAGGACCAGTCGGCCAATGTATTGACCGAGTGGCGCCATACGGACGGCAAGCCGGGCAGCAATTTCCTCAAGGGCTGGAACACGGCAGCACTGGTGCTATCCATCGAGTTGCCGCTGGTGGCCAAAGGCGGCAAGGTGCTGGCGGTGTGGGGCGCAACACGGCAGGGCAGGCGCCAGATTGACCGGGCAGGCCGTCCGCTGACCGGCAACGCCTTGCTTGGCACCATCGCTACCGACGAAGTCAGCGACGCGCTGAAGGAGCGCTACAACGCCGCCACGCCAGCCACTGCGGTGCAGTTCATCCCAGAAATCGAGCAGGGCCTGGCACTGTACGACAGCTTTGACGGCGTTTGCGGCAACCAGTGGCTGGCCGGCAAAAAGGCCGCACGCTACCGCCACCTTGCGGCACTGCTGGCCGATGACAGGCTCTGGGTCGATACGGCTGCCAGCCGGTGCACCCAGCTGTTTGCGTTGGAACTGGCGGCCCTGGGCGACCGGAAGGATTTGCGCGAGGACTGCGGCGGGCGCGCGCCCAGCTACAGCGCCGTCAACGTCTACCGCTCGCTGCTGGCTTTCGGCGCCACCGAGGGCGTGGACGATGGCGTGCAGCGCGATGAGCGGGAACACTCGGACGTGGTCTTTCCCTTCCTTGCCGCGCCCGGTCCGGCGGAGGCCAAATGAAGGCGCGCCGCTACTGGCTGGCCGTCGCCGCGCTGTGCCTCGCCACCACCTGCCACGCACATGAATTCTGGCTGCAGCCGCAGAATTTCAGGCCAGCTTCGGGCGAAACGGTCGAAGTAGCGCTGCTGGTCGGCCACGCGGAACAGCGCCAGCGTTCGCCGATTGCCCTGCGCCGCATCCAGCGCTTAGCGGTCGTGGCACCGGGCGGAAAGACGGTGAACCTGCGCGGCGCGCTGCAATCCGGCGGCGCACAGATCGGTGGCATGCTGGAGGGCAGCCACGTGCTGCTGCTGGAAACCGACACGCGCGCGCAATCGCATCTTCCTGCCGAACGCTTTAACGACCATCTGCACATCGAAGGCCTCACACCTGCGCTGGCGGAACGCGAACGGCGAGGCCAGAGCGGAGCGGAAGCTTCGGAGCGGTATGGCCGCTGTGCCAAGGCGATTCTGCAGGTGGGCGGGAACGCCACTGCCAATGCCACGCTCCCGGCAGGCCTGGCGCTGGAGATCGTGCCGGCCGTGAATCCCTACGCGCGGCCGGACAGCCTCCCGGTGCAGGTCCTGTACCGCGGCAAGCCCCTGGCCGGGGCCACGGTCAAGTTCACCGACCTGGCGCATGACGAGGAGCCGGCCGAAGTGCGCCTGAGCGACCACGCGGGCCGCGCCACCTTCACCATGCCGAAAACGGGCCGCTGGCTGCTGAACGTGGCCTGGACGCGGGTGCTGCCGCCCGGCAGCGAAACCGATTTCGAGACTATCTTCTCCAGCCTGAGCTTCGGCCTCGACTGAGGAGCGGCGTGTTGCATTTTGAGCCTTGCTGCTGGCCTCGGATGGGTCCGCCTGATATATTGATCGGATGCATCTTTCACAGGATTTTTGATGGAAAGCCGTCTCCGCCGCCTGGAAGCCGTCCAGAGCATGCTGCTCGAAATCGGGCAGCTCTCCACCAGCTGCACCGATATCCGCCAGTTTCTGCAATCCGTGCACGCGGCCCTGGGCCGCATCATGTATGCGGCCAACTTCTATGTGGCGCTGAGTGTCGATGGCACGCCGGATTCCGTGCGTTTCGTGTATTTCGTCGACGAGGTGGATGAACCGCCGGATCCGGAAGAAATCGTGGCCCTGGCCTCGGCCGACCAGTCGCCGACGGCATGGGTCATCCTGAACCGGCAGACGCTGGTGATGACGGCTGCCGAACACATTGCGCGCAACAACAGCGGAGATGCGTTCGGCATTGGCACCGTGGCTGAACACTGGATGGGCTGCCCGCTGCTGGACCAGGACCACCAGGCGCTGGGCGCCGTCGTGATCCAGAGCTACGACAAGCAGCACACCTTCAACGAAGAAGACCAGGCGCTGTTCGCGCTGATCGCCAACCACGTATCGAGCGCGCTGCAGGGCCTGCAGAGCATGGACCGGCTGGAACGCGCAGTGCGCGAACGCACGGTGCGGCTGGAGCACGAAGTGGCCGAACGCCGCCGCGCCGAAAAGCTGCAGACCGCGCTGTACGAGATTGCCAGCCTGTCCGCCTCCGCGGCCGACACCAATGCGCTGCCGGAGCGCCTGCACCAGATCATCAGCAAGATGATCGTGGCGCCGAACTTCCTGATCGCGCTGTACCACCCGGACACGCAGGAAATCAGCATCCCTTACTTTGTCGACGAGAAGGACAGCGAAGCACCGGTCAAGCGTTTCCAGTACGGCCTGGGCATGAGCTCCTATGTACTCAAGCGCAAACAGCCGCAGCTGCTGGATGCGTACAGCTACCGGCAGCTGGTGGAGGCGGGCGAAATCTCGGAGCCGCTGGGCAATGAGAGCATCGCCAGCTGGATGGGCGCGCCGATGCTGCTGGGCGACCAGGCTTACGGCGTGATCATCGTGCAGAGCTATGACGACAGCGTGTGGTACACCCAGTCCGAGCTCGATATCCTCGCCTTCATGGCCAGTCACGTGGCGGTGGCGCTGGCGCGGCTGTATGCCGACCGGGCGATCCGCAAGGCCAAGGCCTCGCTGGAGGAACAGAACGCAGCACTGAACACGGCGCTCACGCAGTTGCAGGATGCGCAATCGGAGCTGGTGCGCCAGGAAAAGCTGGCGTCGCTGGGACGGCTGGTGGCTGGCGTGGCGCACGAAATCAACACGCCGCTCGGCATCTGCGTCACGGCCACTTCGCACCTGGTGCAGGAACTGAAACTGACCAAGGAAGACCTGGCGGACGGGCGGCTCGACGAGGAGGGGCTGAACAGCTTCTTCGACGTTATCGACCAGTCGCTGCGTATACTGACCACGAACACGCAGCGCGCTGCGGCACTGGTGCGCAGCTTCAAGCAGGTGGCGGTGGACCAGTCTTCGGACAATATCCGCAGTTTCAACCTGTCGAAATACATCGACGAGGTGCTGCTGTCGCTGCAGCCCAAGCTGAAGGGCAAGCCGGTGAAGGTGGATGTGGACTGCCCGATCGACATCAACCTCGAAAGCTTCCCCGGTGCGGTATCGCAGATCATCACCAATATGGTGATGAACTCGCTGGTGCATGGCTTCGAGGAAGGCAAGCCGGGCCGCATCTCGATCAAGGGCCAGCTGGACGGCGACCACGTGGTATTCGACTACAGCGACGACGGCGTGGGCATGGACAAGGAAACGCTGGGCCAGCTGTTCGACCCCTTCTTCACGACCAAGCGCGGCAGCGGCGGCAGCGGCCTGGGCGCGCACATCCTGTTCAACCTCGTGACGGGCGCCCTGGGCGGTACGGTAAAGGTCGAAAGCTCACCAGGCAACGGCCTGCATTACCACCTCCGCTTTCCCCGCGACCAACGCAAATAAGAAAAGTTGCTTAGAAATTGGGGACGGACCCTAATTACGATAATTAGGGTCTGTCCCCATTTTTCAGGAAATGTTTCAGTCGGGGAAGCGCTCGGTGATGGTGAGGGCGGTGTCCATGTTCTTGATCAGCAGCTCGACGTAGTGCGGGTCGAGGTGGTGGCCCGAGACTTCGCGCAGGTGTTCCACCACTTTCTCCACCGGCCAGGCGTCCTTGTAGCAGCGCTTGTGCATCAGGGCGTCGAACACGTCGGCGACCGCCACAATCCGCGCGTACAGGTGGATGTCCTCGCCACGCAGCCCCTGCGGGTAGCCGCTGCCGTCGTATTTTTCGTGGTGCTGGTGGGCGATCACCGCCGCCGCTTTCAGGATCGGGCGCTGCGAGCCGTCCAGGATGGACAGGCCCACCGCCGGGTGCTGCTTCATGATTTCCCATTCGGCCGCGTCCAGCTTACCCGGCTTCAGCAGCACCGAGTCCGGCGTGGCGATCTTGCCGATGTCGTGCATCGGGGCTGCGTGCTTGAGCACGGCGCGCTCGTCTTCCGGCAGGCCGGCCGCCTGCGCCAGCAGGTTGCAGATCTCGGCCATGCGGCGCACGTGGTTGCCCGCTTCGTTGGAGCGCGATTCCACCACGTCGCCGAGGCGCATGATCAGCTCGGCCTGGGTGTCCGTGATTTCCTGGTTCAGCAGGATATTGTCGAAGGCAATCGCCACCCCGCTACAGAAGATTTCCAGCAGCTTGGCGTCGATGTCCGAAATCTCTTCCACGCCCTTCAGCACCAGCACCGAGGCCTTGCCGCTGCTGTTCGGGAAGTAGCCGACATAGGTGTCGCCCTCCAGCCGCGCAATGCGGTTGCTCTGGGTGGCGTCGAGGCGCGCCAGCACTTCCGGCGTCAGCAGCTGCTCTTCGCCGATCTGGGCCAGCACTTCATAGTCCTGCTCGCCCGTGATGGCGGTGGCTGCGCGCAGGCGCACGAGGATGCTGTTTTCCAGCCGCAGCAGGGCCACTACCTGCTGCAGCAGGCCGTGGGCGAAGTCCTTCAGGTTGCGCTGCTGGAAAATATGGGCCGATGCTTCGATCACCCGTTCCAGGCCTTCGCGCAGGTTCATCTGCTGGCGGTGCGCTTCTTCCACCTTCATGATGTCACGGTAGGCCCGCAGTGCAGCAAAGGTTGTCGTAAACAACTTGGTGCGGTCGAGCTCGGTCTTTTCCTTGTAGTCGTTGATGTCGTAGTCAACGATCACACGTTCTTCCGGCGCCTGGCCGGGCTGGCCGGTGCGCAGCACGATGCGGGTGAACTGGTTGTCCAGGTCCTGCCGCATCCAGCGCGCCACTTCCAGGCCGCTGTCTTCCTTCTCCATCACCACGTCCAGGAACACCAGCGCGATATCCTTTTCCTGTGACAGCACCTGCTTGGCCTCGTCGCCGCTATAGGCGTGCAGGAAGGTCAGCGAGCGTCCGTCAAGGCGGAAGCGGCTTAATGTCAACTTGGTAACGTCGTGGATATCGGGTTCGTCATCGACCAGCAAAATTTTCCAGGGCGGCAGCTTAGGCGATGCAGAAGACAGAAAGGACATAGGGGTGAGTTCCGGATAAAGACGCCAGGTTTTTGCGCATATTGTTAACGCGCACTGATCGATTGTATTCTTACCTCATCTTATTAACAACAGGCAATAAACCGTGCGCAGCATTTACAACACGTCGTAGCGTTTCTGGCAACGCTCGCACCAGAAGCTGCGGCGCCGCGTTTGCCCCAGGTGGGCCTTGTGGAAGGGAATGTTGCATCGAGGGCAAATGCGCTTGGTGTGCGCCAGCCAGTGCTGCTTCAGCACGAAGGCTTTCTTCCATTCGAGGAAGTCAAAACTGTACTGCCGTGCTTCCTTGACAAGTTCGCGCAGCTTGGCCGGCGGCAGGCAGCCGATGGTGGACAGGGGATGCACCCGGATCCGGAACAGCACCTCATTCTTGATGATATTGCCAACGCCGGAAAAAATGGTCTGGTCCAGCAGGGCGTCGCAGGCCAGCATCTCCGGTTTGGCGCGCAGTTTTTTCAGCGCCAGGGCGGACGACCATTCATCCGCCATCACATCGGCGCGCCAGTCGTAGTGCTCGCTTAACTCCTCGTCAATTTCCTTGATGGAGCAGGTGTAGAAGTTGAGCTCGCCGCCTTCCTCGAAGGTGAGGGCAAGGCGGGGCGGGCTGTTTTCCTTGATTTCGTTGATGCGGTAGGTGCCGAACATGAGGAAGTGTACGCGCAGGCTGAACAGCGGCAGCTCGATCAGGAAATGCTTGCCCCAGCTGCGCAGCGAGATAATGGGCTGCCCCGGCAGCTCCTCATAGCGCAGGCCCTTGCTGTTGCCGTGGGCGGTGGCGATGGTGCGGCCTTCGAATTCCTTCGCCTGTTCGCGCAGGATAACGATAGACGGTCCTTCCGGCATGGCGTGCTCCTGATGGTCGGAAGTCCAGTGTAGGCGGCGCCACCCCTGTAGCGCTGTGCGCGCCCGCACGCTGGGGCGGCGAAAGTATCCGGCGGGTTTTTTTCGTAAGCAAATTTTTCCGGTCCTGTGTTTGGCTGCAATTGGCGTAATATGAGAAGCATGAACATGGAAAGGAAACCTATCATGCAACGTCACATACGCAATCTGTTGGCTGCCGCGCTCCTGGTAGCCACGGCCGGTGCTGCGTCCGCCGGCGTTACCGTCACTTATGAGCAGCCTGATAAATTCCGCGACATGCCGTACAGCCAGGTGGACCGCGAGGAGATCCTGCGCCAGCTGAGCGAGCATTTCGGCAAGCTGGGCCAGGAGCTGCCGCAAGGGCAGGACCTGCGCATCACCGTCAAGGATATCGACCTGGCCGGCCGCATCGAACCGGCGCGCTGGAATTTCAATAACGATATCCGCCTGATGCGCGGCGGCGCCGACTGGCCGACCATGAAGCTGAGCTATGTGCTGGAAGAAAACGGCCAGGTGCTGCGCAGCGGCGAAGCATCGATCAACAATATGATGTACCTGGAACGCCTTAACCGCTATTCCTCCGGCGACCCCTTGCGTTTCGAAAAGCAGATGGTCGACGAATGGTTCAAGCGCGATATCAGCGCTCCCAAGCTGAGCGCGCACTGACGCATCCCTGAAAGCCTGCCGGCGGCCGCCCAGCGTTCAGCGCTGCGCGGCCGCTGTGTCATCAGGCGGACACACTTCTTGTTTAGGATCAGGCCGAATCTTTTGCGCCTGTCCCCTCCAGGCATTCGTTCATACCAAGGAGAAAACAAGAAATGTCCAATTCCACCCCGGAATCCACCCGCCGCCGCCTGCTGCAACTGATCGCCGGCGCCCCCATGCTGCCTCTGGCAGGCGCCACCGGCGTCAGCGCGCTGCTGTCCGCTTGCGGCAGCTCGGATGATCCGATCGCGGCAGCGCCGCCGCCAGCCGCTCCGGCAACCTTCACCAATGTGGAATTCACCGGCATGGCCGCGCCCACCGCAGCCGATGTCAATGCGCTGGCCAGCACCACCGTGGCTTCCAGCCTCAAGGTCAATTTCAGCGACGGCAGCAGCAATACCTACAAGCTGGCTTACCAGCCTTTCTTCCTGACCGGCGACAAGGTACCGGACGGCAAGGGCGGCACCGTGATCGCGGGCGGCTATGTGGACATCAAGAACCAGCCCATCATCGACAGCTCGGTGCCGGGCAAGGAGCGCCAGTTCTTCTCCGACTCGCCGGACGGCAGCTCGCTGCTGACCGTGCCGAACGCCAATGTGGCCGGCGTGAAGGGCAAGCCGGTGTTCGCCGTGGTGCAGTTCGAATACAACTCCCTGAACCAGGCCGGCGCCTCCACCTACGGCACGCTGCCCTCGCCGATCGCCGTGCTCACGCTGGACCAGGACCAGACCACCGGCAAGCTGGCGCTGGTGAAGTACCACAATGTCGATACCTCGGCCGTCAAGGGCCTGTGGATTACCTGCGGCGCCAGCCTGTCGCCATGGGGCACCCACCTGTCGAGCGAAGAGTATGAACCGGACGCCTTCGACCAGGGCCTGGGCGGCCAGTCGCTGGCGGTGCTCAAGGAGTTCAGCAAGAATGTCTTCGGCAACCCGGCCACCGCTAATCCCTACGACTACGGCCACCTGCCGGAAGTCACCGTCAATCCGGATGGCACCGGCACCATCAAGAAGCACTACAACCTGGGCCGCTACTCGCGCGAGCTGGTGCAGGTGATGCCGGACCAGCGCACCATCCTGGGCGGCGACGACTACACCAACGGCGGCCTGTTCATGTTCGTGGCCGACAAGGCCGGCGACCTGGCCGCCGGCGGCACGCTTTACGTGGCGCAGTACACCACGCCGCTGACCGAAACCACCACCGGCAAGCTGCAGTGGATCAAGCTGGGCCATGCCAACCACGCCGAAATCAAGGCCATGGTGGATGGCGGCATCAAGGGCACGGACATCATGGATTCCACGCTGACCGATCCGGCCGATGCCAGCTACAAGAAAATCGTCCTCAACAAGAAGACGGCCTGGGTGCGCGTGAAGGCCGGCCAGGAAAAGGCTGCGGCCTTCCTGGAAACCCACCGCTATGCGGCGATGAAGGGCGGCAGCATGGCCTTCACCAAGAACGAAGGCACCACCGTCAACGCCAAGGACAAGATGGCCTACTCGGCCTACGCCAATATCCAGGATTCGATGGTGGAAGGCGGTTCCGGCTACGTGGCTGCGCACAATGTGAAGTTCAAGAAGCTGGTGGCGGGCGGCGTGATGCAGCACAAGCTGGCCGGCGGCCAGAAGGACGACACCGGCGCGGCCATCGACAGCGAATGGGTGCCGAGCGAGTCCAGCCTGCTGATCGCAGGTCTGGATATTGCCGGTGATGCCCTGGGCAACACCGCCGATCCGGCCAAGATCGCCAGCCCGGACAACCTGAAGTTCTCGGAGAAGCTGCGCACCCTCTTCATCGGCGAAGACAGCGGCAACCACCTGAACAACTTCCTGTGGGCCTACAACGTCGACACCAAGAAGCTGGAGCGCCTGCTGTCCTGCCCGGCCGGCGCCGAATCGACCGGCCTGCATGCGGTGGACGAGATCAATGGCTTCACCTATGTGATGAGCAACTTCCAGCATCCGGGCGACGAATGGAATCGCTTCCCGACCCTGCCTGCGGCGCTGAAAGACCAGATCAACACGGCCATCAACAGCAAATACAATGGCAAGTTCAGCGCAGCAGTGGGCTACCTGACCGGTGAGCTGAGCCAGGTGAAGCTGTCGAAATAAGCGTTGAAGTAGCTGCGGGAATCCGCGCCTAGTCGATCTCGTTCACGCGGGGGAACTTGGCGCGGAATTCTTCCGGCATCGGCACCACTTCGCCGCGCTTGTAGTTGAAGAAGACGAAGCCGTATTTCGCCATCGCCACCAGGGTGCGGTCCTTGGGACGGGTGATGCGGAAGATGATGTCCCCGCCGTATTTATTGAAGTCCATTACCCCGACCTCGAACACCAGCACGTCGCGCGCATGCGCTTCGGCGCGGTACATGGTGGCCAGGTCGGTCACGATGATGCCGGTGCCGTCGCCATCCACTTCCGGCATGCCGTTCTCGTAGAGGAAGCGCGCCCGCGCTTCCGAGATCATGGAGATCATCGAATCGTTGCCGAGGTGGTTGGCGGCATTGATGTCGGTGACGCGCACCGTGAGCTGGGTGGAAAAGCAAAACAGCTCGTCGGGGAATTCAAGTTTCAGTCTGGCCATGGGAAAACGGTGAGGCTAAAAATCCCATTGTAGCCTCACTGGCGCACGATCTTGTAAACCCGCCCATTGTCCGACAGCATGTAGAGCTCGCCCTGTGCATCCTGGCCGAAAGAGAGGATGGAACCTACATTGCCGATATTCCAGTCCTTCGCCTCGCTGACGGTGCCGCCGCTGTACAGGAAGCTTTTCAGGTAGCCCTTGCAATAGTCCGAATACAGGTAGCGCCCGGCCAGCTCCGGCAGCGCGCTGCCGCGGTAGACATAGCCGCCGGTAATCGAGCAGCCGTTCGCGCCGTTGGCGCCATGCTCGTATTCGAAGCGCGGCAGGGTCAGGCCGGCCTGGTCGCAGCTGCTGCTGTTATAGCACTTCGTGCCTTCCATTCGGTTCCAGCCGTAGTTCACGGCAGCCTGCGTGGCGGGCATGATATTCACTTCCTCGCGCTCGGCCTGGCCTACGTCCGCGATATACAGCTGGCTGCCGTCGAAGGCGAAGCGCCAGGGATTGCGCAGGCCGCTGGCCCAGATCTCGCCGCGCCGGCCCGCCTGGCCGGCATAGGGATTGTCCGGCGGGATGGTGACGCTGCCGCGCACATTCAGGCGCAGCATCTTGCCCAGCAGGGAAGCCAGGTTCTGCGCATTGCCCCTGGTGTCGCCCGCGCCGCCGCCGTCGCCGGTGCCCGCATACAGGTAGCCGTCCGGCCCGAAGGCCAGCATGCCGCCGTAGTGGTTGGTGGCGTCCGGATGCGGAATGGTGATGATGCGGCTCAGCGAGGCGGCATCCGCCACATTGGCATCGGCCGACACCTTCGCGCGATCGATGGCGATATTGCCGAACTTATCCGTGTAGTAGAGGTAGAAGTTGCCGTTCTGTGCGTACTGCGGATCGAAGGCGATGGACAGCAGGCCGCCTTCGCCCCCAGTGCCGATCACGGCGCTGATATCGAGGAAGGGCGTAGCCGCCAGGGTACCGCCGGACAGGATGCGGATGCGGCCCGGGCGCTCCACGATGAACTGGCGGCTGTCGCCGGCCGGCGCCGTCAGCAGCAGCGGCTGGCTGAGGCCGGAAGCCACCTCGCTCAGCTTGAGCGCGAAGGTGGCGGGCGGGGTGACGGGCGGGGTGACCGGTGGCGTCACCGGCGGTGCCGCACCGCCGCCGCCACCGCCACCGCAGCCCAGCAGTAGCGCGCACGCCGCACTTGTAAAGCCTGTCGCCAGCCTTGCCATATTGCCTCCCTGCGCGCCGTTCCCGCGAAGGCGGGAACCCATGCTGAGCCTACCGTCCGGCTAGCGCGCCATCTGTGCGCCAGCGCACGGAGGCCTGGCGCCGCATCGCCTGCTCCAGAAACTGGCGGAAATGCTCATCGGCAAAAGCCGCGCTCGCCACCCTATCGAACTGCGCAATGGCCTGCGGATCGGCCTTCAGCGAATAGGCCATGAAGAAGTGGCGTTCCGCCATGGGCAGGCGCAGCAGGCGCACTTCCACACCTTCGCGCTGCGCGTAGTAGCGCGGCGAAAATTCGTTCTCGAAAAACGCGGCGTCCACGCGCCCCGCCTGCAGCTTGCGCAGGTTGGCAGCCTGCCAGTCAGTGGCCGCCAGCAGTTGCCAGCGGATGGGCACGCGGTTCAGTCCTTCGGGAATCTCGGAGCCGGCTACCCAGCCGATCTCCATGCCCGCCAGCGCCTGCAGCGCGGCCACGCCCTGCAGCGGCGAATCGCGCCTTACTGCCAGATGGGGCTGGGTGCGCAAATAGGTCCAGCCGAAGCTGGCGATGCCGGGGCCGCGGTCCTGGCTGCCGCTGGTCAGCAGCAGCACATCCAGCGAACCGTTGCGCAAGCTCTCCATGGCGCGGCCGAGCGAGGTGGGCGGCATCCATTCCAGGGGCACGCCCTTGGCCACCACGTGGAGCTCCATGAAGTCGCGCAGGGCGCCGCGCAGCGGCACGCCCGGCTGGCCGCTGATCAGCGGCGCCACCACGAAGCCGCCTACCTTCAGCGGCGCCGCTTGCGCCAGGGCACAGCCGGCCAGCAGCAGGCAAGTCGCAAGAATGCGTTTCATGGGCCTATTGTAGCCGAGCCACGGCCGCAGCCACTGCGGGAGGGGGCGCTCTGCCTTTGGGTACAGGACCGCAGGCGGGAAGGGGGCATACGATGGATTATCCCTACCAACCTGAGGATTTCATCATGCTAGGATTATCGACGCTTGGCATCATCCACACCGCGATCAGCCTGGTCGCCGTGGGCGCCGCCATCATTGCCTTCTTCCGCGACAAGGGCATTACTTCGGACAACGGCCTGGGCAAGGTCTATGTGATCGCCACCGTGCTGACCTGCCTGACCGGTTTCGGCATCTTCAACCATGGCGGCTTCGGCAAGGCCCATGTGCTGGGCGTGATCACGCTGCTGGTGCTGGGCCTGGCCTGGGCGGCGGGGCAGGGCAAGCTCGGCGCGAAGTCGCTGTATATCGAAACTGTCAGCTATTCGCTGACCTTCTACTTCCACCTGATACCCGCCATCACGGAGACCTCGATCCGCCTGCCAGTCGGCAGGCCGCTGGTGGATAGTCCCGAGGCCGAACCGCTGAAGGCAGCCGCCGGCATCCTGTTCCTGATCGGCGCCTGGCTGCAGGTGCGGCGCCTGCGGGCCGGCGAGCGCAGCAGCATCGCGCCGCTGCGCAAATCGGCCTAGAGCACTTCGCTGAGGAAGAGCAGGGTGTGGCCGTGGGCTTCGGCCGCTGAGCGCTGGTGGTACATGGGGCGGTGCGAGCAGTTGAAGCCGTGCTCGGCGTCCGGGTAGACGTGGATCTCGGCGTTCTCGCGGTCTTCGAAGCGCTGCGCAACCTGCTTCACGGCCTCGGCGGGAATATGGTTATCGCGGCCGCCGAAGTGCATCAGCAGCGGCACGCCGATGCTGTCCGCCAGCTCCAGCTGGTTCTGGATACCGCCGCCGTAGTAGGCCACGGCCGCATCCACTTTGCCCGCAGCCGCCGTGAGGTAGGACAGCAGGCCGCCGAAGCAGTAGCCGATGGAGGCCACCTTTGGTCCCACGCCGTCCAGCCCGCGCAGCACCGCGATGGCGGCGGCGATATCGGCCACCGCCTGCTGCGGGTCGGTAGCCTGCTTGAGCGCGGCCGCGCGCTTCCAGTCCGCCTCGTCGTAGCTGAGCTCGATGCGCGGCGCCTGGCGCCAGAAAATATCCGGCGCCAGCACCACATAGCCATCCGCCGCATACTGCTCGCAGACACTGCGGATGTGCGCGTTGACGCCGAAAATCTCCTGGATCAGCACGATGCCCGGCCCCTTGCCGCCGCGCGGCAGCGCCAGGTAGGCGCCGAAGCTGCCGTCGGCCACCTTGACATCGATCCAGCGGGTCTGGCTGTCCATGGCTGGCCTCAACCGTGCAGCTTGTTGGCTACCTCGGCGATGGCGCGGCCCTGGTAGCGCGCGCCGGCCAGCTCGTTCTCCGTCGGCTGGCGGCTGCCGTCGCCGCCCGCGATGGTGGTGGCGCCGTAGGGCGAACCGCCGGTCACTTCGTCCAGCTTCATCTGCCCCGCGAAGCCGTAGTTCAGGCCGACCACCGTCATGCCGAAGTGCAGCAGGTTGGTGATGATGGAGAACAGCGTGGTTTCCTGGCCGCCGTGCTGGGTGGCGGTGGAAGTGAAAGCGCCGCCGACCTTGCCGTGCAGCGCGCCCTTCGCCCACAGGCCGCCGGCCTGGTCGAGGAAGTTGGCCATCTGGGAAGTCATGCGGCCGAAGCGGGTGCCGGTGCCGATGATGATGGCGTCGTAGTTGGCCAGCTCGTCCACCGTGGCGACGGGCGCCGCCTGGTTCAGCTTGTAGTGCGATTTCTCGGCCACTTCCTGCGGCACCAGTTCGGGCACGCGCTTGATATCGACCGTGGCGCCGGTTTCGCGCGCGCCTTCGGCCACGGCATTGGCCATGGTTTCAATGTGGCCGTAGGATGAGTAATACAGGACCAGGACTTTAGCCATTGCAGATCTCCGGGGAAAGGTAGGTAATGCGGCTCGAAAGGTGCCGCAATGCACGATACACGCGCGTACTGAGGCTTGCATCTTCCAAAGGACGTGTCATTTGCGCCCGCAAACGGATCGACTATAGCCAGCGCAATCGTGTAGCGGCGCTCGATACTGCATGGCGCAGCAGGGTTGTTGCTTTGTGGCATATATCATACGCCTCGGCGCGGCTGTCCTCTTGCCGATTACAAAGGCAGCTTGCCGTGCTAACCTTGGTCTTTCACGGTTTGTAATGTTCAAGGGTGGCACGATTAGCGCGATGCAGGATTTAACGGAGCCCCGGCCGCCGCGCAGGCGGCTGCTGCCCAGGGCTGCCCTGCTCACCCTGCTGGGCGGGCTCGGCCTGAGCGCCCTGCTGTTCGCCGGCGCCAGCCACCTGGAGCAGAAGCGCCTGGAACTGACGCTGGTACAGCGCGCGCAGATGCGCGTGTTTGCCCTGAAGGAAGGCATTGGCCATGCGCTGGGCGGCCTGTATGCCGTCAACCAGCTGTTTGCCAGCCGCCCGGTGGTCAGCCGGGATGAATACCACCGCTTTGCCGAACCCCTGCTGGCGCGCCATCCCTATGTGCTGGGCATCAGCTTTATCCGTTTTATCAGCGATGCCGAGCGGCCTGCGCTGGAAGCGGAGCTGGCGCGTTTCCGGCCCGGCGCCGGCGTGACCGAGATGCGCTACGGGCGTCCAGTGCCGGCCGGCAGGCGCCCGCAATACCGCGTGATCGAATACGTGGCGCCCACCGCGGGCAACGAGCTGGCGCTGGGCCTGGACACCATGTACCCGGTGAAGGACGAATCGGTGCGGCAGCGCGCTTATGACACGGGCCAGGCCTCTGCCGGCCGCCTGCTCTCGCTGGCGCAGCGCGGCGGCAACCGTGTGGGGCTGGTGGTGGTGATGCCGGTCTACCGTTTCGGCGCAGCGCCGGGCAGCGTCGCTGAACGGCGTGCCGCCGTCATCGGCGAAACCTCGATTGCGCTGCTGCCCGGCGAAATGATCGCGAAGATTTTTGCCGACGCCGGCCTTCATAGCGCCCATGCCAGCCAGCACCGCAGCAACCTGGTTGGCGTGGAGGTGTATGCGTCGGCTGAGGCCAGCGCCGAGACGCTGGTCTACCAGTCGCCGCCGGTGCGCGGCGATGGTGCCGGCTGGTGGCTGGACTGGCTGTACCCGGCGCCGCCGAAGACCATCGATATGCGGGTGGAAGTGGGCGGCGAGCGCTGGCTGCTGCGCGCCAGCGGAGCGCAGCATGTGCAGGTCGCCGACCATCTGGCTTCGCTGGCGGTGCTGGCCCTGGGACTGGTGCTGACGGCGCTCGGCACCGCCTTCGCTGCCAGCCTGTCGAACCGCCATGTGGAAGTGCAGCGCCGGGTGGAGGAGGGCACGGCGGAGCTCAAGTCGCTCAACAAGGCGCTGCAGCTGCGCGAGCGCGCCATCGAATCGAGCACCAATTCCATCATCATCATGGAGGCCCGGCCCGGCAATCCTGTGGTCTATGTGAATCCGGCCTTTGAGCGCAGCAGCGGCTACAGCGCGGCCGAGGTCCTGGGCCGCAGTCCCGGCATCCTGTGCCGCGACGACCTGGACCAGCCGGGACTGACCGAAATCCGCGCTGCGATTGCCGAGGAGCGCGATGTGCACGCCATCCTGCGCAATTACCGCAAGGACGGCACCATGTTCTGGAACGAGACCTACCTGTCGCCGGTGCGCGACGAACAGGGCAGGCTGACCCACTTCGTCTCGATCCAGCACGATATGACGGCGATGAAGGCCTACGAGTCCGAGCTGCTGCACCAGTCCACGCATGATGCGCTGACCGGCCTGCCGAACCGTGTGCTGCTGCAGGACCGCATCGCCCAGACCATCGCCCACTCGGAACGCAAGGGCCATGCACTGTGGGTGGTGTCGATCGACCTGGACCGCTTCAAGTTCACCAACAGCCGCCTGGGGCACAAGGGCGGCGACCGCCTGCTGCAGGTGGTGGCGGCACGGTTGCAGGCCGCGGTGCGCGCGGTGGATACCGTAGCGCGCCTGGGCGGCGACGAATTCGCGCTGATGCTGCTGCCGGAACCAGGCGCCATGCAGCCGCGCGTGGAGCAACTGCAGCGGGTACTGGACAGCGTTTCCTCGCGCCTGGTGCTGGACGGCGCCGAACTGTTCATGACCTGCAGCGCCGGCATCGCCGTCTACCCGGCCGACAGCGTGGAGCCGGGGGTGCTGGTGGAGCGCGCCGACATCGCCATGTACCGCGCCAAGGAAATGGGTGGCAACAACTACCAGTTCTATACGGCAGCCCTCAACGAACAGCTGGGCGAACGCCTGCTGATCGAGTCCGCGCTGCGCACGGCGCTGGCGCGGCGGGAATTCGTGCTGCATTACCAGCCGCAGGTCGATATCGTCAGCGGCCGCATTGTGGGAATGGAGGCGCTGATCCGCTGGCAGCATCCGGAGATGGGCATGGTGGCGCCGAGCCGCTTCATTCCGCTGGCCGAGGAGACCGGCCTGATTGTGCCGGTAGGCGCCTGGGTGCTGCGCAGCGCCTGCGAACAGCTGCATGCCTGGCAGCGCGAGGGCAGGGCGCAGCTGCGGATGGCCGTCAATGTGTCGGCACGCCAGATGGCGGAGCCGGACTTCGTGTCTTCGGTGGCGGCCGTGCTGGCGCAAACCGGCATCGCCGCGGAATGCCTGGAGATCGAACTGACCGAAAGCCAGGTGATGAACGATGTGGAACGTGCGGTAGGCGTGATGCACGAGCTGAAGAAGCTGGGCGTGAAGCTGGCGATCGACGATTTCGGCACCGGCTATTCCAGCCTCTCGCACCTGAAGCGCTTCGAGGTCGATGTGCTGAAGATCGACCAGAGCTTCGTGCGCGATATCACCGTCGATCCGGACGATGCGGCTATCGTCAGCACCATCATTGCGCTGGCCGCCAACCTGCAGCTGGAGGTGATCTCCGAAGGCGTGGAGACGCCGGAGCAGCTGGCCTTCCTGCGCCAGCATGGCTGCACGCGGATGCAGGGCTATTTCTTCGGCCGCCCGCTGCCGCCGGCCGCCTTCCGTCACCTGCTGGACGAAAACGAGGCCCAGCCCACCCTGCAGTTCTGAGCTGCAGGTTTTCTGCAGCAGGCGCCCGGCCATGCTACATTGGCCGCATGAGACTCCTCATCCTCGCCGGCCTGGCTGCGGTGCTGCTGCCCGCGCTGGCCACCGCCGCCTGTTCGCGCCCCATCGTGGTGCCGGCATCTTCGCTCGGCAAGCTAATGGCGGTCAATCCTTCTACCCAGGAGGTGGGCGGCGTCTATCCGGACCTGCTGCGCGAGCGCGGGCGCCGCATCGGCTGCAGCTTTGTTTTTCCCATTGTGCCGCGCGCCCGCGCCGAGGCCATGATGCGGCAGGGCGACGGCGACCTGTTCGTGGGCGCCATCCAGGTGCCGGAACGCGAAAGCTGGGGCCATTACGTGCCGCTGCTCGGCACCGAATGGATGCTGGTCTCCACCATGGAGCAGCCGCCGCGCAGCGTTGAGGAACTGCTGGCGCTGCCCGGCATCCGCGTCAATGCGGTGCGCAGCTATAACTACGGTCCGGCCTACCAGGCCATGATGGCGGCGCTGGACGCAGCGGGCAAGCTGGAATATGTGGTGGACGCGGAAACCATCGCGCGCAAGATGCAGGCCGGCCGCGCCGACTTCGCGTATATGCCTTCGAATACCTTTGCGGGTGCGATGGACGAAGCGGGCCTGCGCTCCACCCTGGGCCAGCGCGTGCGCTATACCCGGCTGGCCGGCCTGCCGGCCAGCACCAACGGCGTCTACGTATCGCGCCTGCTGCCGGCCGCCGACGTGGCGCAGCTGACCGCGCTGCTGGTGCAGCTGCGGCAGGACGGCGCCCTGATCGGCCGCATCCGGCAGGAATATACGGCGGCCGACATGGTCAGCCTGTTCCCGCTGCCGCGCGGGCGTTAGGCCGCCTGCAGGGCCGGCGCGGCCAGGTCGCGCAGGAAGCGCCGCGCTTCGCGTGCCGGCAGCGGTTTGCCGTAATGGTAGCCCTGGATCTCGTCGCAGCCCCACTGCAGCAGCAGCGCGCGCTGCACGGCCGTTTCCACCCCCTCCGCAATCACTTTCATGCCCAGGTTGCGGCCGAGGGCAATCACGGCCTGCACAATCGCTGCGTCCGCGCTGGCGGCGTCGGCGCGCGATGCCGTGTCGCTGCCTGGCGCCAGCTGGCGCACAAAGGACTGGTCGATCTTCAGCTTGGTGAGCGGGAAGCGCTTCAGGTAGGCCAGGCTGGAGTAGCCGGTGCCGAAATCATCGATCGACAGCTTCAGGCCCAGGCCGCGCAGGCGGTGCAGCAGGGCGATGGCATGCTCCGCATTCTCCATCATCACGCCTTCGGTGATTTCCAGTTCGATGCAGGCCGGGTCGATATGGGTGGCTTCAAGCAGTGCTTCGATATGCGGCAGGAAGCCGGGATGCGCGAACTGGCGCGGCGAGATATTGACGGCGATAGTCAGCGAGCGGCCGCTGCTCGCGCTCCATTCGCTGGCCTGGCGGCAGGCCTGTTCCAGAACCCAGTTGCCGATATCGACGATCAGGCCGGATTCCTCGGCCAGCGGGATGAACTGGGCGGGCGATACCATCTCGCCATTGCGGCGCCAGCGCAGCAGGGCTTCGAAACCGGCCAGGCCGTCGTCGCGCAGCGATTGCTGCGGCTGATAGTGCAGTTCCAGCTCATTGCGTTCCAGCGCGCGTCGCAGGTCGGCTTCCATGTCCAGGCGCTGGCCGCTGCTGGCGTTCAGCTCTTCGCTATATGAAAGCAGCAGGTCGCCGCCGGCGCGGCGGGCAGCCTGCAGCGCGGCGTCGGCATTGCGCAGCAGGGATGCCGGATCGGCGCCGTGCTGGGGGAAGGTGGCGGCGCCGAGGCTCAGCGTCGAATAGATTTCGTGGCTGCCGCAGACGAAGGGCGTGCGCAGCTTGTCCTGCAGCGCGGTCAGCGCTTCGCCGAAGGCGGCGGCACGCTGGTCCATCTGGTACAGCACGGCGATATTGGCACCATCGAGGCGGAAGGCTTCGCCGCCGTGGGCTGCCGCCGCGTCGCGGATGCGCTGGGCGGTGCCCCGCATCATGCCGTCGGCCACGCCGTGGCCGAAACCCGCCACCACGCGCGAAAAGCGGTCGATGGTGCCCAGCACTACGGTGTGCGGACGGGGCGGCAGGGTGCGCAGGCGGTGCTCGAAGGAGCGGCGGTGCGGCAGGCCGGTGAGCGGGTCGTGGTTGGCCAGGTGGGCCAACTCGTCCTCCGAGCGGAAGCGCGACCAGGCGTGGTAGATCATGAAGGCCGCCGTGGCCAGCGCCATCAGGTTGAACAGGTGGACCATGGCGCGCATCGACGCATAGCGTTCGATCAGCACGGAAACGATGGCCCCGCCGATAATCATCAGCAGGAGCAGGGCGTAGATGGCGAAACGGTGGCGGCGGCCGGTAACAGTGCTCATGGCTTATCCTTGTTCTGGCCAGTGCGCTGGGCCAGTGCGGCTTCGAGGCAGGCGATGATGGCGCCGCTGTCGAAGGGTTTGGTGAGGAAGCAGATGGCGCCCGCGCGCTCGGCGCGCTTGCGCAGCGCCTCCTGCGGGAAGGCGGTCATGATGATGAAGGGCGGGCAGCCGCCGCGCGCAGCGAGCAGCTCCTGCAGTTCGATGCCGCTCATGCCGGGCATCTGCACGTCGCTCACCACGCAGCCGGCGTTGCAGGCATTGCAGGCCTCCAGGTATTCCTCGGCGGAGGAGAACAGGCGCACCGTCCAACCCAGCGAGCGCACCAGCGCGCCCAGCCCGAGGCGGACCGATTCGTCGTCGTCGATAATGGCAACCAGCTGATTCTGTAACACTTGCGACTCCCGTGAGCGGCGCATGCCGCGACAATATGGAGCCAGCATAGCCTCCCGCCGCGCGGCGGGAAATCATACAAGGGTATAGGCCTTCAGGAGGTGGCGGTCACACCGAGCGCTTCGGCCATGCGTACCAGGTCGGCGAAGGTGCGGGCTTGCATTTTCTTCATCGCATTGCCGCGGTGGATTTTCACGGTGATCTCGCTGGTGCCCACTTCGCCCGCGATCTGCTTGTTCATCAGGCCGCGCGCGGCCAGCGCCATGATTTCGCGTTCGCGCGGCGTCAGCGTGCCGTAGCGCCGCTGCAGTTCGGCCCCGGCTTCGTCCTGAGAGCGTCGCTTGCGGTCAGTCTCCAGCGCGGCCGTCACGGCGTCCAGCAGGTCCTGTTCTCGGAAGGGCTTGGCCAGGAAGTCCACCGCGCCCGCCTTCATGGCGCGCACCGACATCGGGATATCGCCATGCCCTGTCATGAAGACGATGGGCAGGGTGGCGCCCTGGCGGTTCAGCTCCGCCTGGAAATCCAAGCCGCTGCTGCCGCGCAGGCGCACGTCCAGCAGCAAGCAGCTGGCGCAGGCCGCACGCGGATGGGCCAGGAAAGCAGGCACGGAATCGAAGGCCTCCGCCTGCAGCCCGATGGATCGCAGCAGGGAATGCAGCGCAGAACGCAGCGCGTCGTCGTCATCGACGATGTAGACCATGGCGTCCGTCGCGGTCATGCTGCCTCCATGGCGTGCAGGGGGAAACTGCATTGCAGGCAGGCGCCCCGGCCTTCCTTCGGTACGGTGGCAATGCGGCCGCCATGGCTTTCCACAATCGAGCGGCAGATGGCGAGGCCCATGCCCATGCCATCGCTGCGGGTGCTGAAGAAGGCCTCGAACAGCTTGCCGCCATGTTCCGGCGCGATGCCCGGCCCGCTGTCGGTGACGGCCAGGTGCACGGCGCCGTCCTGCACGAAGGTGCGCAGGCCAAGCTCGCCGCCGCCCTGCGCATCCATGGCCTGCATGCCGTTCATCAGCAGGTTGATCACCACCTGCTGCAGCTGCACGCTGTCGCCTTCCACCTGCGGCAGTTGTGCTGCCAGGTCGAGCTGCAGGCGCACCCGGTGCGCCGCCAGCTCGCGCTGCACCAGCGCGGCGCTGGCTTTCGCAATCTCGTTCAAGTCCAGCGGCTGCTGCTCGGGATCGCTCTTGCGTGCCAGCGCCCGGATGCGCTTGATCACATCGCTGGCGCGTTCGGTGTCGGACAGCACGCGGCCAATGGCGGCGCGCACTTCCTCCAGTTCCGGTTCCGGGCGGTTCAGCCAGCGCAGTCCGGCGGCGCCGTTGGCCGAAATGGCGGCCAGCGGCTGGTTCACTTCGTGGGCGATGGAGGCGGCCAGCTCGCCCAGCGTGGTCACCCGGCTGGCATGGGCCAGCTGCAGGCGTGATTCGCGCAGCGACTCTTCCTTTTGCCAGAGGCGCTCGTTGGCGCGGTGGCTGGAATACGCCAGGTAGCCGGTGATGCCGATGGCCGACAGGCTGACCAGGCAGCGCCCGGCGGAAGCGTCGACCAGGTCGCCCCAGCTGGACAGGAGATAGGCCGCCACCGTCAGCACCACGCACAGCGCGGTAATGCGCAGCAGGTAGCGCGGCCAGGCGTGCACCGAGACCAGCACTACCACCACGTAGAGCACGGCGATGGCGATGTCCAGCGGCGTGAACGCGTCGATCAGGAAGATGGCCAGCGTCAGCAGCGCGATGACCGGCTTGAGCAGGGGAGGAGGTGGTGGTGTGCGGTTCATGGTGACTGTTGAGTATAAAGCAGGCTTTGCGCTTGTGCAGGGCACCGGCTTGAAACCTAAACCAAGGTATAGGTTTCTATACGCAGATGCCATGGCGCGGCGGTGCGCGCCGTCCTACTCTTTGTTCATGCCGCATGGCGCGGGACAACAAGGAGATAGCAATGAACTGGTTTCAGAATCTGAGGATTGCCCACAAGCTGGGTTTGGCCATCGTGCTGGTGCTGTCGCTGACGGCGGTGCTGGGCGCCTTCTCGATTGCGCAGCTGCGCGTGCTCAATCAGGCCACCTGGGAAGTGAATAATGTGTGGTCGCCCGCCATCCGCACCATCCTCGAAATCAAATCAAGCCTGATCCGCTACCGCACCTATGAGCTGCAGCATGTGCTGTCGAACCAGGAAGCGGACTTTGACGACTACGCCCGCAAGATGGACGCCAAGATGGCCGAGCTGCGCCGCCTGATGGCGCGCTACAGCCAGATCGAGGCCGGCGATGAAGCGCGCCGCACCTTCGCCCAGCTGGATACCTCGCTGCGCAACTATGACGAAGCCGCCCACGCGGCCGCCGCCCTCTCCCGCAGCGGTGACCTGGAGGGGGCGCGCCAGGCAGTACGCGGCGAATCGCGCAAATACAATTTCGAGAGCGCTGACCTGGTGACGAAGCTGGTGGACATCGACCTGGCTGGCGGCGCCGCCGCCCAGGCCCGCGCCGAACAGGCCTACCTGCATGCCCGCCACCTGATTATCGGCCTGCTGGCCGCCGCGCTGGTGCTGGGCGGCCTGCTGGCCTGGCGCATCTCCCGCATGATCGCCTCGCCCCTGCGTGCTGCCGTACTGGTGGCCGAGCGGGTGGCGGATGGCGACCTCAGTACGCAAATCGGCGCCGTCACGCGTGACGAGACGGGCCGCCTGCTTGGAGCGCTGCGCGCCATGAACGAACGCCTGCAATCGGCAGTCGGCAATGTGCGGCGCGGCGCGGATACCGTCGCCAGCGCCGCCATCGAACTGGCGAGCGGCAACGACGACCTGGCCTCGCGCACCAGCCAGCAGGCTGCGGCGCTGGAAGAAACGGCGGCAGCGATGGAAGAGCTGACCGTGTCCGTGCGCCAGAACGCAGAGCATGCGCAGCAGGCCAGCGCGCTGGCAGCATCGGCTGCCAGTGTCGCCATCGATGGCGGCGTGGCGGTCAACGACATCGTGGAAACCATGCAGCGCATCACCGAGGCCTCGAAGCGCATGACGGAAATCGTCAGCGTGATCGACGGCATCGCTTTCCAGACCAACCTCCTCGCCCTGAATGCCGCGGTGGAGGCGGCGCGTGCAGGCGAGCAGGGGCGCGGCTTTGCCGTGGTGGCGGCCGAAGTGCGCCAGCTGGCGCAGCGCAGCGCCGGCTCGGCGAAAGAGATCCGCGGCCTGATCGACGATTCCCTGGCAAAAGTGGACGAGGGCGTGCGCCGCGTCAGCCATGCCGGCAGCACCATCGACGGCGCCATCGCCAGCGTGAAGCGGGTGGCCGCCATCGTGGATGAGATCAGCGGCGCCAGCCGGGAGCAGAGCCAGGGCATCGAGCAGGTCAATGTGGCCATTGCGGAACTGGGCACGGTAACCCAGCAGAATGCCGCCCTGGTCGAACAGTCGGCCGTGGCCACCAATGCCCTGAAGGAGCAGGCTTCGGTGCTGGCGCGTGCCATCGGCGTGTTCCGCCTGGCGCCGGAAGCCCCTGCGGAGCTGCGCCTGGTGCAGGCTGCGCGGCCCGCCTATCTGGCCGGCGTAGTGTAGGAAAACGGCACGGGGGGCGCGGACAGGGTAAACTACGGTCTTTCTGTCGCATTGGGCGATTCGAACAATAATTTCAGCGAGTGCCGCCATGTCTGCAACAGCTCCATCCCCCGTTACCCTGTTTACCGATCTATCCCTCAGCGCGCCGCTGATCAAGTCCCTCAAGGAAGTGGGCTATGAAGCCCCTTCCCCGATCCAGGCGGCCACCATTCCCCACCTGCTGCAGAACCGCGACGTGCTGGGCCAGGCCCAGACCGGCACCGGCAAGACGGCAGCCTTCGCGCTGCCCATCCTGTCGCGCATCGACACCAAACTGAGCGCCCCGCAGGCGCTGGTGCTGGCGCCCACGCGCGAGCTGGCGATCCAGGTGGCCGAGGCCTTCCAGCGCTATGCGGCCTATATTCCGGGCTTCCATGTGCTGCCGATCTACGGCGGGCAAAGTTACGGTCCGCAGCTGTCGGCCCTTCGCCGCGGCGTGCATGTGGTGGTAGGTACCCCGGGCCGGGTGATCGACCATATCGAAAAGGGTTCGCTGGACCTGAGCAAGCTGAAAACGCTGGTGCTGGACGAGGCGGATGAAATGCTGCGCATGGGCTTCATCGACGACGTGGAGCGCATCCTGCAGGAGACGCCGGAAACGCGCCAGACCGCGCTGTTCTCGGCCACCATGCCGAGCCAGATCAAGCGCATCGCCACCACTTACCTGCGCAATCCGGCTGAAGTGACGGTAGCGGCCAAGACCGGCACCGCCGAAAACATCCGCCAGCGCTACTGGCTGGTAAGCGGCATGCACAAGCTGGACGCGCTGACCCGCATCCTGGAAGCGGAGAACTTCGACGGCATGATCATCTTCTCGCGCACCAAACTGGGCACCGAGGAGCTGACGGAACGCCTGCAGGCGCGCGGCTTCTCCGCTGCCGCCATCAATGGCGACATGCAGCAGGCGGCGCGCGAGCGCACCATCGGCCAGCTGCGCGAAGGGAAGATCGACATCCTGGTGGCCACCGATGTGGCGGCGCGCGGCCTGGACGTGGAACGCATCAGCCACGTGGTCAACTACGATGTGCCCTACGACGCGGAAAGCTACACGCACCGCATCGGCCGCACTGGCCGCGCGGGCCGCAGCGGCGAAGCGATCCTGTTCATCACGCCGCGCGAGCGCAACCTGTTGAAATCCATCGAGCGCGCCACGCGCCAGCCGATCAGCGCCATGGAACTGCCGACCATCAAGGCCGTCAACGATGTGCGCATTGCCAAGTTCAAGGACCAGATCAGCGAAACGCTGGCCCAGGGCGGCCTGGAACAGTTCCAGTCGCTGATCGAGGATTTCGAGCGTGAACAGAATATTCCCGCCATCGAGATTGCCGCCGCGCTGGCCAAAATCGCGCGTGGCGACGTGCCCCTGCTGCTGGACAAGAGCCGCGAGAAAGGCTGGCATGAAGACGGCAAGGCGCCGGCCCGCGCCGAGCGCCCGGAGCGCGCAGAGCGTCCGGACCGCGCCGAGCGCAGCTTCCCGAAAAAGGAACGCGTGCCGCGCGAATCCGAGCCGGGCATGCAGACCTACCGCATCGAGGTGGGCTACCAGCACGGCGTGAAGCCGGGCAATATCGTCGGCGCCATCGCGAATGAAGGCGGCATCGATTCCAAATACATCGGCCGCATCGAGATCTTCGACGACTTCACCGTGCTCGATATGCCGGACGACCTGAGCGCGGACACCCTGTCCACGCTGGCGGGCGTGCGCGTGGCAGGCCAGTTCCTGCGCATCAGCCGCGATGGCGAAGCGCCTGCTGCTGCACCGGCCCCTGCGCCGGCGCCGAAGAAGAGCAAGCCGCGCACGCTGGATGCGCTGGTCGCTGAAGCGGCGGTAGCGGAGGAAGAGCCCGCGCCGAAGAAGAAAAAGGAAAAAGCGCCGAAGGGCGAGCTGCGCATGCGCGCCTACCGCGTGGAAGTGGGCAGCAAGCACGCCGCCACGCCATCGAACCTGGTGGGCGCCATCGCCAACGAAAGCGGGCTGGAAGCGCGCTACATCGGCCGTATCGAGATCTTCGACGACCACTCCATGCTGGAAATGCCGGACGGGATGCCCGACGAGATCTTCAAGCACCTCGGCAAGGTATGGGTGGGCGGCCAGCAGCTGAAAATCAGCCTGGCGGACAGCATGCCGCCGGAATCGGCCAAGCACACGCCGCCGAAGAAGCCGGTGCCGGGCAAGGGCAAGAAGAAGTAAGCGCCTGCGCACGGCTGCGGTGCGGACGGCGCCCGCCGCCGCACCAGAATAAGGCCTGGCGCCTGCCGCTGGAAGCGCCGTTCCCCCTGCGCGCGGGCGCAGCGAGGGCTGGTCTGGTATTTGCATAGACATCTGCATTTAGTCCTCCGAGGGCGGCAGATGCTATCGCGAAACGACTTGATCGAGTTGGCGGTGCCGCGGCGCCGCGTCCTGCGTATCCTGTGGATCGACCCGGCCCGCACGGTGGCGTATGCATTCGATGTCCACGCGCGCTCCAGCGATGCGGAGCTGCTGCCCCTGGCCGGCCTGCAGGCTGACCTCGACGAGGGCAGGGCGCGCAGGCTGGAGGAAGACCCCTTCACCGTGCTGGTCAACGAGGACTTGCTGCCGCCGAAGCACCTGGAGCTGCGTGACCGGGCCTGGTCCATCATCCGCGACCTGGCCGGCATGGAGCCCGCCATCTACCAGCCGCGCAAGCGCGGCCGGCTCATTGCCGATTACGCCGGGCGCCATGGCTTCTCGCACCCCACGCTCTACCGCTACCTGCGCCGCTACTGGCAGCGCGGCATGACGCCGAATGCGCTGCTGCCCGACTACGCCAACTCCGGCGCGCGCGGCAAAACGCGCCGGTCCTCGGAGGGCGTGAAGCGCGGACGGCCACGCAAGCACGGCGCCGCGCCCGGTGTGAATGTCGGCGATGGCATGCGCCGCATCTTCCGCGTGGCCGCCGCCAGCTATTCCGCCGCGCAGGGCCGCTTCCCTCGCCGCGCCGTATATGAGGCGATGATCCGCGATTTCTTCAGCCGGCGCAGCTTCGACCATGAAACGCAGCGCATCCGGCGCGAAGCGGAAGCGGATGCGGCGCCGACCTTCGGCCAGTTCAGCTATTGGCTGGCGCAGGATGGCCTGGCCGGGCAGGCAGCCAGGCCGGCGCCCTTGCCGCCGGATTGGAACGTGCCGCAGCCTGGCAGGCCCGGCGCGGTCTTCCAGCTCGACGCGGTGCGGGCCGACGTGCAGCTGGTGTCGTCCGAGGACCGCAGCCGGCTGGCGGGCATGCCGCTGCTCTATGTGGTGTCCGATGTCTTCAGCGGCCTCGTGGCCGGCATCCACGTCAGCATGGAAATGCCGGGCTGGCAGCAGGGCGTGATGGCGCTGGCCCATTGCGCTGCCGACAAGGTCCGCTACTGCCAGCGGTTCGGCCGCAGCATCCACACCGGCGAATGGCCTTCGCGCCATCTGCCGGAGCTGCTGCGCATCGATCCGCTGCTGGCGGGCGAAGCGCAGACCGATGTGCTGTTCAATAACTTCGGCGTGCGCTGTACTGCGGGCGCCGCGCAGTCCACGTGGTGGCGCGAGGACCTCGGCAAGCGCTTTCCCCTGCTCGATGCCGCAGCCCCGCTCCGTGCGCCGGATGATCTCTCCGGCGCCATGGATGCCGCTATCGACATCGTGCAGTTCACCCGTGCCGTGATCGACGGTATCGTCGGGTACAACCTGCGGCAGCAGGGCGCCCATGGGCTGGCGCCGCTGCAGCTGTGGGAATGGGGCCTGCGCCAGCGTGGCGGCGCCTTGCGCCAGTATCCGGAAGAGACAGTGCGCTGCTGCCTGCTGCCCACAGGCGAGGCCATTGTCACGCCGGATGGCATCTGCCTGCACGGCCTGTATTACAGCTGTGCGCAGGCGCTGGCGGAGCGCTGGTTCGAGCGTGCGCGCCAGCGCCGCTGGCCGGTGCGCGTGGCGTATGACGCATCCGACCGCGCCGTCATCTATCTTCTGGACCCGTCAGCGCCAATGCGCTTCCACGTCTGCCATCCGGCTGCGGATGCCATGCGGCGCGCTGCGCATGCGCCCGGGGTGCACGCCGGCTTCTGATGCGCATCTCCATGGTGCGACGCACCACAAACACCGTGGCGGCTTTCTTTGCTGATGAAAAATAACAAAGTATGTTCGCAGAAGGCCTTGTGCCTGCTGGTTTGCTTCGATGCCGGAACGTTCCGAAACAAGTTTATTCGGCGCGACGAATAGAGTGTTTTCGGCTGCCGCGTGGCACAGCGATTGCTTTGATCACTTCATCCAGCCAAGTGGAGGAAGCAGATGCAAAGTTCAGGTGCAATCACGCGGCGCGAGTTTCTCTACCGTGCCGCTGCGGTGGGAGGAACCGGCCTCCTGTTGAATACGATGGATGCATGGGGCATGGGCATTGCATCGCGCATGCCGGGCCCGCCGGTGCTGAGCGGCAGCGGCAAGGGCAAGTCCGTCCTGATCCTCGGCGCCGGCCTGGCGGGCATGACGGCGGCCTACGAGCTGGAGAAGCTCGGCTACCGCGTGCAGGTGCTGGAAGCGCGCGGTTTCGCCGGCGGCCGCTGCCAGACCGCACGCAAGGGCTTCACGCTGGCGGAGCTGGGCGGCGAGCCGCAGCGCTGCGAGTTCGATGAAGGGCATTACATCAATCACGGCCCCTGGCGCATTCCGCTGCATCACCAGTCAACGCTGCACTACACGCGCAGCTTTGGCGTTCCGCTGGAGGTGATGGTCAACGATAACGACCACTCCATCGTCTACCTGGAGAACGGCGGACCGCTGTCGCGCCAGCGTCTGCGTCCGGCACAGATCAAGGCCGATATGCGGGGCCACGTTGCCGAGCTGCTGGCCAAGTCCGTGCAGGACCACACGCTGGACAAGAAACTCAATGCCGACGACCAGCGCCTGCTGCTGGACTACCTGGTACATGAAGGCCAGCTCGATAACGACGACCTGCGCTACAAGGGCCGCAGCGGCCGCGGTTTCGCCATCAATCCCGGCGCCGGGATGAATCCCGGTCCCGGCACGGCGTCCGATCCGCTGGGCTTCAGGGAACTGCTTGCTTCCCACGTCAGCAATGTGTACAGCGCGGTGCAGGACTTCCCGATGCAGAACACCATGTTCCAGCCGGTGGGCGGGATGGATGCGATTGCCAAAGCCTTCGAAAAGCGCGTGGGGCGCTTTATCCGCTACAAGGCGGAAGTGCAGACCATCCGCCACGGCGAGAAAAACGTCACGGTGACTTACAAGGACACCGGAACCGGCAAGCTGCAATCGCTCAGTGCCGACTACTGCCTGTGCACCATTCCCCTATCCGTGCTGCGCATGGTCGACACCGACTTCTCGGACAAGTTCAAGGCCGCCGTGAAGGCGGTGGCCTATGCACCGGTCGGCAAGATCGGCCTGCAGATGAAGCGCCGTTTCTGGGAGGAGGACGACCATATTTACGGCGGCCACGTGTTCACGGATCTCAAGGGCATCAACACCATTTCCCTGCCTTCTTCGCAATGGCAGAAGCAGAAGGGCGTGCTGCTCGGCTACTACAACTACCAGAGCGCGGCCATCGAGGTGAGCGCGATGACGCCCGCCGAACGCGCCGAATTTGCGCTGGCCGCAGGCGAAAAAATCTTCCCGGCCTACCGCGATTCCTTTGAAAAGTCCTTCTCCGTGGCCTGGCACCGGGTGCAGTACAACCTGGGCGGCTGGGCCGAGTGGAGCGACGAGTCGCGCAAGAGCGCCTACCCGATGCTGCTGGAGGGTGAAGGCCGCGTGCTGCTCGCCGGCGAGCACCTGAGCTATCTCACCGGCTGGCAGGCCGGCGCCATCGAATCGGCCTGGCAGCAACTGGCCCGCATCCATGAAAGGGCCAGTGCATGAAGTCCATTTTTCTCGCCTTGCTGGCATTCGCCATGCCCTATGCCGCGCAGGCCGCGGACGGCAAGGCCCTGTTCGCGAAGAACTGCGCCGCCTGCCACCAGGCGAAGGGCCAGGGTATTGCGGGCGCCTTTCCTGCGCTGGCCGGCAGCGCGTTTGTGCAGGGCAGCGCCGACGAGGTATCGGCGGTGCTGCTGAAAGGGCGCGGCGGCATGCCCGATTTCAGCAGCGCCATGAACGATGAAGAAATCGCCGCGGTGCTGAGTTTCGTGCGCAGCAGCTGGGGCAACAAGGCGGACGGCATCGGGGAAGCGCAGGTGGCGGCCTTGCGCGCCACGCTGCAGGTGCCGAAGTTCGCCGGCGGCCGCATGTCCAACAAACATTAATGAAAGTGAGAGACCGCATGAAACCACGCTTTTCCACCGCAGCTTTCCTGTCCCTGTCCCTGCTTGCCGCGTCCGCACAGGCGCAGGACATCGTCCGCCACAAGATTCCGGGCTCCGACTTCCCGATTGCGCAGGCGGTGACGCTGCCGCCGGGCGCCACCATCCATTTCATCAGCGGCCAGGTGCCGCCGGTGGTGGACAAGGCCGCCGCCCCGGACTCGATCGCCGCTTATGGCGACACGAAAACGCAGACCGTCGGCGTGCTGAAGAAGATCGAAGAAATCCTGAAGTCCATGAACCTCGCCATGGGCGACGTCGTGAAGATGCAGGTCTTCCTGGTGGGCGACCCTGCGAAGAACGGGCGGGCCGACATCAAGGGCTTCATGGAGGGCTATACCCAGTTCTTCGGCGGCGCCCAGCCGAACCTGCCGGCGCGCGCCGTGATGCAGGTGGCGGCGCTGAACGTGCCGGGCTGGCTGGTCGAGATCGAAGTAGTCGCTGCAAAAAAGTAAGCCGCCGTACCGCGTTGTTTCACTCATAAAAAAGGAAATATCCATGTACAAGGGAATCTTCAAAACGGGCGCCGCCGCCATGGTCCTGCAATCGGGCTTGGCACTTGCAAATCCTGAACCGGTGGAACCGGCCGATCCGCAATCGGAGAATGTGGCGGGCGCAGCACCGGTGTCCGTGGGCGCCGTGATCGTGACCGGCACCCGCGCCAGCGGCCTGAAAGCGGAAAACAGCGCATCGCCGATCCAGGTGCTGGATGCGGCGTCCCTGCTGCGCACCGGCCAGCCCGACCTGGTGCAGGCGCTGGCGCAGAACCTGCCGTCATTCACGGCGCAGGCCTTCGGCGGCGACACGGCCAACCTCACGCTGTCGGCGCGCCTGCGCGGCCTGAGCCCGAACAACACCCTCGTGCTGGTGAACGGCAAGCGCCGCCACGGCACATCCAACCTCGCCGTGCTGGGCGGCCCTTACCAGGGCGGCGCGGCGGCGGACCTGAACTTTATCCCGGTGGCCGCCATCGACCATATCGAGGTGCTGCAGGACGGCGCGGCGGCGCAATACGGCACCGATGCGATCGCGGGCGTGGTCAACATCATCCTGAAGTCCAATAACAAGGGCGTGAGCGGGAATGTGAACGGCGGCGGCTACGTGGATGGCGGCGGTCGTACCGGCGATGGCACGGCGAATATCGGTTTCACGCCGATGGAGAATGCCTTCATCAGCCTGACGGCGGAAACCAAGTACCACGGCTACAGCGACCGGGGCGGCATTGACCCGCGCGTGCTGGACCCGAACAACATCAAGAACATGCCGCTGCTGCAGGCGCCGGGCTATCCGCACCTGAACAAGATCGCGGGCGATGCGCAATACCACCTGCATACGCTGGCGCTGAACGCCGGCTATGACATCGACGACGATACCTCCCTGTATGCCTTCGCCACCTGGGGCAAGAAACAGGCGCGCGCGCATGAGAACTACCGCATGCCGAACCGCCTGCCTGCTGTCTACCCGCTGGGTTTCGATCCGAAGGAGACGATGAAGGAGACCGACTATGCCTTCACTGCGGGCGCGAAGGGCAAGCTGGGTGCAGGCTGGCACTGGGAGCTGAGCACCACCTATGGCCGCGACAAGGCGGAGATCGGCGTGGAAGATACCGGCAACGTTTCGCTCTACAACGACACCGGCTTCACGCCGACCGTGTTCCATGCCGGCGACTTCATTGCCACCCAATGGACCAACAACTTTGACCTGAGCCGCGAGTTCGACATGGGCTGGGCAAAGCCGTCCACCTTCGCCATGGGCCTGGAGCACCGCAAGGACGAGTATGAGATCCGCTCCGGCGATCCTTACTCCCGCTACAAGGAAGGTTCGCAGTCCTATCCGGGCTTCTCGCTGACCGACGCGGGCAAGCATGACCGCAACAACAAAGCCGTCTACCTGAACTTCATCAGCTTCCCGCTGCAGGGCTGGACGGTGGACCTGGCCGGCCGTTATGAGGACTTCAGCGACTTCGGCAAGGCCAAGGTCGGCAAGCTCACCTCGCGCTACGACTTCAGCGATGCCTTCGCGCTGCGCGGCACCTTCAGCAACGGCTTCCGTGCGCCGACGCTGGCCGAGCAGTACTACTCGGCCACCAACGTTTCGCCGACCAGCGCCTTCGTGCAGCTGGCGCCGAACTCGCAGGGAGCGAAGCTGGTGGGGATCGACGGCCTGAAGCCCGAAGCCTCCACCAACCTGAGCGCCGGCATCGTGATCAATCCGGCGCGCAACGTCTCGCTGACGGTGGACGCCTACCAGATCAAGATCCGCGACCGCATCGTCGGCTCCGGCGCGCTGTATGGTTCCGGCGGCGCGGTGAATTCTCCGGCCGTGGTGGCGGCGATCCTGGCCAATGGCAATGTGCTCGATCCTACCGTGAGCGACACCGGCATCAACATCTTCTCGAACGCCGTGAACACCCGTTCGCGCGGCCTGGAAGTGGTGGCTACCCTGAACAGCAATTACGGCGACATGGGCCGCGTGGACTGGAGCGCCGCCGCCAACTGGAACCAGGTGCGGGTGACGAAGGTGAACCAGGCGCCGGCCCAGCTGCTGCCACAGAACCTGCTGGACCGCACCGCGATCTCCAACCTGGAAACCGCATCGCCGCGCACCCGCATCAACCTGGGCGCGCTGTGGAAGGTGGGGAACTGGACGCTCAACCTGCGCGAGGCGCTGTACGGCAAATCCTATAACTGGGAATCGCCGGACGGCGGCACTTACTACAAGAACGAAATCGGCAATACCGCGATCACCGATCTTGAAGTGGCCTACCGCTACAACAGCAACTGGACCCTCACCGTGGGCGCCAACAACCTGTTCAACAAGTATCCTGACGGGGTGAACGCCGAGCTGCTGTCGGTCTACCGCGCCAACCTCGATAACAGCGCAGTGACCGTACTGCCGACCTTCTCGCCCTTCGGCATCAACGGCGGCTACTACTACGCGCGCGCCAGCTTCAAGTTCTGAGCGTGCATGACAGGCGGGGCAAGGCGCGGTATGCTGCGCCTTGCCCCGTTTTTCATTTGAGGACCGCATGCTCAGGATCATCCGCCATTCGCTGTGCGCCGCCGCCATCGCTGGCAGCACAGGCGCTGCCGCCGCACCCATGTCGCTGCAGGACTATCTGGCACTGAACGGCCGCGCGCCGGACAAGCATATTGCCTATGGGGCCGCGCCGTCGCAGTTCGTGGAGCTGTTCCGGCCAGCCGGCAAGGGGCCGTTCCCGGTGGTGGTGCTGATTCACGGCGGCTGCTGGACCGTGCAGTTTGGCGGCATCACGCAGATGCGCAATATGGCGAGCGACCTGGCGGCGCAGGGCATCGCGGTGTGGAACGTGGAATACCGCCGCTACGACGAACCGGGCGGCGGCTACCCCGGCATGTATCAGGACGTGGCGGCTGCAGTGGACCGCCTGAAGCAGGAAGCGGCGGCCAGCCAGCTCGATCTCAGCCGCGTGGTGGCGGTCGGCCATTCGGCGGGCGGCCACCTGGCCCAGTGGGCCGCCTCGCGCCACAAGCTGCCCTCATGGAGTCCGGCGTGGGTGAAGCAGCCGCTGGCTATTCCGCAGGTGATCAGCCTTGGCGGCCTGGCCGACCTGCGCCTGCAGGCCACGCTGATCAGGAGCAGCTGCGAGCGCGATACCGAACAGCTGGCGGGCAAACCCAGTGCGGAGCGTCCCGATGTTTTCCTCGATACCTCGCCCGCCGAGATGCTGCCCGCGAAAATCCATACGGTGCTGATTCACGGCGAGCATGACACGGTATCGCCCGTGTCGACCGGCGAAGCCTACGCGCAGCGTGCCCGCGCTGCGGGCGACACAGCCAGCGTGGTGCTGCTGCCAGGCGGCAGCCACTATGACGAAGTGGCCGCGACATCGCCTTCGTGGAAAATCGTTTCCGCCGAAATCCGCAAGGCGCTGGGCCTTTAAGGCGCGGGATACTTCACGGCGTTCAGCGCCATCTTCTCCAGGGCAGCGGCACGCAGGTCCACGCCGCTGCGGTCAGCCAGCTGCACCAGGTAGAGCAGCACGTCCGCCAGCTCATGGCGGATGCCTTCGCGCGCCTTGTCGTCCAGTTCCTCCGGCGCGCCGGTCTTCAGCCACTGGAAATGCTCGGCCAGCTCCGCTACTTCCACCGACAATGCCATGGCCAGGTTCTTGGGCGTGTGGTACTGCTCCCAGTCGCGCGCGTCGGCAAAGGCGCGGGTGCGCTCGCGCAGCAGCGCCAGGGTATCGGCCTGCAGGCCGTCTTCGGGCGTTTCGAGGGGAATCTTCATGTGAAATAAAAAGACAAAATGTGACAATCTTCGATGCTATCATTCCTGCGCCGCCCAATCGGGGCCGACTGGGGGCAAATATAAAAAACATAAGGACGAAGATGAAATCATTGGTACCCCGCGCGCTCGCGCTGACGATTGCTACTCTCTTTATTGCTGCGCCGGCCGCATACGCCGCCAGCGCTCCCCGTGCAGACAAACCCTGGCTGTCGCAAACCGATGCGGAAGCCCGCTCGGCGCGCGTGTCGAACGTGACGTATGTGCTGGCCTTCCGCCTCACCGGCGAAGAGAGTTTCAGCGGCAGCACCACCATGCAGTTCGACCTGAAAGACAATGCCGAGCCGCTGACCATTGATCTGAACAAGGCCGAACTGGGCGAAGTCACCGCCAACGGCAAGGTGGTCAAGCCGGCGTACAACCAGACCTTCCTCACCATTGCGGCGGAAGACCTGAAGCAGGGCCGCAACCAGATCGTCATCAACTACACGCGCAAGCACAGCACCAATGGCGAAGGCCTGCACCGCATGGTGGATCCGGTGGACAAGCGCGTTTATACCTATTCCCACTTCGAGCCTGCTGCGGCGCAGCAGATGTTCCCGAGTTTCGACCAGCCGGACCTGAAAGCCACCTACCAGCTCAACGTGACCGTGCCCGCCGACTGGACCGTGGTGTCCACTACGCGCGAAAGCGCGGTCAAGGATGTGGACGGCGGCAAGCTGTGGACCTTCCCGGTTTCGAAGAAACTGAGCACCTATAACTTCTCCATGCACGCCGGCCCATACAAGGTATGGGAAGACAAGAGCGCGAAGTACCCGATGCGCCTGTTCGCGCGCCAGTCGGTGGCGGCGCAGGTGGAGCCGGAAGAATGGTTCACTTTCACGAAGCAGGGCCTGGCCTGGTTCGACGACTACTTCGGCATCCCTTACCAGTACGAGAAGTACGACCAGCTGCTGGTGCCGGACTTCCTGTACGGCGCCATGGAAAACGCGGGCGCCGTGACCTTCGCCGAACATGGCTTCCTGCACAAGGACAAGATGAACACGGCGCAGCGCCACAGCCTGGCCAGCGTGATCATGCACGAGATGGCGCACCAGTGGTTCGGCGACCTGGTCACCATGAAATGGTGGAACGGCCTGTGGCTGAACGAGAGCTTCGCGTCCTTCATGGGCACCCTGGCCACTGCCGAAGCGACCGAATTCAAGAACGCCTGGCAGTACTTCTACACGCAAGGCAAAACCGCCGCCTATGTGCTGGACCAGCAGGTGGTGACGCACCCGATCGAAGTGCCGGTGCCGACCACGGCCAACGCCTTCGACAATATCGACGCCATCACCTACTCGAAGGGCGCGTCCACGCTCAAGCAGCTGCGCCACCTGCTGGGCGAGGAAGTGTTCCGCAAGGGCGTGCACAACTACCTCGTGAAGTACAGCTGGCAGAACGCGAAGCTGGAAGACTTCATCGGCAGTCTCGGTGAAGCGGCCGGCCGCGACCTGGGCCAGTGGACCCAGGACTGGCTGTACCAGCCGGGCGTGAACACCATCGCGGCGGACTTCAGCTGCAAGGGCGGCAAGATCAGCAGCTTCAGCCTGAAACAGACTGCCGGCACCCAATACCCTGTGCTGCGCGAGCAGCGCGTGCAGCTCGGCCTGTTCAGCGATGCCGGCAAGGAGCTGAAGCTGGAGCGCAAGCTGGCCGTGACCTACAAGGGCACGTCCACCGAAGTGCCGGAGCTCAAAGGCGCGGCCTGCCCGGCGCTGGTGTACCCGAACTATGAAGACTGGGGCTTCGTCAAGGCAGGCCTGGACAAGCGCTCCTTCGCCACCGCACGCAGCAGCGTGAGCAAGGTCACCGATCCGATGCTGCGCACCATGCTGTGGCAGAGCATGTGGGACAGCGTGCGCGACGGCCAGCTGCCGTTGAACGAATTCCTGCAGACGGCGCTGAACAACCTGCCGGCGGAGCAGGACTATGCGCTGCTGGGTTCCGTGCTGACGAAAACCGGCACCGGCCTGAGCACCCTGGAAAAGATGGCGCCGGACGCCGCCTACACCCGCCGCACCAACGACGCCTTCGAAAAAATGGCATGGGAGCTGAGCCAGTCCGACAAGGGCGACCAGAACTACAAGCGCCGCTGGCTGACCTCCTATATCGGCCATGCTATGAGCAAGCCTGACCTGGATCGCCTGGCGGCCATCCTGGACGGCAAGCAGGAACTGAAAGGCGTGACGCTGAGCCAGGACCTGCGCTGGACCATGCTGCAGGCCCTGAGCATCCGCAATTACGCCGGTATCGATGCCCGCATTGCCGCCGAGCAGGAGCGCGACAAGTCCGACAGCGGCCAGTCGGCTGCGCTGGAAGCTGCCGTACTGCGTCCGGATGCCAAAGTGAAGGCGGAGCGCCTGGCGCAGATCCACGACCTGCAGACCAAGCTGCCGTTCTCCCGCGTGCGCACCATGATGGAGAACATCTACCCGATGGCGCAGTCCCGCCTGAACGAGCAGACCGCTGCCGAGCGCCTGAAGCAGCTGCCCGCGCTGGACAAGGCGGCCGGTCCGGTCTACATGCGCGCCTATGCTACGTCGATGATCCCCATGACCTGCACGCCTGAAAACGTGGCGCGCCTGAAGGCCGCAGCGGACGAGTACAAGGACCTGGCAGCGGGCACCCGCCGCGGCCTGCTGATCGCGCACCAGGAAGATTCGCGCTGTGTGGCCATCCGCAAGGCGATGACCGTATCGCTGAAGTAAAAGTGCTCAGGCAGATGCCGCCAGGCCATCTGCCTCCAGCATTGCCAGCAGAGCTGGCAGCGGTGCAGGGCGGGCGAACAGATAGCCCTGCATCGCGTCGCAGCGCTGGCCGGCCAGGAAGGCCGACTGCGCTGCGGTCTCCACCCCCTCCGCCACCACGCGCAGGCCAAGGTGTTTCGACATCGCGAGGATGGTCTGCACAATGGCCGTATCGCTGGCGTTCTCCGGCGTGTCCATGATGAAGCTGCGGTCGATCTTCAGCTCATACAGCGGCATCTTCTTCAGGTAGGCCAGGCTCGAATAGCCGGTGCCGAAATCATCGATCGAGAAACGCAGGCCCATGGCGGTCAGCTCGTGCATGCGCGCGATCGTCTCATCCAGTTTTTCGACCAGCAGGCCTTCCGTCACTTCCAGGATCAGCAGGTGGGCGGGCGCGCCGGATTCGGCCAGCGCCTGGCGCACCGTATCCACGAAGTCCGGCTGGCGGAACTGGGTCGGGCTTACATTGACGGACAGCGGCAGGATACGTCCTCGCTGCCCCAGTTCCTTCAGCGCCGCGCAAGCCTCGCGCAATGCCCACAGGCCGAGCCGCACGATCAGGCCCGACTCTTCGGCCAGTGGAATGAAGACGGACGGCGGCACCATGCTGCCGTCCTTGCGCGGCCAGCGCATCAGCAGCTCCGCGCCGATGGCCTTGCCGTGGCAGTCGAACTGCGGCTGGAAATGCATCTGCAGCGCGCCCTCGTCCAGCGCCGCCGCCAGTTCGCTTTCCATGGTCAGGCGCCGTTCCACGTCGGCCTGCATGGCATCCTCGAAGAAGGCAATGCTGTTGCGGCCCTGCGACTTGGCCCGGTACATCGCAGTATCGGCTTCGCGCAGCAGGTCGTCCGCCGTCTGGCCTTCCTTCGGCAGCAGGGAGAGTCCGATGCTGGCCGAGGAGCTGTAGGAATGGCCCTCGATTTCGATATCTTCCGCCAGCGCAGCGCGCACGGTTTCTGCCACGCGCAGGGCCGTGCTGACGGCGCCGTCGGCATTGCTGCCCACATGGGCCAGCAGCACCACGAATTCGTCGCCGCCGATGCGGGCCACGGTATCGCTCTTGCGCACCAGCTGCAGCAGGCGCGCGGCCGTGTTCTTCAGCACTGCATCGCCGGTGGCATGGCCGCGCGCATCGTTGATGACCTTGAAGCGGTCCAGGTCGATGAACAGCACGGCGCTCAGGGTCTGGCTGCGCGAGGAGGCCGCGAGCAGGGCGCTCACGCGGTCCAGCAGCAGGCGCCGGTTCGGCAGGCCGGTAAGCGGATCGTAGAAAGCCAGCTGGTGGATGTCCTGCGCCGAACGGTCGCGCTCCTGGATGGTGGTGAGCAGCTCCATGTTCAGCATCTGCAGCGCGTTGCGGCTGTTCTCCAGCGACTCGGCGCTGTTGGCCAGCTCTTCCAGCGAGCGCTCAAGGTGGCGCAGCAGCACCGCGCAGGACAGCGTGATCACCGAGGTAATGAAGAGGAAGTTCAGGGCCAGGATGAAGCCCTTCAGGATGCCGGCCGATGGCAGGCCCACCAGTTCCACGCCGGGCGTGGGCTGGTAACCCAGTGCCAGCACCGCCACCGTGGAGCCCAGCAGCGCAACCAGTGCCGGCCGCAGGCCCATGAGCAGCGCCGTCAGCACCGGCACGGCCATCAGGTAAATCTGGCTGACCGGTCCCACCTTCGCCAGCAGGCCCACGCCGACCATGAAGGCCGCGGCCAGGAAGTGGGTGGCGCGCGTTGTGTAGTGCAGGCGCTCCATGCGCCAGATGATGGTAATCCAGACCATCGCCACCGTATCGATCACGGCCACGGACCACAGGCCTTCGCCGATGGCGAGCAGGATGCTGGGAATGGCCGTCAGGCTGCCGAGGATGACGACAACGAGCAGGATGCGCGCCAGGATCTGCGCGCGCCAATGAGCGAGATGGTCTCGCGCTTCCATCATGAGCTCCCCGGGACAGATGGTTGATGTTACTGTTCTACCAATAGTACGCGGTATTGCACAGCCTGTCACTGCCGGGGGCGGGGCGCTACAATGCTGCCGGAACAAGGAGCCTGCGATGACTTATGAAGAATACCTGGATGAGGTAACCACCCTCATCACCGAAAAATACAATGTGGCGGACGCCGAAGCGATCCGCATGGTGGTGAAGGCGCAGGACGAAGAGTTCTTCGTGCAGCACGACGAGGTGGCGTCCATGCGCAATATCGACCAGGCGCACAAGGACGCCAAAACCATCTACATGGCCGGCAGGGGCGCGGGCAAACCAGGCAAGTAAGCCCGCTCCCAGGATTGATTACTGCACCGTAAAGCCGCCGTCCACGGCGATGCTCTGGCCCGTGAGATAGGCCGCCTTGCCGCTGGCGAGGAAGACGATGGTCTGCGCGATTTCCTCAGGCGCGGCGGCACGCCGCGCGGGAATGCTGGCGAGGAAGCCCGCTTTCGCTTCTTCGCTGCCGCTGACGAAGCGGTCCAGCATGGCCGTGGCCACGGGGCCGGGCGCCACCGCGTTCACGCGCACGCCCGCTGCCGCGCCTTCCAGCGCAGCGCTCTTCGTGATGCCCTCGACGGCGTGTTTGCTGGCCGCGTAGACCGACGCGCCCGCAATGCCCACCTGCCCCGCGATGGAAGACAGGTTGACGATGGCGCCGCCGCCCTGCGCCAGCATGGCGCGCATTTCGTGCTTCACGGAGAGCAGGGTGCCCAGCACATTGGTGGCGAAGGTGTTCTCGTAGTTCTCCTCCGACTGTTCGGTGATCGGCGCAAGCTGTCCTTCGGTGCCAGCGTTATTGACGGCGACATCGATGCGGCCGAAGCGCTGCACCACCTGGTCCACCAGTTCGCGCACCTCGGCCTCGAAGCGCACGTCCGCTTTCAGGAATTCGGCTTGCGCGCCCGTTGCGCGCAGTTCCGCCGCCAGTGCCTGCCCCGCCTCTTCGCGCCGGCCGCTGACGGCAACGATGGCGCCTTCGCGGGCGAAGGCGAGTGCGGTGGCGCGGCCGATGCCGGTGAGTGCACCGGTGATAAGTACGACTTGTTTCATGATCTGCTCCTGTGGGTTGGTGATGGCTCCACTGTGATTGATTCCTGATCATTGATATAGCCGGGTTTTGCTCATATCATTTAGTCCAAAGGGGAATGAATATGGACAAGCTTCATGCGATGGGCATCTTCGTGCGGGTGGTGGAAGCGGGCAGCTTCTCGGCGGTGGCGCATGAGCTGAATACCACGCAGAGCGCCATCAGCAAGCAGGTGGCGGCGCTGGAGCAGGCGCTGGGCGCGCGCCTGCTCCAGCGCACCACGCGCTCGCTGGCCCTGACCGACGAAGGTGGGCGCTATTTCACGGAAGCGCGCCGCCTGGTGGCTGAAGTGAGGGAAGCGGAAGCCGAGCTGCGCAAGGGCGAACAGCAGCTGGCCGGCCTGCTGCGCGTGGCCGCATCGGTCGGTTTCGGGCGGCTCAAGCTGATGCCGCTGGTGCAGAGTTTTCTCGCCGCGCACCCGGATGTGAAGATCGACCTGCGCCTGTCCGACGGCATGATCGACCTGGTGGAGCAGGGCATCGATGTGGCGGTGCGGCTGGGTGAACTGCCGGACAGCGGCCTGCTGGCGCGCAAAGTATCCGGCACGCGGCGCGTGCTGCTGGCGCACCGCAGCTATGTGCGCCGGGTGGCAAGGCAGCCCGGCCTGCCGCGCGTGCCGCAGGACCTGCTGGCGCATAACTGCATCGTCTACACCGAGCAGGCCACGCGCCATGTGTGGAACTTCACGGCCGGCCCGGGCGCAGTGGAAGCGCCGGGCACGGTGCAGCCCGTGCAGGTGTCGGGCAACCTGCAGACCAACAGCAGCGAAGTGATACGCAGCGCGGCACTGTCGGGCATGGGCATCGTGTATGTGCCGGACTGGCTGCTGGACGAGGAATTTGCGCGCGGCGAGCTGCAGCAGCTGCTGCCGGACTGGCAGGCGCCGCTGCTGCCGGTGCACCTGGTGTCGCCGCCGGAGCGGCGCCATTCGGCGAAGGCCAGGGCCTTCGCCGACCATGTGGCGAAAGCGCTGGCTACGGGGCCTTCACCGGCTTGAGCTGAAGCTCCTGCACCTTGGGTTCGCGCTCCGGCGTCAGCGTGAAGAAGACCTCCAGCGTGCCCTGCTCGCCCACCAGCTGGAAGCTGCCGCGCAGCTGGTTCATCGCCTTCAGCTCACCCACGCTGCTGATTTTGCCGATCGAAGCGAGCTGTTTGCCTGCATGCTCGGCCCAGTCGGCGCGGGAGCGGTCGAGGAAGAAGTTGTCGGCGGTGATGGCGTCGGCTTCGGCGTCCCAGTGCTGCAGCATGTGCAGCACCTGCGGCTGGCGTTTCAGCAGGATGGCCGATGGCATCACGGTGCGCGGCTGCAGCTTGCCCTTGACCAGTATCAGGTTCATGACCTTGCTGCTGGTGCCGGACAGCGAGGCATAGCGCACATTGCCGAAGGCCATGATGGCGATGCCGTAGTCCGGCAGGATGCGGTAATGGCTGCCGAAGCCCGGCAGGCCGCCGTTATGGGTGACCACGGTCACGCCGCGGCTGTCACGCGACCAGACCAGGCCGTTCGCGTAGAAACCCACCGTGGGATTCGGCGTGCCGTCGGCCAGCTTGGCATCGCCCTGCAGCGAAGCGAAGGATTGCGGCATCTGCAGCTCACGCAAGGTGGCGCGCTTGACCGGGCCGTTGTCGGCCTCGTCGCGCGGCGGCCATGCGCTGAGCAGGAAGGCGGAATAGCGGGCGAAATCGTTGATGGTGGTGATCAGGCCGCCCATCGCGGCGGCATCGCCGTCATGCAGCATGGGCTCCAGCTCCCAGGCGCTGCCGGTCCAGCGGTAGCCGAGAGCCAGCTTATCCTTGGGCATGCTGGCGTATTCCCAGCCGGTGTCGGCCATGCCCAGCGGTTTCAGGATGCGCCGCTGCACATAGTCCTGGAAGCGCATGCCCGATGCTTTCGACACCACCTTGCCCAGCATTACAAAGCCCAGGTTGCTGTATTCGAAGACCTCGCCCGTCGCATTCGAGAAAGACAGGCCGCCGCCGACGAACTTGGCCAGCGCGGCATTGCTCAGCTCCATCTGGCGGTCGCCCCAGGGATTGTCCTCCGGCAGGCCGGTGCTCATCGTCATCAGGTGGCGCACCGTAATGGGCGGCGAATCCACCGTGGGACGGCGCAGCTTGCCTGCTTCCGGCAGGTACTTCGAGATGGGATCGTCCAGCCGCAGCCTGCCCTCGTCGCGCAGCTGCAGCGCGGCCAGCGCCACCAGGCTCTTGCTCATGGAAGCGATGCGGAAGCGGCTGTCGGGCGCGGCGGCCAGCTGGCTCTCCACATTCGCGTAGCCGATGCCTTTGGCGTGCACCAGCTTGCCGTCCACCACGATGCCGTAGGCCAGGCCCGGCACATGCGTCTTCTCCGCCTGTTCCTGGTACAGCCTGTCGATCTCCGGCAGCAGGGCTTCAATCCGCGCGGCGCGGCCGGCGTCCGTGAACGCGGGCGGGACGAAGCCCCCTTGCGGCGCCTGGGCGTAGCCGGGCGAAGCGGCCAGCAGGGCGGCAGAGAGCAGGCAGGCGAGGCGGATGCGCTGGGCAGTCATTGCTTTCCTTTCAAATAAACGTGTCAAACAGTCTACTTGAGCACGGCTGTTGGGAACAAGCGTTTCCGGAAACAACAATCGGTGGCCCTTATGTCGGCTAAAGTCTTGATGGCAGGTAAGGTCATCCTGTATCGTGTTGAACTCGCAGACGATTTTGAAGTATTCACAAATGACAACTCTTTCCCCATCGGAGACGGCCATGGAGCCCCAGGAAGTCACTTTCGACGACGTTGCGGAAGCGGCCGAGAACTTGCAGGACGAGGGCAAGCGGGTGTCCATCGAGGCGGTAAGCGAGATCCTCGGCAACGCCCCGCTCGGCGAGATCCAGGCGCACCTGGCCGAATGGCGCGCCGTGCACGCCGGACCGGTGGAGATGCCCAGGGTGGAGATTCCGCAGCCGGTAGCCGCGGCGCTGGAGAGCTGGGTCAAACAGTATGCGAAGGATGCGGGCGCCGGTTCGCGCGCGGCGCTGGCACAGGCCGAGAGCGAGCTGGATGCGATGGCGGTATCGGGTGCGCAGCTGGAAGCGGCGCGCGCCGAACTGGCAGAGGAAGTGGCGGCCCTGACGGCGGCCCGCGACGACGCCCAGGCGCTGGCCGCCGAACGCGCGGAGCTGATTGAGCGCCTGAATGCGGAACTGCGCAATGCGCGCCAGATCGCCACCGATGCCCTGGTCAGCAAGGCGAAAGACCAGCTGGCCATCGACGGCAAGGACCAGCAGCTGGCGGAGCTGCGCGCGCAGGTGGAGCGCAATGTGGCCGCTTCCGCCGCCGAATCGGACAAGCGCCTGGCCGCCGAAATGGAGTTGATCGGGGCTGTGACGGCGCGCGACAGTTTCGAGGCCGAAGTGAAGGAACTGCGCGCCCAGCTCGAATCCTGCTTCAATGAGCGCCGCAGCGCGGCCGGCGTGAAGTCCTAAGCCTGCCCCACACCCTCGCGCCTGGCCAGCAAGGCCAGGCAGATGCCCACGCATACCACATGGCTGAAGGCCACGCTGTACAGCACCCATAGCAGGTCGAAGCGCGGCGGCGTGGCCTGCGACAGCGGCATCACCACAAAATTCATCACGGCGTAGACCACCAGCCCGGCCAGCGTACCTGTGCGGAAGGGATGGCGCATCAGCTGCGGCCTGGCGCCGACGATCCACGCGAAAATGCCGGCGATGGCCCAGGCCATCATCAGGTGCAGGGCCGCACCCAGCAGGGCCGAAGCGCCGCCGCCCATGAAGGCAGCCGTGCCCTGCACCCCGGCAGCCACGCTTTGCAGGATGCGCAGCGGCGATACGCCGCGGTAGGCTGCCCAGAATGCCATGGCGCTGGCGATGTCCAGCACCGCAATCACGGTGCCCCAGCGCACGGCGCGGGCGGGAAGGGGGGAAGCTGTCGTCATGCCGCCTCGCTCATGGGGTGGGAGGAGCCCATTATGGCACTGCCGGTCCGGGCACCCAGCGGAAGTGGCTGCCGTCAGCCACCACGGTGCCGATGCCGGGGTAGGGCATGTGCGCGCCGAATACGGTCCAGCCCTCGCGTGCCGATGCGGCCAGCCAGCGCTGGCGGGCCTGGGCCGCTGCGGGCGCGCTTGAATCGTAGCGCGTGCCCACATCGAGACGGGCCAGCTGCACGCCGGCCACATGAATCAGGTCGCCCCAGAACAGGGCCTGTGCCCCGTCCTGCTTCCACAGGAAGACAGTATGCCCCGGCGTGTGGCCGCCCGCGTCCTGCGCAAAGATGCCGGGCAGGATTTCGGCGCCGTAGCTGAAGGTGCGCACGCGCCCGGCCTGCGTATAGGGCCGCAGCGCCGACTGGATGGCGAGGATGAGCGGACGGAATTGCGCCGGCGCGCGCTCCGGCAGGGCCGGCGCCAGCCAGAAGTCCGCTTCCTGCGCGTGCACGTGCACCGTGGCGTTCGGGTACTGCATGGCGCTGCCGTCCAGCAGCCCGCCCACATGGTCTGCATGCATGTGGGTGATGAGGATGTCCGTTACCTGTTCCGGCGCGTAGCCGGCGCTGCGCAGCATGGCAGCGAGCCGTCCCTGGTAGGGCGGCAGGGCGCTGCCGCCGCCCGCATCCACCAGTACCACGCGCCCGCCCAGCGCGAACACATAGGCATTGACGGAGGAGTTGGCGGGATCTGTTTCACCGGCGGCATGCAGCGCTTCCTTCAGCTGCACCGGTTCGATATTGGTGAGCGCTTCGCTCACCGCAGGCTGCACGCCATCCTGCAGGGCGTGCACGCGCGCGCTGCCGACTGTGGCGGTGCCGAAAGGGGCGCATGCGCCCAGCGTGAGCAGCATTGTCAGGCTTGCGAGGCAGGTGGTCGTTTTCATGGCGTGACAATATCCGAACCGGCGTTGCGCAACGTTGCCGGAATTGCTGTTCTGAAGGCTTATTTGAGCGGCAGGTAGAAGTCGGCCAGGTGCTGGTGCGGCGCCGTGAAGACAGGATCGTTCACGTAGTGGCAAAGAATGCGGCCGGGAGCTGCCGCGAGGCCGGTATGCAGGGCAGCCAGTTCGCGCAGGCGGGAGGGCGCAGGCCGTTCGCTGCCGCGCCAGCGCACCACAAGGTGCTTGCCGCCGCCCAGCAAGCCCTCGCGCACGCCGCGCACTGGGGCCTGCCCGTCCACCAGTTCCAGGCATGCGGCGGAGGCCGCATCGGCCAGTCCGGCGTCCACCTGCGACCAGACCGTCCATGCCGCGCGTTCCAGACCCTGGGTTTCGGCACGCGCCAGCAGGTGGTCGAAGGCGTTGGCGGGCGATGCGCCGAAGTCGGCGAACGGCAGCTGGTAGACGCGGCGCGCGGGCAGTTCGGCAATGCGCACATGGTAGTTCAGCGGCGGCGGCTGTTCGCGCGTGCGGCTCGGCGCCAGCCCGAATTCGCGGTGGAAGGCGCGTGCGAAGGTCTGCGGCGAACCGTAGCCGCAACTGATGGCGGTGGAGGTGACGTCCGCGCCGTCCAGCAGCAAGGCCTGCGCGCGCGCAAGGCGCAGCCGGCGCACGATGGCCAGCGGCGTCTCGCCCAGCGCTTCCAGATAGAAGCGCGCAAAATGGAATCTGGACAGGCAGGCTTCATCGGCCAGCGCGGCCAGCGTGATGTGGCCGAACAGGTGCTGTTCGATATAGTCCATCACGCGCCGCAGGCGGCGGCGCCGCTCGATGATGTGCCGGAGCGACATGTGCCTTCAGTCTTCCGCTTCAATACCCTGCTGCCGCAGGCGTTCGATGTTGGCCTTCATCGCTTCCAGCGCTTCCGGCGCATGCCCTTGCCACTCCGGCACTTCGCCCAGCACCCTGAGCGGATCGCGCGAGCGGTAGGACTTCGTGGGATTGCCGGGGAATTTCTTGTCGGTGAGGTTGGGATCGTCCACGACAGGCCCGGTCGGCTCCACGATATAGATCCGTTCCCGGCCGCTGCCCTGCGCCAGCTCGGCGCCCCAGATTGCCGCCTCCAGCGTGGCGCTGAGGTAGACGTGGTTGGCCTTCTTGCCGGTGCCATAGTTCGTGATGAATCCCGGTGCAATCAGGTCGCCCGTTTTCAGGTCCGCCCGCGTGCCGTGGTACAGCGGTATCGAGGTGTCGATGGTCATGCCGTCTCCTTGTTTAGGTCCGAAGCGTACCTTGCCGAAACGCCCGTTCCAGGTCAACGGCGGTTTTGTTATGAGTTGAAACACTTCACCCGCGCGCGTCAAAGCTGGGGTATCATGCACTAAGTCAAAAACGCCAGCCCTGGAGCTGGCGTTTTGTTTTTACGCGCCTGGCCCTATGGCCGAAGCGCCTTTCGCACGGCGGGCAGCAGACGCTCGCGCTGGGCTTCGTCCTTGCTTTCGCTGAGCGATGCGTAGAGCGGCATCAGGAAACTTTTCAGGTTATGCCTGCGCGCCAGGCCGGCCTGGGTGCGAAAGGAGGGATCGGCCGGCGTGATGGCGATGCTGCCTATCCAGGCCTCCCATTCCGCCGCATCAAGTTCGTTGCGCCGCGCCAGATAGAACACCGGCGCCATCAGCCGTTCGCCTTCGCCGTACTGGAAGAAATGCGCGGATGCGGCAGCGCCGTTGGTGGAGAGCTGTGCCGCTACCGCCGACAGGATCAGCTTCTGTTCGCGCTTTCCGAGTGCGGGATTGAGCGACAGCTGCAGCATCAGGTCGGCCGCGTGGGCCACGCCATGGCGCCAGCCTTCCTTCTCGCTATAGCCGCGGTAATCGCGCACGGAGGCGAGATAGCCTGCCGCGCCTTCCAGCAGCTCGTTCCGTTCCGCCTCGCTGAGCCAGGGCTTGATGCGGTCGGTGCGCGCCACTTCGGCCAGCACCAGCGCCGCAAAGGGCTGGGCGAATCCGGCTGCATCCTGCTGCTTCAGCACCGCCAGCTGGCTGGCGCGGATGCGGCCCAGCGTTGCCGGGGCCAGCTTCTGCGCGCGCATCCACATGCTCAGCGCTTCGTAGGCCATGCCGTCGCGCAGTTCGGGATCGGGATCGCCCAGGCAGCCGAGCAGGCCGAGAGCCAGGGCCTGTCGCCTGGCATCGTCCGCGACCTCCCATTTCGCCGCCTGCAGTTCGCCAAGCTGAGGGCGCGATGTGCCTGCAGGCGGGCAGGCCGCTGCCACTACGCCTTGGACGAGAATGGTGCCGATGAGAGTCAGAGGGAGGCGCATGGAGTCACTTTCTTATCGAGACGGAAGCAGTATATCCATACTTTCCCCAAGGACAGCTATTCCTTGCACGGCCGCAGCGTGAAGCGGCGGAAGCGGCGCAAGCGGTGGCGCGTCCTTTCCCCGTCATGCAGCATCCGGTTTGCCTTGATGAGGTCGCTGCGGCTGACCACGCCCACCAGCTGGCGGCTGGCGGCATCGGCCACCACCGGCACCCGTTCCAGGCCGTGCAAGGCCTGCCTTATCGACACGGTGCCGCAGGTTTCGCCGTGCAGTGCCACGATGGACGCGTTCACGCCGAACAGTTCCCCAATCCGCGCGCCGTGCTGTCGCAGATTCCCCGGTGGCCCGGTCCAGTGTGCCAATCGCTGCCGATGGCAATGGCGGATGCCAGCGGCTTCAGTACGCCGACCTTGGGCGACATCGCGCTCTTCTTCAAGATGATGGCCTCAATCGCTTCCGGAATGCCGTGGCCGCGCAGCTGCTCCGAACCGAAACGCGGCAGCGGGGCGCCGATCACGGGCGCCGCAATGATCAGGTGCCAACCGTATGGGCCGGCGAGTGGACCTCGGTGGAGACGGTCTAGAAGAAGAACAGCTTGGTGAACAGGTGGATGCCGCGCAGCAGTGGCCAGGCCATGCCCGTGCTGAGCAGGCCGATGACGGCGGAGATGGCGGCAAATGGCAACAGGCGGGTGTCGCCGTCGAAGTCGCGGCGGGAACCGTAAGTTTCATGGCCGGGGCAGTTGGGGGATAACGAAGACGCCGTTCAGCGATTGCAGCTCCGCACGGTGCATGGTGGCCAGCGGTTCGAGCACGGCTTCGCCGGCAGGCGGCAGGTGGACTTCCATCCGGTGCCACTCCTGTGCGCTGGCTGGCGCTGTACCAGGCCGGCCGCTTCGTAGCGTGTCAGCAGGGCTACTACGCCCGTGCTGTTGGCTTGCAGGCGTTCGGCCAGTTCGCCAGCCGTGGCCCAGTAACGGCCGGGATAGCCATTGATGTGCAGCAGCAGGAATTGCAGGGGCGCAATGCCTTGGCCTGCCGCATTCTCAGAAAAGCGCTCGAAGCGGCGCATCTGGTAACGGAAGCCTTCTGCAAAAACGAAGAGCCGCTCGGGTGAAACCAGGAAATTGTGCTCTACTGGGAACTTGCTGCCCACGCTTGCAGTTTCAGTGCTACAGCGGAGGGATCATGATCCGAAAACGGATTGCCCCCAGCTGATTCAATTTCGGCCAACAATTCCAACGTCTTCCTTGTTGTCGCCACTTCAGTGGACGTCTTGGCCTCTGGAAGCACCACAAACAGTGCCGGCTGCGTTTGAAGATTAGATAGCTTGTGGGCGATATTTACCTGCAGCATTGAGGAGTGAATATGGGCGTGAATCGTCGAAAATGAGGTGTAACGTGCAGAGACAATATTGCCGTAACTCTCGCCATTCGTGAGACCGATCTGCAGATTTTTATTTCCGATGACAACAGAACGTCCAGGGATAAACGGATCTCGATTTCCCTGAAGGGACTTTATCGTTCTGATCATGGTGGCATATGCCCAATCATCGTCCATAGGGTCGTCCCTCTGCTGAACATCGCCCCAGATCGGAGCTGCTTGACGTTTCAAAAGGTTCGTCAATTCATCCGCGATATTATGGGTAGCTAAGTAGCCGCATGGCACTACACGCAAATGCGGGCTCCCACTATCGAGTAAGTTGAGTGTTTTTCGGAAGCTGGCCCGTATTGCGATTTCTGCTCCGTCGAACAGGCCGCGTGTATCCGATGCAGTAATGGCCTCGCCATACAGATGACTAAGCTTTGAGAGCGAAGGAAGCCATTTCAGGTGTGGTTCGGTATCGCCATCGATTGCGGCAGCGACGCCAACAATGAATTCTTGCTGACTGCCCAGGTCAGGACGAAAAACAAGGGTTGCCCATTCACCTGTGAGTAATGGCTCCGCTGACGGTTTCGCTCTTTTTAGAAGGTCCAGGAAATCCATTAAATCAACCTTTCGCAACTGGCCGCAAACGTCGTTCCCGCTGCACGTGTCTTCATATACTCTAAGATCGTCCCTATGTGGTCAGCGCTAAGCAAGCCTGGTAATACGGATGATATTTCGGCGAAGATGCCGCTCCAGCCAGGTTGTGCTTTTTCATATTCCATGATTGCTGCTGCACGCCAGGCGGCAAGTCGAGAGCCGCTAAGATTCGCCTGTGCAAGTAAGGATAATTCGTTTCTGGCATTCTGATCCGGCCAGGAAGTGTGCCAATACTTGCCCCCGCCAACGCAGCCTTGATCGATAGCCAAATATTTTAGATCATCTTCATACAAAAAATTTCCTTCGTGCCGATCACAGTTACCCGTGACGTGGTCGACGGTCGTTAGCCGTATGCAGAATGAGCTGCCGTAAAAAGCATCAATCTGCCTCCTGGAGAAGCCAGACAGCCTGCGTAGGTATCGAAATGGCCGTGAGGCACCCTCAAAAGATGTGATCCAGCAGGCAGCGAGGCCTGTATCCGGATCGATAAAATCGCGTAGATTTGCGTACAGGGCCGGAAGTTCTCGTTCAGAGAGCAGTAGCACGCCCCCTCGTCCAGGCTGTCTGACACCACGGAGAGTATTGATAACATAGCCGATCGCTTCGTTTGCAACCCCGCAGCTATCTGGTTCGTAGAGCTTAACAACGGCATCTTCGGGGTCATGGCAGCCAGGCCAGACTACGCGGCCAATGAATATTGGTTGCGCGGCTGTTTTAGCACCAGCCAGCGCTTCCCCCAAATTGGCAGAGAAACCGCGATAGGAGTCGGATGCTAGTATTGGTATCATCTGAGTGACGTCGAGGCACGTTTCCGGCAGATTACCTTTGAAGACGCGGCCGCGTCCAGCAGAATTCAAGCCTCTGGAAATGAGGGAATGTGGGAACCGAACAGATGGAAACAAAAACGCCACCGAAAGGTGGCGTTTTCACTTTTTATTCTTGGTGGCCCGGGGCGGAATCGAACCACCGACACAAGGATTTTCAGTCCTCTGCTCTACCAACTGAGCTACCAGGCCAAGGCGCGCAATTATAGCAGGGCTGGCGGCTCCCGCCAAGTGCCGGGGCCGCCCGGCTGGGATAGAATGCGGGGATGACTGTCCCCGCCAATCTTTCTCCCTTGCTGGACCTCGGCCAGATCGCCTTCATGCGCGGCGGCGTGTCGATCAGCGTCGGCAGCTGCGGCAGCAGCGGGCTGCCGCAACTGGTGCGCGGCATCGGCTGCCGCGTGGCCGATGACGGCAGCCAGGTGACCATCTTTGTGCCGGAAGCGAAATCGCAGCAGGTGCAGCGCGATATCTTCGCCAACGGCGCCATCGCCGCGGTGTTTACGCGGCCTTCCACCCACCGTACCTTGCAGGTCAAGAGCCGCGATGCGCGCGTCACCGCGCTGAGTGCCGCCGACGTGGCGCTGGTGCATGCCTACCGCGATGCCTTTGTCGAGGAGCTGGGCGCCATCGGCTTCCGGGAAGACATGGTGCGCACCCTGCTTGCGGCGCCGGACAGCGAACTGGTGGGCCTGAGCTTCCGGCCCAGCGAAGCCTATACGCAGACGCCGGGACCGAACGCAGGTAAGCCGCTGGAGAGCGGGGCATGAGCATGGTTCGCCTGGACGCGATCCGCGAGTGCTTCGAAGGCCTGATCCCGGCGGTCATAGCCACGGCCGATGCGAGCGGCATGCCCAATGTGTCCTACCTCACGCAGGTGCAGTATGTGGACCCGCAGCATATCGCGCTGTCCTGGCAGTTCTTCAACAAGACCCGCAGCAATATCCTGGCCAGCCGCAAGGCGCGCGTGATGGTGATCAGCCCCCTGACAGCGGCGCAGTACCAGCTCACGCTGGAGTTCCTGCGCACCGAAACCAGCGGCTCCCTGTTCGAGAGCATGAAGGCCAAGCTGGCCGGCATCGCGTCCCATGTGGGCATGAGCGGCGTGTTCCAGCTGCTGGGGTCCGATATCTATCGCGTGACCGAGATGCAGTGCCTGCAGGGCGCCCAGGTGCCGCCGCCGCTGTCCACCCTGAACCGGCTGGCGGAACTGCGCAGCTGCAGCGAACGCTTGCGCGAGTGCCGCGACCTGGCAGGCCTGTTCGACGAAACGCTGCGCTGCCTCGATGAAAAATTCGGCATCGCGAATGCGGTGATCCTGATGCATGACGCGCCCAGTGCGAGCCTGTACACGGTGGCCAGCCAGGGCTATACCGAGTCCGGCATCGGTTCCGAGATTGCGCTGGGCGAAGGCGTGATCGGCGTGGCGGCGCGCGAGCGCACGCCGATCCGCATCAGCCACATGACTTCCGAGTATGGCTATGGCCGCGCGGTGCGCGAGGCCTGGCGCGGCAGCCCGATGGCCGATGCGCTGGCACAGGAGATTCCTTTGCCCGGCCTGCCGGAATCGCGCAGCCAGATGGCGGTGCCCATTCTCGGCTGCGACAGGCTGATGGGCGTGCTGTATGTGGAAAGCCCGCAGGACCTGCGCTTTACCTACGATGATGAGGATGCCCTCGTCACGCTGGCGGCGCAGCTGGCGATGGCCATGCACATCATGCAGGGACAGGAGGCGGAAGCGGTGCAGCCCGCGCTTGCGGTGCAGCCGCCGCCAAGCGGTGCACCGCTGCTGGTGCGGCGCTTTGCCGCGAGCGACAGCGTGTTCTTCGGCGAGGACTACCTGATCAAGGGGGTGGCGGGACGCGTGCTGTGGTGCCTGATGCAGGACTTCGCGCAGCAGGGCCGCAGCACCTTCAGCAACCGCGAGCTGCGCATCGATCCGCGCCTGCGGCTGCCGGACGTAAACGACAACCTGGAAGCGCGCCTGGTGCTGCTGGCGCGCCGCCTGGCAGAGCGCGGCGCCGGGGTAGCGATCGAGAAGACCGGGCGCGGGCAGTTCCGCTTGAACGTGCAGCGACCGCTGCAGCTGGTCGAGGTGAGCTGAAGCTTGGGCTGAACTCAGGCAGCGAGCGCCATCTTCAGCTTGCGGCTGTCGCTTTCTTCCAGCATCTCCGTGGCCATTTGCAGCAGGCCGGCAAACACCGGGGCCGGGGCGCCCGCGCGCATGCCCCTGAACAGCGCCGCGCGTTCCGCCGGATTCAGGGCCGGGATCATCCATTTCATCGAAAACGCCATCTCTTCCGGCGCAATGGTGGCTACGATGGCCTGTTCGATCGCCATCAGTTCTTCATCCGAATAGTGCGCCCACAGCACGGCGTTGTTCGCCGTTTCTTCCATATTCATATGCACCAAGTTCTCCCCGACGAATACCGACAGCGCGCGATGCAGGTGGCCCAGCTGCACTGCGCGGGCCGCCGGTTTGGAGGCTTCCACCAGGTCGCACAGCATCTCCAGGTTGGCGATATCGGAGAGGTGGTGCACATGGTCGGCTTCCGCCGTGCCGGTGGAGCCGGGGGCGCGCGCTTCCATCGCCGGGTGCACGAATTCGGATTCGTGTTTCAGGTGGCCGCGCATGAAGTCCAGCAGGCCGCGCAGCTGCTGCAGGCTGTTCGCCACGTCGGCCGCGTCGCCGGCATCGATGCGGCCGCTGCGCTGCAGCGTATCGCTCATGAAGGCGCGCAGCGCCTTGTGGATCGGATTGTAGATATTCAGTCGGGTGGCATGCAGATCGCTCATGGCTTCCTCAAGGGGTGTCAGATTCGAGGTCTGCATGGTAGCGAGGCGCTGTGCCGCGCATTCTTAAAACTTCCCTCAGCGCTTCTTAAAAACTTCTTAAGCTCTTGAGCACGCGGCCGTCCGCGCCGAGCAGCACGATGTATTCGGGGCCTTTGTGCTGCGCGCGGCGTGCGGCTTCCGGGTAGAGCCAGGCCTGCATGCCGCTGGCGAAGCGCACTTCCGTCGCCGCCCCCAGCAGCGCGCGCACCTCGGCCTCCGCCTGGCCGGGCTGGATGCCGGGCGCGGGCAGCGCATCCGGGGCGGGCGGATCGCCCATGTATTCGAAACTGAGCAGGGTATCGTCCGGCCAGCTGCGGTCCCAGATGGGGGCATGGTAGCTGCGGTCCAGCAGCACCTGGCAGTCGCAGTAGGGCAGGTCGGCGGGCGGCAGCGTGCCGCCCGCATACTGCAGGCGGAAGGGCAGGGTGGCGCTGCGGGTACCGGCGCGCAGGTGCACGGCGAACAGCGGCTGCTCGGCAAAGAACAGGTAGTTGCCCTGCTCGTCGCCGCACACGCGCTCGGGACTGGTGAGCATGTCGGACAGCCAGCGGAACAGGTGGGCATTGTTCGACACCAGTCCCGCCTCCACGCCCACCAGGCATTCGGCGCGCAGGTCGCCCAGGCGCCGCTGGCCTTCCGGCACGGCGGGGCTGCGCACATCGGCGCGCCAGGTCATGCTGGCGGTGCGGCGGTTCGCCACCAGCGCGGCATCTTCGCGCTGCGCCTGCGCATTGCGCTCCAGCGTAAAGCTGTTGTCGGGCGCTACCGGCACCGGCAGGCTGACGGTATCCCCCATCACTTTCATGGCGATGCCTTCCATGCGGGTACCCGGCAGCCGGGGCAGCAGGCGGAAGCGCAGCACGGCGCCGGGCGCCTTGCTTTGTTCTGTTTCGAAACGATCCATGCCACGCAGCATTTTGCGGTAGGATTTGTCAACTGGGTCGCGGGTGGATGTCACGGTTACGCTCTGCACCTGGGCCATCGCAGCGCAGGAAGTGCAGAGCACAGCAAGCAGGAAGAAGCGTTTCATGGCTTTGTTCAGGACAATAAAGATAGCGGGCCAACCGTCCTCCGGCCGCCCGGCATCGGGCGGTACAATCGGTTTGACCCTGGCATCAGGATAGCGAAAAAAATCTCATGACGAATGACCGACCGCCAACCGTAGCGAGCCCGCTGGAGCGCCGGCAAACGCTGGCGAACTACGAGGAGCGTTATGAAATGCTGGTGGCGAGCATCAGCGACTACGCCATCTATATGCTGGACACGGACGGCTATGTCAGCAGCTGGAATGCCGGCGCCGAACGCTTCAAGGGCTACCAGGCCGCCGAGATTCTTGGCCAGCACTTCTCCCGTTTCTATACCGATGAAGACCGGGCCAGCGGCCTGCCGGCGCGTGCGCTGGCCACGGCACGGAACGAAGGCCGCTTCGAGGGCGAGGGCTGGCGCATGCGCAAGGATGGCACGCGCTTTTTCGCCAATGTGGTGATCGACCCGATCCGCAATGCGGCGGGGGAACTGGTCGGCTTCGCCAAGATTACGCGCGACATCACGGAGCGCATGCGGGCGCAGGAGGCGCTGCGTGAAAGCGAGCAGCGCTTCCGCCTGCTGGTGCAGGGCGTGACGGACTACGCGATCTACATGCTGTCGCCGGAAGGCCTCATCACCAACTGGAATGTGGGCGCGCAGCGCATCAAGGGCTACACGAAGGACGAGGTGGTGGGCACGCATTTCCGGCGCTTCTTTACGGACGAGGACCGCGAGGCCGGCCTGCCCGAGCGTGCGCTGGAAACGGCGCGGCGCGAGGGCCGCTTCGAAAGCGAGGGCTGGCGTGTGCGCAAGGACGGCACGCGCTTCTGGGCCAGTGCGGTGCTGGACCAGATCCTCGACGAGGAAGGCAGGTTGATCGGCTTCGCCAAGATCACGCGCGACATCACCGAAAAGCGCAAGGCTGCCGAATCGCTGGAGCAGGCGCGCAATGCCCTGTTCCAGTCGCAGAAGATGGAGGCGGTGGGCCAGCTCACGGGCGGCGTGGCGCACGACTTCAATAACCTGCTGGCGGTGCTGTCCAGTGGGATCGACATCCTGTCGGTGCAGGCCCAGAACGCGGGCGGCGGCGCCAGCAACCTGCGTGTGCTGGACAGCATGCGCCGCGCCGTGGAACGCGGCGCCCTGCTCACCCAGCAGCTGCTGTCGTTTGCGCGCCAGCAGCCGCTGGAACCGGCGCCGCACCAGCTGAATACCCTGATCAGCAGTTTCGAGCCCGTGCTGCGGCGTGCCAGCGGTCCGCTGGTGAACTTCCGCATCGACCTGGCGCCGCAGCTGGAGACCGTGATGGTGGACGAGGCGCGCTTTGAAGCGGCCCTGCTCAACCTCGTGGTCAACGCACGCGACGCCATGCCGGAAGGCGGCGCGCTGTTCCTCGAAACGCGCAGCGCCACGCTGGCCGAGGGCCAGGTGCCGGGCCTGGCCGGCGGCGCCTATGTGCGCGTGACCGTGCGCGACACCGGCACCGGCATGGCGCCGGAAGTACGGGAACGCGTGCTGGAACCCTTCTTCACCACCAAGCCGCCCGGCAAGGGCACCGGCCTTGGCCTGAGCCAGGTATATGGCTTCATCAAGCAGTCGGGCGGCGAAGTGGACATCACCACGGCACTGGGGCAGGGCACGGCCATCAGCCTGTACCTGCCGGCCGCGCTGGAGGCCGAGGCGGGCGTGCCGGCTGCGGCGCCGCGCCCCGACCGGGTGCTGGTCGTGGAAGACGATCCGCTGGTGATGGAGCTGGCGACAGAACTGTTCCATGCAATGGGCTATGAAGTGCTGGCCGCGGGCGACGGCCGTGAAGCGTTGCGCGTGCTGGAGCGCGACGCCGCTATCGATGTGCTGTTCAGCGATGTGATGATGCCGAACGGGATGACGGGCATCGAGCTGGCGCAGCAAGTGCGCGAGCGCCACCCGGCCATCAAGATCATCCTCGCTTCCGGCTACCCGCTGCCTGCGCTGCGCAACCAGCATGAAGGCATCGGCGATTTCGTCCTGCTGAGCAAACCCTACCGCCTGGCCGACCTGGCCCGGCACCTGAGGATGCCGGGCTGATTCCATCTCAGTTGCTGCCGTAGTGGGCTGCCTGGGCGGCGCCGGCCTGCATGGCGCCGCGCTGCTGCTCTTCCGCCACCGCTTTCAGGTAGCGCGCCAGCGCATCATCCAGCGTAGGCAGCATGCGTCCGCGTTCGCTGCCCAGCGCGGAGAAGCGCGGCTGTGCGGCACTGAACTCCAGTGCGCTGGAGGGCAGCAGCTGCAGGCGCTTGTCCGGAATGCCGGCCAGGGCGCAGGCGCGCTGCGCCAGTTCGGCCCAGCTTACCGGCTCGCCATTGCTCAGGTGCCAGATGCCGGATTCGCCATCGATCATCAGGTCCAGGCAGGCCTGCACCAGGTCCGGCACATAGGTGGGCGACACCATCAGGTCTTCCGCCGCTGAAAAACTGCGGCCTTCGCCCAGCGCCTGCAGCGCCAGCGTCACGAAGTTATGGCGGTCCCAGGGACCGAAGAAGGCGCTGGTGCGCACCATCAGCGCGTCCGGATTCACGCCCAGCACGCGGCGCTCCGCCTCGGCCTTGCTCTGGCCGTAAACATTGAGCGGTGAGACCGGATCGCTTTCCACATAGGCGCTGCCCTTGCTGCCATCAAACACCAGGTCGCTGGAGAAGCTGAGCAGGCGGATATTGTGGCGCGCGCAGGCCACCGCCAGCACCACGGGACCGTGGGCGTTCTCGCGCAGGCAGCGGCTGGACTCCTTCTCCGCATCGTGCACGCGCACATAGCCGCCGGCGTTGATGATGGCCCAGGGCTTGTAGCGCCTGATCGCCGCTTCCACCGACGCTGGATCGGCAATGTCCATCTCCTGCCGGTTCAGCACATGCACGGCCAAGTGGCGTTCCGCGCAAATGCGGGCGAAGGCGCTGCCCAGCGTGCCGGTGGCGCCGCTGATCAGGATGGGCTGCACGGTGTGCTGGGCGCTGCGCCGTTCGCCGGGCAGTGCCGCAATGCTGGTACTGGTGGCCACCGGCGGGCACAGGAAGCGTCCCGGACGCCGCCACCAGCCCTGGCCCTGCAGCACGGGGTGCGAAGGCGTGCGGCCCGAGGCCAGCTCGCGCATCAGCTGCACCACGGCGGTGGGCCGCGGTTCGGGACCGCGCAGGTCGAAGGCCCCGCTTTCGTAATAGCCGCGGCATTCCGTCACCAGGCAGTTCCAGTCGAAGGAGCCGAGCAGGGCCCACACCGTCACGGCGCGCATGTCGGCGCCGGCACGCTGCACGTCCTGCGCGGCTTGCCACACTTCCATCAGCCAGCGCAGCTGGTCTTCGCGGTTGGCGTCGATGTGCGCCTCGGTCACGGCCAGCGGCAGGCTGTAACGTTCCCACGCTTCCTGCAGCAGCGGGCCGACGCCGGGTGTTGGCGTGGCCAGTGCGCGCGCCGCCTCGATATCGGCGAAGCCGTGCACGCCCACATACTGTTTCGGATAGCGCTCGCCGCGGTGATCGAGCCAGCGCTCGCTGGTGATGTAGTAGTTGACGCCCACGATATCGGGCGGGCAGCTGTTATCGCGGAACCACTGCAGTTCTTCTTCCGTGATGCCGCTGCCAATGAAGTAGTCCCACAGCGCATGCTCCGGCCCCACCATGCCGCACAGCAGGTCCCAGGCCAGCCAGCGCCGCTCGTTATAGAAGTCTGCCCACTCGCCCAGTTCCGGCGTGCTGTAGGTTTTACCCAGGTCATCGGTCTGCACCAGCTTCGCGTCCGGGTTGACCTTGCGGATGGCGCGCATGGACAGCACCACGCCTTTGCACTGGTTCATCAGTGCCCGCAGGAAGGACAGGTCGTCCCGCGCATGCGGATACCACAGGCCGTACAGGGCGCAGAAGCGGGCGGTGGTGCAGGGTTCGTTGACGGGGGTGTAGTACTCCACCCAGGGATAGCGCTGTGCGACAGCGCCTGCATATTCGGCCAGGCCTTCGGCGAAATTTTCATCGACCAGACTGGTGTGCGGGGGGCCGCTGCCGTGGTGTACCAGGCCGACGATGGGCTGCACACCAAGGCCGCGCAGCGCAGGCAGGCGCTCATCGGGCCAGGACCAGTCGGCCTTGTCGACACCATCCGGCGCAATGAGCTCCCACAGCACGGGGTAGCGCAAGGCCTTGATGCCGAGTGCCGCAAAGCGGTCCAGGTCGCTGATCCGGCCTGCGTGGCCGTTCTGGTCCATCTGACTGAAATACTGATCGCGTACGCGGTTGACGGTCGCTTCGAGGCCGCCCCACAGTTCGATCGCCTGACGCTGATTCACATCGTTAGTTGAAGTCATTTTTTGCTTAGCTTGTCGAACGTGCGGAAAAGTATGCAGATATTTCTCCTTGTGCGGCGCAGCTTTGCCTTGCGTTATCGAACAGGCTGCCAGAAGAAGCATTGGGTAAACTATCGGGCCTGACCTTTGCAAGCAGGTGAACAGATGAGGTATGTTTTTCTGGGCAATTCCTTGCAGGAATGGGGCATTGCGCTGGCGGTGGCACTGGGCGCATCGATGCTCATGTATGTCAGCAAATGTTTTATCCTGCGCCGGCTCGACGCCATCGCGCGGCGCACCGCCACCAGGGTGGATGACTGGCTGGCGCGCATCCTGCGCTCGACCTATCCGGTCTTCATGGTGGTGGTGTCGCTCTACCTGGGCAGCCTGCTGCTCGACCTGCCCCGCAAATATGAAGTAGGGCTGTGGCGCATCGCCGTCACCGCCATGCTGCTGCAGGCCGCTTTCTGGGGCGATGCCGCCGTGCGCAGCTGGCGCGCTCGCTTGCGCTCCAATACCGACAGCACGGCCGGCGCCACCTCGGCCGCCATCATCGACTTCGTGCTGCGCATGGTGGTGTGGGTCGTCTTCGTGCTGATGATCCTCGATAACCTGGGCTTCAATATCACCACGCTGGTGGCCAGCCTGGGCATCGGCGGTATTGCGGTGGCGCTGGCGGTGCAGAATATCCTGGGCGACCTGCTGGCCTCCCTGTCCATTGTGCTGGACAAGCCCTTCGTGGTCGGCGATTTCATCATCGTCGGCGAGCAGCTGGGCACCGTGGAATACATCGGCCTGAAGACCACGCGCCTGCGCGGCCTGGGCGGCGACCAGATCATCTTCTCCAACGGCGATATCCTCAAGGCGCGCATCGGCAACCAGACGCGCATGCATACGCGGCGCGCCACCCTGCAGGTCCGGGTGCGCTATGGCACCGGTGCCGAAAAGCTGGCGGCAATTCCACAGCTGATCAAAGAGATCATCCAGAAGCAGAAGGCGACCGCCGATTTTGAACGCGCCCATCTGTTTGCGCTGGGCGAATGGTCACTGAACTACGAGGTGGTGTACTGGATCAAATCGCCCGACTACCTTGTGTTTGTCGATACCCAGCAGGCGGTTCTGCTGGATCTGGTGAGGGCTTTTGAGGAGCGCGGCATTGACTTCGCCTACCCGGTGCGCATGATCGTGCGCGATCCCGAGGACCGGGAGGGCGAGCTGCCTTTCGACCAGCCGCCGCAACACGGCCAGCCGCCCGCGCAGACACATTAAGGACACAAGGCTTGATCCGCATCAGCAGGCGCGAGCGCCTATGCTGTCCAATGGCCCGGAGGAGGCCATTATGGACACGCCATACTGCTTTGCCCGGCGCAGCGCGGCGGGCCTGAGTTTCGAGGGAAGCACCAGCTGCACGCTGGGCCACCGGGTCGGCGCCGCGGACGGCATCTGGGCATGGTGGAACTGGGATGGTGCCGTGCTCACCGCTGCCAATGAGCGCTATGGCCTGTACCCGCTGTACTGCTACAGCGCGCCGGATGCCTTGGCGCTCTCGCCGTCCATCCCGCGCCTGACCGCACTGGGCGCCGATGCGGAGCTGGACCATGCGGCGCTGGCGGTTTTCCTGCGGCTTGGCTTCTTCATCGGCGACGACACGCCCTTCCGCCATATCCGTGCCTTGCCGCCGGCCGCTTCACTGCGTTGGGACGGCGCCCTGCACCTGGCATCGGCAGGCCGGGCGGCGCCATCGGCCGCACCCATGCGGCGCGATGCCGCCATCGACGCCTATATCGCGCTGTTCCGCCAGTCGCTTGCACGCCGTGCGCCGCCCGGCGGCGAATGGATCATGCCCCTCAGCGGCGGGCGCGATTCGCGCCACATCCTGTTCGAACTGCTGCAGCAGGGCTACCGTCCCGCCAAGTGCGTGACGACGGAACACATTCCGCCGCGCGGCAGCGAGGACGTGCGTATCGCAGGGCTGCTGGCGCGTGAACTGGGGCTGGCGCACGTGGTGCTGCCCCAGCCTTCCTGCCGCTTCGAGTCGGAACAGCGCAAGAATCTGCTCACCGGTTTCTGCTCGGACGAACACACCTGGTATCTGGTGGCGATGGATTACCTGGCACGCCACCAGCTGCCGGTCTACGATGGCATTGGCGGCGACGTGCTGTCGGCGGGCCTGTTCGCCTCGCCGCGCAGCCGGGCGCTGTTCGCATCCTGCGATCCGCTTGCCATTGCGGACGGCTTGATGGTGGCCGATGAGGCGGCGCTGGCCCGGCTGCTGCCAGCGCCGCTGCTGCGCAGCGTGCGCCGCGAGCTGGCCATCGAGCACCTGGCGGCCGAAGTGGCGCGGCACCTGGAGCGGCCAAATCCGATTGCCTCGTTCTATTTCTGGAACCGCACCCGGCGCGAGATCGCATTGGTGCCATATGGACTGCTGGATGGCCTGCCCCTGGTGCACGCCCCCTATCTGGACCACGACCTGTTCGACCTGCTGGCCGGCCTGCCCCTCGCCATGGTGGCGGACCATGCGCTGCACAGCGATGCGATTACGCGTGCATACCCGCGGCTGGCGCACCTGCCGTATGAGGACAAGGATGCAGATGTGCCCAGCCCCGAACTGCTTGATGTGCGCTTCGCCCGCCGCCTGGCGCGCTCCCTGCTGGCGCAGCGGCGCGCGCCGCTGCTGCGCGGCAGCTTCCTGTGGCCGCGCCTTCTGGGCTGCCTGGCCAGCGAGCGCGTGGCGGCAGGCTCCGCCTGGTACGCCAACATGGCGCTCTACCTGCATCAACTCGGCCTGCAGGCGGCCTGATTCGCCTCAGCGCCCGCCTGCTTCGATGGCGATGCGGGCCGCGCTTTCCGGATCGGACAGGCGCAGCGCCTGCACCAGTTCATCGACCGAGGTGCCGCAGGCGAATACCAGCACGTCGCCGGGACGGCAGCGTGCCAGCGCTTCGTTCACGGCGCTCTCGCTGTCCAGGATCAGGCTCACGGCGCCGCTGCGCGAACGCTGGCGTGCACCTTCCAGCATCAGCGCGGCGCGTTCGCCCGGTGCACGGCCGCGGTGTTCGGTTGGCGATTCATAGGCAATCACCTCGTCGAAGCCTTCGCCGCACAGTGCGCCGATCATCCGCAGGTCCTCATCGCGGCGGTCGCCCGGCGCCGTCACGATGGCCATGGTGCGCCCGGCTGTCATGCCGCGCGCCATATGCGCCAGCGCCTGGTAGGCCGCCGGGTTGTGCGCGTAGTCGACCACGATTTTTACGCCCCGCGCCTCATACACATTGGTACGCAGCGGATTGCGCTTGCCGTCCGAAACGAAGGAAGCCAGGCCATCGGCGATCTGCGCCACCTGCAGGCCGCTCGCCAGTAAGGCGGCCGATGCTGCCAGCGCATTGGCGATATTGTGGCGCGCGCAGCCATCGACCGTGGCTGGCATTTCTTCGGCCCAGCACAGGCGGTGGCGGCGCTGGCCATCGGCCAGGATCAGTGCACCGTCCTGCAGGTAGGCGGCGCGGCCGCCGCGTTCCAGGTGCTGCAGCAGCAAGGGCAGGTCGGGGTCGCAGGCGAACCAGATGCGCTCCACTTCGTCATCCAGTTCCGTTGCGATCGCGATGCAGCCCGCATCCTCGGCATTGAGCACCACGGCGCGGCGCGCTGCGTGCGCCACCACGCCCTTGGCGCGAATCAGGTCTTCCATCGTATCGATGCCGTCCATGCCGAGGTGGTCGGCCGTCACGTTCAGCACCACGCCCACGTCGCAGTGGTCGAAGGCCAGGCCGCGTTTCAGGATGCCGCCGCGGGCCGTTTCCAGCACGGCGAACTCCACTTCCGGCGCCGTCAGCACGGTGCGCGCGGACCAGTAGCCCGCGCAGTCGCCTTCGCGCACGCACTCGCCGTCGATGTACACGCCTTCGGTGGTGGTGCAGCCGGTGCGTATGCCGGCCATGCGGAGGCTGTGGTCCAGCATCAGCGTGGTGGTGGTCTTGCCGTTGGTGCCGGTGATGGCGATGATGGGAATGCGGCCATCGCCGTTGCCGAACATGCCTTCCACAATGGCTTCCCCCGCATTGCGCGGCGTGCCCGCGCTGGGGTACTGGTGCATGCGGATGCCGGGAGCAGCATTCACTTCGATCACGGCGCCGCCCTGCGCGGCGAGCGGCTGGCTGATGTCTTCGCAGACGATATCCAGCCCGGCCACATCGAGGCCCACCTTGCGCGCGGCGCGCACGCACAGCGAATGCGTGGCAGGCGGCAGCTGGCTGGTCACATCTTCGGCGGTGCCGCCGGTGGACAGGTTGGCATTGCCGCGCAGCGTGACCACCACGCCTTCCGGCGGCACGCTGTCAAAGCTCAGCTGCAGCGACTGCAGCAGGGTTTCGGCGTGGCCGTCGAGCGGAATCGTGGTCAGGATATTGCTGTGGCCATCGCCGCGGGCCGGGTTCAGGTTCTCGCGCTCCACCAGTTCACGGATGGTGGACTTGCCGTCGCCCATCACGCAGGGTGGACGGCGCAGCGCAGCGGCAACCACTTTGCCGTCCGCCACCAGCACGCGGTAATCCTGGCCGCTGACGAAACGTTCCACGATGATGCGGCGGCCATGCTGGCGCGCGCGTTCGAAGGCCAGCGCCACTTCATCCGGCGTGCTGCAGCGGGTGGTCACGCCGCGGCCATGGTTGCCATCCAGCGGCTTGACGGTGACGGTGCCGCGCAGCTTGCGCGCCAGGCGCTGGGCTTCTTCCAGCGTGCGCACCACGCCGCCCTCCGGCACGGGCACACCTGCCTCCTGCAGCAGGGCCTTGGTAAGCTGCTTGTCGCTGGCGATTTCCACCGCTATGTGGCCGGTATCGGCGGTAATGGTGGCCTGCAGGCGTTTCTGTTTTGCGCCCCAGCCCAGCACAAAAAGATTGGCTTCCGGCGTGATGCGGCTGACGGGAATACCGCGCGCCTTCGCCGCATCGACGATGGCGCCGGTGCTGGTGCCGATGGCCTGCCTGCCGGCCGTTTCGCGCAGCCGCTCCAGGGTTTCTTCCAGCGGGTATTGGCGGTTCTCCGCCAGCGCCGTCACCAGTTCGATCGCCGCCTCGCAAGCTTCCTGCGCCAGCTGTTCCAGCTGGTAGGCGCACACCACGCGGTAGCGGCCCGGCTGGCCGTTGACGGCATGGGTGCGGCCCGCATCCACCGGCGTGCCGGCTTCGCACTGCAGGGCCAGCGTGACATGCTCCACCACGTGCGCCAGGTGCGTGCCGCCGCGCAGCGCCTGCACGAAGCCTGCGTACTTGCCCACCGAGCAGCGGTGATCGTACAGCGAAGGCAGCATGGCCAGCAGGCGCTCGTTGAAGTCAGGCAGGGCTGCTGTGTTCAGGGCCTGCTGTTCGCCGAGATCCAGCACGGTAAGCAGGCAGGCGCGCTGGGTGTAGAAGTTGCGCCCGCGGAGCAGGCGCTGTTCGATGATTTTCATGAAATGGGGTTCCTTTTGACGAGATGGTGTATGAATTCGGTCAGTACCGCGGGCGCCTTGCGCGCATCGCCGCTGATGCGGCGCGGCGCCGGGGCGTCCGGCAGCATGAAACAGGAACCTGCGGGAAGCAGATGCAGCCTCACACCCAGCATCTGCGGAGTACAGCCTTCGCGGATATCCGCGATATCTGAAATCACTTCCTTGCCATCGACCAGCGTGACGCTGCCTTCGCCGACGACTTCGATGCCCACGCCGCGTTCCACGACCAGCGCGGTGTTTTCATCGATGCCCGCGCCCTGCAGCCAGGGATTCTGGGCGATCACGCTGAGCAGGCGGTTCAGGCGCTGGCGCTGGGCGAAGTGCTGGTCGATCACGACCTGCTGCACCAGGCCCAGCCCGGCGGCCAGCGTGACCGCGCCGCGTTCGGGGCTCAGTTCTACGTGGCCGCCGGCCAGCATATGGCCGCTCATGGCGGAGGCGCCCGCACTGGTGCCCGCCACGCAGGCGCCGCGCTCCTTGAGCGCTGCATGGATGGCCTGATCGAGGGCAGTCCCCCCGATCGCGGCCAGTAATCGTTTCTGGTTGCCGCCCGTCATCAGGATGCCGTCGGCCTGCGCGGCCTGCGCCGCGATATCGGGATCATTGGCGTCGGCGCGGCAGCATACGGCCAGCGAGCGGTGCTCTCGCACGCCCAGTTCGTCGAGCGCCTCGTGGTAGGGGCGCGCCATCCTTTCCGGCCTTTCGCTGGCGGCGTCGATCAGCAGGAAGCGCTTGCCGCTGCCGCCTGCCAGGTCAACAAAACGGGAAAGCAGGCGCTTGCGTACCTTCGCGCCTTCGTCGCCGCCGATGATGAACAGGCAGCCATGTTCTGCGTGCCGGGCTTCCATATGCTTCCTTATTGTTCGGGAAGCCAGTATGGCGGGGCGCAAGCCCTCTCATCCAGCGGCGCACGCCGCAGGAATTTGTAAGATTGAGATTACGTGATGTGACAAACTTGGGAAAAACCGTTGCACCAAACAAAACGCCACCCTCGGGGTGGCGTTCTGGCGGCTGCGGAAGCTTACTTTTTCGCGCTCAGGCAGTCCTTCATGAAGGCCTTGCGCTCGTCGCCCTTCTTGCCGGCGGCGTCCGCATTACATTGCTTCATCTTGTCCTGCTGCGTCATGGGCGCCGCTGGTTTGGCACTCAGGCACTCCTTCATGAAAGCCTTGCGTTCATCGCCTTTCTTGCCGGCCGCCTCGGCGTTGCAGGTGGCCATCTTGGTTTGCTGCGAGTTCTTCGCCGGGGCATCCGCCGCAAAAGCGGTGTTGGCGAGGAAGACAGCGCACAGTACGAGCAGTTTTTTCATTGTGGTTCCCCATAAAGAGCGGCCTACATGGGCGCGCGACAATATTGTTCCACATAAGCCTGGTGCGAGGGAAGCTGCATCGCCACCTTGTGCACATGGGACTTGATGCTGTCCAGGAAGTGCGCCAGTTCGGCGTCGCCCATCAGGTCCGCCGTCTGGTGGTGCTGCAGCGGCATGATGCCCTGGCCCAGCATCACCTGTACCCAGGAGTTCTCGGCAAACAGCTCGTTCGGGATGCGGAATACGCGGCCCGTTTCGCGGAACAGTTCGATGCGGTGGCGCAGCGATTCCGGGATGTCCAGGTCCTTGCAGGCCTGCCAGTACGGCGTGTCGTAGCGGTTGGTGACCTTGTAGTGCAGGATGATGAAGTCGCGGATATGCTCGATCTCGTAGTTGGCCTGCTTGTTGTATTCGTCGATATCGCTCTGGAAGATGCCGTTGGTCGGGAACATCTGCATCAGGCGGATGATGCCGCGCTGGATCAGGTGGATGCTGGTCGATTCAATTGGTTCCAGGAAGCCGCTGGACAGGCCGATGGCCACGCAGTTCTTCTTCCACACCTGCTTGCGCTGGCCCGGCTTGAACTTGATCACGCGCGGCTGCACCAGGGCTTCGCCTTCCACATTGGCCATCAGGATGCGGGTGGCCGTTTCATCGTCCATGTAACGGCTGGAGAAAACGTGGCCGTTGCCCACGCGGCTCTGCAGGCCGATGCGCCACTGCCAGCCGGCATCTCGCGCGATGGCGCGGGTGTAGGGCACGGCGTCGCTGACGGAAGCCGTCTGCACGGCCACGGCGCTGTCGTTGAACAGCCAGTGGCCCCAGTCCTCGTATTCCACGCCCAGGGTCTGGCCGATCAGCAGGCTGCGGAAGCCGGTGCAGTCGATGAACAGGTCGCCCTCGATCTCGTCGCCCGATTCCAGGTGCAGCGCGCGGATATCGCCGCTGGCCGGATCGGTTTTCACTTCCGCGATCTTGCCCTCGATGCGCTGGACGCCGAACTTCTCGGAGAAGCTGCGCAGGTATTTCGCGTAGCGCGATGCATCCAGGTGGTAGGCGTAGTTCAGGCCATTGTTCGGCAGGTGGGCGAAGCGGCGCTCCTGCGCGGCTTTCAGTTCCAGGCAGTAGTCGCCGTAGTCGGTGGCCAGGCGGCGCTCGCGGCCCTTGTGCCAGAAGTGCTGGAAGCCCGCGGTCCAGTGGTCGGTGCCGGTCATGCCGAAGGAGTGGATATAGTCTTCGTTGACGTTGCGCCAGTTCTCGAAGCTGATGCCCAGCTTGAAGGTGGCGTTGGTGGCGGCCATGAACTCCTGCTCGTTGAGCTCCAGCAGGCTGTGGAAGGTGAGCAGGGTGGGAATGGTTGCTTCGCCCACGCCGACCGTGCCGATTTCGTCGGACTCAATCAGCTTGATATCCAGGTTCTTGCCCAGCGTTTTGGACAGCGCCGCGGCGGCCATCCAGCCGGCGGTGCCGCCGCCGGCGATGACGATGCGGCGGATCGGGTGGCGCTCGGTATTGGTCGATTGTTGTTGCACGGTCGGTCTCCTATCAGCGGTTCATTCTTTGCAGCAGTTGCGAGCGCAGCATGCGCGTAGCGTCGCCATCCAGCGGCGCCAGGATGCGGCGCGCCTCGGGGCGGATATGGGCGGATGTTTCCTCGTCGGCCTCGAACACGTAATGGCGGAACAGCTCCTGCCAGGCCGCGCGCTGCTCCTTCGGCAGGTCGCGGATGGTCATCAGCGCGTGCATCAGGGCATTGGTCGGCGTGTCCATGTATTCCGGCGTGCCGCGCCACCAGTAGTTGATCAGCACATTGAAGCGGTCCAGCGCTTCCACATGGTGCCACCACATGCTGGGGATGAACAGGGCGTCGCCCGGCCGCATCTCGGCCACCTGCGCATGCTGCCATGCTTCGGCGAATTTCGGGAATTTTTCGAGGTCGGGGCTGGCGAAATCCACCAGGCTGATGGCCTGGCCGGCCGGCGTGAAATCCAGCGGGCCGATATACAGGTTGCTGAGCTGCGCCGGCGGGAACAGCGTAAAGCGGCGGTGGCCGGCGGCCACGCAGGCCAGGTTGTCCGGCAGGTCGTAGTGCGCTGCGATGCGGGTCTGGTTGCCGATCCAGATGCTCATCAGCGCGGCGCGACCGCCCAGGTCCATGAAGTTTTCTTCGGCGAAGCCGGGCAGGCAGGTTTCCACCGTGGTGGAGCCCACATAGATGGCGGGCGGCTTCACGTCGTTGTAGTGGCCGCGCAGTTCGCCCAGCACGCCGTCCAGGCGCACCCGCACCGGCGTGAAATTGAAGCCGTCCAGCGTGTCGTTATAGAAGAAACGGCCGCCCATCTCCGGAGATCCCAGCATGGCCACCACCGTGGCATCGCGGTAGTAGCGGCGCAGGTAGGCATCGGCCGCCTGCGGCGATTCCAGCGCGGCCTTCACCATCGGCCATTGCTTCACCAGGCCACGCAGCAGCAGCGGCTCGGTGGAAGTCAGTATTTCATCGGTCAGCGTGTGCGGCGTGTAGCCTTCTACATCGCGTACATATCTAGCGGGCGGCAGCTTGGACACGGTTCTTGCGCTCGATCAGGGGGCGGAACTGGGACATGGAGGATACCACCATGAAGATGGCCTGCAGGTAGCCGGCCTTGTGCAGGCGGTCCAGCGCTTCGGCCGGCAGCACGGCCAGGCGGTCCTCGTGGATGGTGTAGAAGCCGGACATGCGGCCCTGCGAACCATCGTCCAGCGTCACGTCCAGCACGAAGGACTCCAGCAGCTCATATTCCTTCAGCGCGGCCATGAAAGGACCGGCCGCCTGCAGGCCCTGGTGAATGGTGAGCAAAGCGGAATTCATGCGGTCCAGGAACTCGCTGTTGCCGCCGTGCGGCAGGAACACCGGCTCGCCCTCCGTGCTGCTGACGCGGGGGCTGTCCAGGTCCACGTGCACCATCAGCTCTTCGCCGTTGCGGCCGATCAGGAAAGGCTGGCGTTCCACCATCAGCGGCACTTCGGCGGCATCCCAGCCCGCATCGTTCAGGAACAGGTTCTCGCCTTCCTGCAGGCCGAACAGGGCCACCGCCTCGAAGCTGGTGCCGTCGTCGCTCTTGCGGAACACAATGGGGTAGTGCGCCTGCAGGTTGCGGAACTCGGATGGGAAGGTAAGGGCGAACATGATGTTGTCGCCGTACTGGGCGCCGCGTTTGGTGATGACGCGCAGGTCCTTGTGTTGGACGTTATTCAGCAAAGCTGGGTTGGGCATTGTTGTCTCTCTTTGTTATCAGATTTTCGGCAGCCCATGGCGCCGGATATGGTCAAGCAGTTCGCGGTTGGACGGCAGTGCGCCCAGCATCTTGCGGGTGAGGTTCGCAGCCTCCTGGAAGTAGCCGTCGGCCGCAGCCGCCTGCCCCGGCATGGCGGCAGTGCTCCCCGGTTCGGTGCGGAAGCCCATGCCGTACAGGATGTACTGGTAGCTGGCCGAAGGGAATACTTCCTCGATGCGGTAGAAATCATAGCGCGAGGGCGAACGGTGGCGCCACAGCGTGAGCAGTTCCGCCAGCCTTTCGGGCACGGTATTGCGGTTGTCCTGCCAGTACAGCGAATCATTGCGTTTGCTCAGCACATAGTGCAGCTTGAGGAAGTCGATCACGCGTTCCCAGCGGTAGGTAAAGGCGTCGTTGAAGCGGCGCGCGGCAATCGCCATTTCCTCGCGCGTGACCGGCATTTCGTCGGCCAGCATGGCGGCCGACATTTCGACCACGGCCAGCGCCGACGCTTCCAGCGGTTCGATGAAGCCGGCCGACAGGCCGATGGCCACACAGTTGCGGTGCCAGAATTCCGCGCGGTAGCCGGGATCGAAGGACAGCTTGCGCGGCTGCGGAATATCGGTAGGCCCGCCATCCTGCGCGATATAGGCGCGCAGTTCGGCTTCGGCCTGGTCGTCGCTGGTGTGGGCGCTGGAATACACATGGCCGATGCCGCGCCGGGTCGGCAGTCCGATATCCCAGATCCAGCCATTGCTTTGCGCGGTGGAGGTGGTCTGGGACGCGATTGGCGTATCTTCCGACGGATAGGGCACCTGCACCGCGAGCGCGCTGTCGTTGAACAGCACATGCTTCTGCGAGACCAGGGGGACGCCGTAATGCTGGCCGAGCAGCATGGAACGCATGCCGGTGCAATCGACAAACAGGTCGCCTTCCAGCAGCCCGTGTTCGCGGGTTTCCAGGGCCGCGATATCGCCGTTGTCATGCGAGCGGATGCCGGTCACATTGTCCGGCACGAAGCGCACGCCCAGCTTTTCCAGGCAGTGCTTGCGCAGGAAGAGGCCGAACTTGCCCGCATCCAGGTGGTAGCCGTAGTTGGCCACCGCCGCGAATTCCGGCGTGCCCGGCTGCTTGGGCGCCCGGCCGTTGATGCATAAATGGGGCTGGTAGCTCGCCAGGTCGGCGAAAGGCGTGTGCCCGAAACGGGCCTGCCATTCGGCGGCGAGATTGGTCTCGCCATAGCCTTGCGGCAGCGAGAAGGGGTGGAAATAATAGTCGTCGGCGGCGCCGGTGACCCATTGACGGAACAGGGAGCCCTGCTTGAAGGCGGCATCGCACTCGCGGAAGAAATCGGATTCGGACACGCCGATGCGGTGCAGCGTATCGCGCATGCTGGGCCAGGTGCCTTCGCCCACGCCGATCGGCGGAATATCGGGCGATTCGATCAGGGTGACCTGCAGGCCGCCCCGCGCCGTCTGGTGTGTGGCCGCAAGGATGCCGGCGGCCAGCCAGCCGGCCGAACCCCCACCTACAATCACTACATGTCTGATCATGCTGCTCATTCTGCAAGTCTAACTGTAAAAAAGGCCGCGGACTAGCCGCGGCCTTTTTGCTACAACACTTTTGATCAGAACTTGTAGCGTGCGCCGATCATGTAGCGTGGGCCATTCTGGTTGAAGAACAGCACCTGGTTCTTGGTGCGGCCATGAATGCGCTGCGCCTCGTCCGTGGCGTTGATCACTTCAGCCTGGAAGCTCAGCTTGTCGGAGTAGTTATAACCGACGCTGATGTCCAGCTGGCCGTATGGCTCGGTGTACTGCGGGTTCGGGCCAGCCGAATCGAAGGTCGAGCCCAGGAACTTGTCGCGCCAGTTGTAAGCCACACGTGCCGACCACTTGGCGTTTTCGAAGATACCCACCAGGTTAGCCGAATCGCTCAGCCCCACCAGCGCGAACTGCTCGCCCGGCGATGCATTGTTGTACTTCAGGCCGGAGTGCACATAGGTGTAGTTGGCAGCGATGCCGAAGCCGCTGTTGCCGAACATATGCTGCACGTTGACTTCAGCACCGGACAGGTCCGCCTTCTTCTGGTTCGAGTAGCTGTTGATCTCGAAGCTGGCGATCGGATCCGACGGCTGGCCGGTGATGGTGCCGGTCGGGTTGCCTGCACCGTCATCCGCGCCGCGCACCACGCCAGGCTGGCCGGCGAAGTTGCGGAAGATGTAGTTACGGATGCAACCGGTATCGCCCGCCGTGCAGCCTGCCGCAATCGCCGCATTCCAGTACTTGCCGCCCACCGGGGTGTGCAGGTTGAACGGAGTCAGGGTCTGCTTGGACTGGCCGGCGTAGTTCTCCAGGTCCTTCTTGAAGTAGTTCACCGAGAAGAAGTTCTGCTTGCCGTAGTACCACTCGTACGACAGGTCCAGGTTCTTCGACTTCACTGGCAGCAGGGCAGGGTTACCCTGGTTGCCGGTACCGCCGTTCACACGGGCCAGCGTATCGAGCACCTGGCCGCCCTGGATCTGGTCCCAGCGCGGACGGCCGATGGTTTCGCCGTAGCTGAAGCGCACCTTCATGTCGTCACGCAGGTCCAGGTCGGAGTCGAAGCTTGGCAGCAGGTGGTGATATTTGCCGGTCAGGTTCGTGAAGCTAGGCGCACCGAAGGTGATCGGCAGCTCGTTGTTCGACACCCAGTTGATGCCGGTAGCGGTTGGCACCAGTGCGGTCGAGTAGACGTCGGTTTTCTCCCAGCGCACGCCAATCGCGGTGTGGAACGGCAGGGCCGTATCCCAGTCGGTATTGATCTGCAGGAAGGCCGATTTCGATTTCTCTTCGGTGCGGCTGTCGGTCGTGAATTCCTTCTTGATTTCGTACAGTTCCGGATGGCCGCTGACCTTGGCCGCCAGCGCACGCATATCGTCGAAGTTGAAGGTGAAGAAGTTGTTGAACAGGGCCGGATTGTTCACGCCGCCGCCCATATTGTCGAAGTAGCTGCGCAGCGACTCAGGATGGAACATGCTGGCAGGGTAGTCCGAAGGCTTGGTAGCGCCGGTCCAGGTATCACGCTGCTGGTTCGAGAAGGCCGAACGGTTGTTTACCGTGGTGGCCGACACGCCGAAGTTCAGCGAGGACGACTCCATTACCTTCCAGCGGCCCTTGAACTGGGCCTGTTCCACTTCGCCCTTCATGTAGCCGTTGTCGAACACCGAACCGGTCACCTGCATTGGGGCGCGCGCATAGTCGGCGCCCTGGATGCTCAGTACCGGGAAGTCCTGCGTGAAGTCGCCCGTGGTGTTGCCGCGGCTCATGCTGGCGGTGCCCAGCGAGTTGCTGGAGCCCCATGGGCTGTCAGCCTTCGATTCGGCGGTCGATTTGTGCGCGTCGAATTCCAGCTTGATGTCGTTGTTGACTTTCCAGGTCGCGTTGAAGCCCAGCGAGTTGTTCGCGGTCTTGGTGGCGAACTTGCCGGCGCCCATGGCGATATCGCCATTGCCATCCAGGATCTCGGTGTAGACCAGCGGTGCGGCGACCGGGCCATTGCCCCAGGAGCTGGTGGACGGGCCGAAGTTGAACCATGCCGACAGGTCCTGGCGGCGGGTCTGGATCTTGTTCTCCGAATAGGTGTAGTCCAGCGTGGTGGTGATGTCCTTGTTCGGCGCGAATTGCAGCACCAGCTGGCCATTGGTACGCTGGCGCTGGAAGCCGTTCATGTTGTAGTTGATGTTCTGCGGTACCGAGTAGACATCGGTCGGCTTCGGATGGTTGGTCACCGCCGAGGAGCCTGCCGCTGGAATCGTGCCCCAGTTGTTCTCATCGCCTTTGAATGGACCACGCCAGCCGCCGGCTACCGAAGCCTGGTTGAAGCCTGCGTTACGTTCCTGGTAGCTGGCGCTCAGCGACACGCCCCACATGCCATCGGCGCTGGTGGTGCTGTAGATGCCGGAGATTTCCGGGGTAACCTTGTCCATGCCTTCGCGCACATCGCCCGGCAGGTTGGTGCCGGAGGTGTCGTGCACCGCCTTCACGCCCACCGATGCCAGCGTGCCCTTGGTGCTCAGCGGACGCGCCGTCATCACGTTGACGGAAGCGCCGATACCGCCGGTTGGCGTTTCTGCGCGCGAGGTCTTGTACACCTGGATCTGCGAGATCGCTTCCGACGCGATATTCGCGAAGTCGAAGGCGCGGCCGTTACGGTCACCCAGGTTGGAGGTTGGCATCTGGCGGCCGTTCAGCAGCACCAGGTTGAAGTCGGGGCCCACGCCGCGCACGGTGATCTTGGAGCCTTCGCCGTTGGAACGGTCGATCGACACGCCGGAGATACGCTGCAGCGATTCCGCCAGGTTGGTATCCGGGAACTTGCCGATGTCCTCCGCCACGATGCCGTCGACGATACCGTCGGAATTGCGCTTCATGTTCAACGAGGAGGCCATACTGCTGCGGATGCCGGTCACCACCACGGTCTGCACGTCGCCAGTGGCGGTCGGCGTCTCGATGGTTTGCTGAGCGAATGCCGGCACGGCGGATGCCGCACAGGCACTGGCAACTGCCAGGCTCATGAGTTTGAGTCTTGCCTTGGGATATTGCATTTGGTCTCCTATGTTTTTATCAATTATTGCTAACCTGAATTGCCTCCGGTGCAGTGCCCGGATCTCTCGCCCTGTGTTCCCGCGCCTTGCTTCGAGGTGACGTGGAAACGTTTCCATCTTAACTTTGCTAGATATTAGTTTTGCTGAAATTAAATGTCAACGGAATATTCCTTTCTGACCAGTTTTACGTTGTTTTACTACAAAGCCCCCGGGGCGGTTAACGCTGGTAAACACGCACGTAGTCGATTTCGAAGGTCCACGGGAAGCTGGCGTTGTCCACCGGCCCACCCAGGTCCCCGCCCACGGCCAGGTTCAGCAGCAGGTACTGCGGCGAGTCGTATGGCCACTTCTGGTAGTCGCCGTCTTTCGCATTGCGCAGCTGCTGGAAATTGCGCCCGTCCACGCCGATCACCACGGCTTCCGGCGTCCATGTGAGCTGGTAGTTGTGGAAGCTGCCGCACACGTCCGGCACCGGCGTTTTCGTCGTGATCGGCGTGTTCTTCGGCCAGTTGTAGGCGCCCGTGTAGATGCTGCCGAGCACCACATTCGGCTCCTTGCCCACATGCTCCATGATGTCGATCTCGCCGTCTTCCGGCCACTTGCCCCGGGTGCCCAGCATCCAGATGGCAGGCCAGCTGCCGATGGCGCAAGGCAGCTTGGCGCGCACCTCGATGAAGCCGTAAGTCCAGCTGGCTTTGCCGCGCGTCAGCAGGCGGGCGGAACTGTATTGTTGGCCGCCCCAGTCCGCCATGCTGCGAAGCTCTTCTTTGCGCGCGGAAATGATTAATTTGCCTCCGGCGACGCGGGCATTCTCCAGGCGGGCTTTTGTATAGTACTGTTTCTCGTTGTTGAACCAGCCGCCTTGATTGAACTCGGTGTCGTAGTCCCATTTGGCGGGGTCGGGCAGGCCATCCTTCTCGAATTCATCGGCCCACACCAGCTTGTAGCCCGCGGGTATGCCGCCGGGCGGAAAGCTGGTTTGTGCCAAGGCGCCGCCTGCAGCAGCAAGCAGGGCGCAGCCGAGAAGAAGGGTCTTCATACTGCCGGTCTCCGTGGAATTGGAATGGTTTCCATTTATGCTTACAGGTATAGCACTGCAGCGATCGCAACGTCAATCCGCAGCACAGCAATGTGTTGTTGACACGCCAAACTCGGGAGGTGCAATATTGGTAACGTTTCCAGATGAAAGGTTCTGAAATGAAGCTTCACCTCGCCGCCGCCCTGCTGGGCAGCCTGCTGTGCGCCTCCGGCCAGGCGGCCGATGCGCCGTTTGCCTGGCCCAACGGGGCGCGCGCCGCCGTCAGCCTGGGCTATGACGATTCCCTCGATTCCCAGCTCGACAATGCAATTCCCGCGCTGAACCGGCACGGCCTGCACGGCACCTTCTACCTGCAGCTGTCGAACCCGGCAGTGGACAAGCGCCTGGCCGAGTGGCGCGCGGCGGCGCAGAAGGGCCACGAGCTGGGCAACCACACCCTGTTCCACCAGTGCTCGCATTCGAAGAAGGACCGCGAATGGGTGCAGGCGCACCGCGACCTCGATACCACCACCGTGGCGCAGATGAAGGACCAGATCGAGCTGGGAAACACCATGCTGTATGCGATCGATGGCCGGCGTGAACGCACGCTGACCACGCCCTGCGGCGACCTGCAGGCGCAGGACGGCAACTACCTGCCCGCCGTGCAGGCCCAGTTCCTCGGCATCAAGGCCGGCACGGGACCGGCCGTGATGCCGTCCATGGCCGCACTGGATACGCAGGCGGTGCCGGTGGCCGCGCCTTCAGGACTCACCGGCCAGCAGCTGATCGACATCGTGAAGCAGGCCGCCGAACGCGGCACCATGGTCAACTTCACCTTCCACGGCATTGGCGGCGACTACCTCACGATTTCGAAGGAAGCGCACGAGGAGCTGGTGGCCTACCTGGCAGCCAACCGCAAAACCTACTGGACCGACACCTTCCTCAACATCATGAGGCACGTGCGCAAGGTGCGCGGGAAGTAATCAGCGCCGTGGCAGCAGCGACTTGTTGAGTTTTGCTGCCACGCCGACACTGCGGCCCGCGAGATTGGCCACCGAGTACTGGACGGCGCTGCCCAGCAGGATGGCGCTGTCCTGCAGGCTCAGGCCGTAGTCCTGCTGCAGCCACTGGGTCATCCCTGCGGTGGCAATGCGCAGCGCATCATCGAGCGAGCCGGCCTGCCCCAGCGTCATGATCTGCGTCGGCGATTCCACGCGCGGCATGCCGACGGTTTTGCCTTTGATGAGCTCTACGGTGAATTCCACATCCATGGACGTTTCGAGGGCGTATTGCGAGGTTTCGCCGTCGCCCTGCAGCGCATGTGCGTCGCCCAGGTAGAGCAGGGCGCCTGGCTGCTGCACCGGCAGGTAGACAGTATTGCCTTCCACTACCTCGTTGAAATCCATATTGCCGCCGAAGCGGCCGGTATCGCCGGTCGAAAACGGCGGACCGTCGGGCGGCGCTACCGCCAGGCCGCCGAGCATGGGCCGCACCGGGACCGCCAGCCCGCGCAGTGCGGCACTCGGGTTTTCCGGGCTGGCCAGTCCTTTTTCGCGATCCAGTTTCCAGCGCACCGGCTTGCCCAGCGCCGCGGCACGTGCCGCCAGGCCGGTGCTCTGGGCGCGTCCGACAATGCTGTCCAGGCTGTCCGCATAATCACGGTTCAGGCGCAGCCGGCGCAGGTGCACGACCAGCGTGTCGCCCGCTTCCGCGCCCATGACGAAGAAGGGGCCGGTCTGCGGATTTCCATACAGGGCGCGGGTCACGCCATGTTCATCCACGCCGCCGGAGTCGATGGTGCTGGTGTGCACTGAGTCGCCGGGCCACACCGTCAGCACCGGCAGGCGCGTTGCGCTGAACTCGTTCGAATAATCCTTCGGCCGGAACTCGTGCTTTTGCGGCGTGTCGGAAACGCGCTGCGGCAGCGGGCGCGCGGTAAAGCTGTGCCGGGCGCGCGCCTTGGCGTCGTTGGTGTCGGGGAAGTCGGCGCTGCCTTCGAGCCCGTTCGCGCCGGCCTTGCCCTGGTACTCGTAGCGCTGGCCGGACTTGTCGGTCACCGTAAATGTCAGGCTGTTGCCACGGCGTGTGCCGCTCAGGCTGTCGCCGTCCAACGTGCCGGAAAGCCGGCCCTTGTCGTCCTGCAGATGCAGGGTCATGTAGGAGGGATTGCCCCAGCGCTCAAGTTTCAGCAGCCAGCTTTCGGCGGCATGGAGCGGCAGGGCAGTGCATAGCAGTAACAGCAGCAGGTTTTTTTTCATCGGCGTATCAGGTGCGGAGTGAGGGAAGTCTGGAACGGATCGGCGCCTGCTGCTGCGCATCCACGCGGAACACGCCGACTGCCTGCAGCAGCTGGGCCGCCTGCACCTGCATGCTTTCCGCTGCAGCGGCGGCCTGTTCCACCAGCGCCGCATTTTGCTGCGTTACCGAATCCATCTGAACGATGGCCTGGTTGACCTGGCCGATACCCGCGCTCTGTTCGCCGCTGGCGTTGCTGATTTCGCCGATGATGGCGCTCACGCGCTGCACGCTGGCCACCACTTCATCCATCGTCTTGCCGGCTTGCGCCACCAGCGCATTGCCTGCCGAGACGGTTTCCACCGAAGCGCCGATCAGGTCCTTGATCTCCTTGGCGGCAGCGGCGCTGCGCTGCGCGAGGTTGCGCACTTCGCTGGCTACCACCGCGAAGCCGCGGCCCTGCTCGCCGGCGCGCGCCGCTTCCACGGCCGCGTTCAGGGCCAGGATATTGGTCTGGAAGGCAATGCCGTCGATCACGCTGATGATGTCCACGATCTTGCGCGAGGAGCTGTCGATGGAGGCCATAGTGTCCACCACCTGCGCCACCACGGCGCCGCCTTTCTGCGCCACGGAGGCAGCGGTGGCGGCAAGGTCGTTCGCCTCGCGCGCGCTTTCCGCATTCTGCTTTACGGTGCTGGTGAGTTCCTCCATGGAGGCGGCGGTTTCTTCCAGCGAGCTTGCCTGGCTTTCGGTACGCGCCGACAGGTCCGCATTGCCGCTGGCGATTTCGCGCGAGGCGGTGGCGATGCTTTCGGTCGCGCTGCGCACCGAGCTCACGAGGCGGGCCAGGTCGTCGCGCATCGATTTGAGCGCATTGACCATGCTGTCTTCATCATCGCGCTTCACGTCGATCGGCACCGTGAGGTCGCCGCCCGCAATGGTGCGTGCGATGCCGGAGGCGTAGCCCGGTTCGCCGCCCAGCTGGCGCAGCATGCCGCGTGCGATCACCACGCCGATGCCGAGCAGGATGGCGGACAGCACAATGGCGCCCAGCGCGAACTCGATGGCGCGGTTGCGTACCGTGGCGTCCACCGTGTCCACGTACACGCCGGTGCCAACGATCCAGCCCCAAGGTGCAAAGCCTTTGACGTAGGAGACTTTCGGCACCGGCTTGTCGCTGCCCGGTTTCGGCCACAGGTAGTCCACCGAGCCTTCGCCCCTGGCCTTCACCACGTTGACGAACTCCACGAACAGGTGCTTGCCGCTGGGGTCCTTGTTGGCGCTGAGGTCCTTGTTATCCAGTTCCGGCTTGATCGGGTGCATGATCATGCGCGGCTGCATATCGTTGATCCAGAAGTACTCGTTGCCGCCGTAGCGCAGGGTCTTCAGGGCCGTCATCGCGTATTTCTGCGCTTCGGCGCGCGGCAGCTTGCCGCTGGTTTCCTCGCGGTGATAATGCTCCACAATGCCGTAGGCGGTTTCCACCGCCTGCTTCACATTGGCCTGCCGCTCCGCGAGAATGAGCTTGCCTTCCGAGCTGAGGAAGACGGCGGTGAGGAGGGTGATGCCGAGAATGGCGCTGGCGTTCAGCACCGCCAGTTTTTTTGCGACACTTGCCGAGTGCAGGAATGAAAGGTTCATAGCCGTCTCCTTCTGGTTTTTATGTGTTTTGAATCAGCATGCATCCGTGGACAGGCCAAGTCAATCAAGGCTTTGTTGCATGGAAGTTACAGCCGCGATTTGCTATGCTGCTGCATCAAGCAAATTTCCGGAGTATTGCGATGGTTTCATTGGCAGACCAGCTGCTGAAAGCAGGACTGGTGGATAAGAAGAAGGCAACCCAGGCCCACCAGCAGAAGGTAAAACAGAAAAAGGAAGAGCGCCGCAGCGGCGTGGAGAGCGTGGACGAGGCGCGCGAGGCTGCGCTGGAGCTGCAGCGCAAGAACGCCGAGCGGGCGCGCGAGCACAATGCGCAGCGCGATGCGGCCGCGCAGCAGAAGGCCATCGCGGCCCAGATTGCACAGATGGTGCAGCAGAACCGGCAGGCTAAGGGCAATGGCGATATTGCCTATAACTTCACGCACGGCACGAAGATCGAGCGCATTTATGTTTCGGCGCAGGTGCAGCAGCATTTGCAGGCGGGCCGCCTGGCCATCGTCTGCCTGGGCGGCGCCTTCGAGCTGGTGCCGGCCGTCATCGCGGACAAGATCGCCGAGCGCGATGCCTCACTGGTGGTGCGCGCGAAGAAGGTCCAGCAGGTGGACGAGGACGATCCTTACGCGGCCTACCAGATTCCCGATGACCTGATGTGGTAGGAGCCGCTTAGCCGGCCGGGGCCGGCTCGGGCTCTCCGGCTGGGACCACCTCGATCAGCGTATCGTCCGGGTAGGTCTTATCGGCCAGCGGCGGGATATAGCCCTTGTCGCGGGTGGTGAGCTTCAACGCGATGCGCTGGCCATCATGCAGCAGCGTGGCGCTGGCAATTTTGTTCGGTACCGGCGTTGCGAGCTGAATCTTCTCGTTGCCGCACCAGTCGGTCGTCAGTAGCACCGAGTTGATGAAGGCCGTCAGCATGAAGCCGATCTCTTTCTTGGCCGTGGCGATGAGCACGCGGCATTCCAGGCGCAGGTCGCCCAGCCGCCGCATGCCTTCCGGCACGCCCGGCGTGCGCACGTCCGGCTGCCAGCGGATGCCGCCCTTGGGTTTGTTCGCCACGATTTCCGCGTCCTCGCGCTCCGCCTGCTCATTGCGCGGCAGGGCGAAGGAATTATTTGCATCCAGTGGCAGGGGCAGCGACACGGTATCGCCGCTGAGCCTGATCGCCAGATCATCAAGATTCGTGTCCCTGTCCGCCCGGGAGCGCAAGCGGAAGCGCACCTCCGGGGCATTCGGCGCAAAGGCGTGATAGTCCTCGAAGGCATCGAGCCCGGCCAGCATCACCCGATAGGTCTTCAGTTCCGGATTGCGCACACCCTTGATTTCCACCGCCTGCGGTTCGGCAGCCTGCTGCGCCGATGCGGCGCCGGCCACAGCGGTCAGCGCCAGTGCCAGCGCCCCGATTGCACGTCCCACGATATCCCCTTTGATTTGGTGTTGTAGTTAACTATATCACCAACTTGGACTTCATTCCGCTACACGAACGATGGCCTTGCCGAAATTCCGTCCCTGCAGCAGGCCGATTAGTCCGGCGGGCGCGTGCTCCAGGCCATCCACGATATCCTCGCGCTGTTTTACCTGGCCAGAAGCGACCCAGGCCTTCATGTCGCGCAGGAAGGCGGCGTGGCCGTCGGCGTAGTGGTCCAGGATGATGAAGCCCTGCATGCGCACCCGTTTGTTGAGCAGCACCGCCATCAGCTGGGGCAGGCGGTCGGCGCCGGCCGCAGGGCCATGATCGTTGTAGTGGGAGATGAAGCCGCATACCGGAACGCGCGCATGTTCGTTCAACAGCGGCAGCACGGCGTCGAACACGGCGCCGCCCACGTTCTCGAAGTAGACGTCGATGCCGTCCGGGCAGGCTGCCGCCAGCAGCTGCGCAAATTGCGGATCTTTGCGGTCTATGCAGGCGTCGAAGCCCAGCTCTCCGCTCACATAGGCGCATTTGTCCGCGCCGCCCGCGATGCCCACCACGCGCGCGCCTTTGATCCTGGCGATCTGGCCGACCACCGCGCCGACGGCGCCGCTGGCCGCTGCCACCACCACGGTTTCTCCGGGCTTCGGCTGGCCGATGTTCAGCAGGCCGTGATAGGCCGTGAAGCCCGGCATGCCCAGCACGCTCAAAGCATGGGAAGGGTGGCTGCTGTCGCCCAGCGGCGTGAGGTCCGTGCCGTCCGACAGCGCGTAGTCCTGCCAGCCGCAATTCGCCAGCACCAGCTCGCCCTCGCGGAAGCGGGGATGGCGTGACGCCTCCACCCGGCTGACGGTGCCGCCCACCATCACTTCGCCAAGCGGCAAGGGCGGCGCATATGTCGTCTTGTGGTCCATGCGGCTCCGCATATACGGGTCCAGCGACAGGTAGACCGTGCGCAGCAGTAGCTGGCCATCGCCTGGCACGGGCACGGTGCTTTCCTCCATGCGGAAGTCAGCCGGGACAGGGGAGCCTTGCGGCCGGGTTGCCAGTACGATACGGCGGTTGCTGTGAGGGGTCTGGCACATGGTGTTCTCCTAGGTTGAATTAGACCGGTCGTCTAGTGCGTGGACAAATAAAAGGGATGCACATGGCATCCCGGCGCAAACAGTTCAAACAGCTTTCAGCAATGCGCGCGTGCCGGCCATGGCGTTCTCCAGCGGAGCGCGGCTGCGGCTGATTTTTTCCATCAGGCTGGCGCCCAGCCAGGTTTGATACAGCGTCATGGCCAGCGCGCCCGCGTCCTGCGCTACCGGCAGGGAACCGTCTGCCTGGCCTGCGGCGATGCAGGCTTCGAGCCGCTGCGTGATGCCGCGCGTGCCCTGGTCCAGCACCTTGCGCATGCTTTCGGAAAGGTCGGACACTTCCGCGCTGAGCTTCACAGCCAGGCATTTGGCGGCCGGGTCATCGCCGGCCTGGGCGGCGAGCCAGTATTCGAAGTAGCTCATCAGCCGCTGCGCCGCCGGGACGGGGCGCGCGAACATATCATCCAGTTGGGCAAGGTGGCTGGAGAAGTAGGAGCTCAACAGCGCTTCGCCAAAGGCCTCTTTCGATGCGAAGTAATGGTAGAACGATCCTTTCGGCACCTGCGCCGCTGCCAGCAGTTCCGTCAGCCCGACAGCAGTGAATCCCTTGCACAGTATCAGGGGCTTGGCCACATCGAGGATGTGCTGGCGGATGTCGGTGTCGGCGTTCATGCCTGCATTCTAACCTCAAATTAGACCGGTCGTCTATGGGCTCTATTTCGGGGGCAGGAAGGGCAGTATCATGGCAGCTGGTCATCGCCACTCAACCGCTCGGGAGAACCTTGTGCAAGCAGATCTGCTTTCAACGGTATTACTGCCGTTGTCGCTGGCAATCATCATGTTTTCGCTGGGGCTGGGCCTGACGCCCGCCGACTTCGGCCGCATCGTGCGCCAGCCACGCGCCCTGCTGATCGGCGTGCTGTGCCATTTCATCCTGCTGCCGCTGGTCTGCTTTGCGATGATCAAGGTGAGCGGCATGGCTGGCGTGTTTGCGGTCGGCTTCATGATCCTGGCGGCCTGCCCCACCGGCACCACCTCCAACCTGCTGACCTACCTGGCGCGTGGCGATGTGGCGTTGGCGCTGAGCTTTACGGCGGTGGCGAGCGTGCTCACCATCTTTACGCTGCCGCTGATCGTTTCCTTCTCGCTCGGCCACTTTGCCGGCGCGGCCCAGACCGTGCAGGCGCCGGCCGGGATGATGATGGGGCAGATCTTTATCATGCTGGGCTTGCCGGTCGCCCTTGGCATGTTCGTTCGGCATCAGTGGACGGCGCGCGCCTTGCGCATCGAACCGGTGGCGACGCGGATCGCAACCGTGCTCTTCATCGTTATCGTGGTGGCTGCAGTGCTCAAGAACTGGGCGGCGCTGCGCGACAATTTCAGCACACTGGCGCCGTTCGCCATTACGCTGAACCTGCTGATGCTGGCGGTCGGCTTCGGCATGGCCCGCCTTGCACGCTTGTCGCAGCGGCAGTCGGTCACACTCGGCATTGAGACCTCGGTGCAGAATGCCACGCTGGCGCTGGTCATCGCGAGCACCGTGCTGAAGCAGGACCAGATGGCGGTGCCCGGCGCGCTGTACGGCGTGCTGATGTATGCGGGTGGGCTGCTGTTTGCCTGGCTGATGAGGCGCCAGGCTGCAGGGGCGGTGGGGAATCCGGCTGCCGGAACGCCGCGCTAGCGGCGCCCGGACGATCAGCGCATCTTTTTCAGCATGGCTTCCGCCACGGCCTTGGCCGATTGCGGATTCTGGCCGGAGATCAGTTCGCGGTCTTCCACCACGTTCGCGCTCCATGGCTTCGCTTCCACGAAGCTGGCGCCGGCGGCCACCAGGCCGTCCTGCGGGAACAGCTTCATCTGGCCGCCGTTCAGGAAGCCCTTGGCCTGTTCTTCCTCTTCATTGGTGAAGGCGGTCATTTTGTAGCCTTTGTAAATCCACTGCGAAGGCTGCACGCGCTGGCCGGCTTCCAGCTTGGCCACATAGCCCTTTGCGTCCGGAATGGTGGACAGCAGCGCGATGGTGCCATGGCAGGTGAGGCCGGTGACTTTCTGGTGATCGTGGAAGTGGGTGAGCAGCGCGCCCAGGTCCTTGTCCTTCAGCAGATCCTGCATCGGGATATGGCCGCCCGGCACGAACACGGCATCAAACTTGTCGTAGCCGATTTTCTTTACTTCGGCCAGGCTGATTGCCGGCGAGCCGGAATTCGAGGTCAGCTTGAGTGTCGCCAGCAGCGCCTTGCTCTCCTGGCGCGCTTTTTCATTGCCGCCCCAGAAATTCACGTCATCCGATTTCTGGTCGGCGGACGGGGCCCGGCCGCTGGGCGTGGCGAACACCACGGTGTGGCCGGCCGCGATGAAGGTCTGCACCGGCTCCATCAGTTCGTTGAGGAAGAAGCCGGTTTCCATCACTTTCCCGTCCTTGAGGTCGAGCTTGTCCTGGTCGGACAGCACCACCAGCACATTACCGGCGTTAGCGAAACTTGCAGCGGCGGCCAGCAGGCCGGCCATGATGATCTTTTTCATTTGTTTCTCCTGAGTGAAGGGGCGATTGCCCGATGACTGAAGCGTATGCCACGCATGGTGTGCCGTAAATGCGCTGGCACGTACTTGATTTATTACATCAAGTAATGGTTTGCGCAGTATGATGGCGACGCCCATCTTCATTCACGTTCAGGAGGAAGCCGTATGAAGCATGCCAACGCCCTGGTGCATGGCCTGAAACAACGCCACGTTACGATGATCGCCCTGGGCGGCGTCATCGGCGCAGGGCTTTTTGTGGGCTCGGGGGCGCTGATCGCCACCGCCGGCCCGGCTGCCATCCTGTCCTATCTGATCGGCGGCGCCATCGTCATCCTGGTGATGTTCATGCTCGGTGAGATGGCGGCGAAAAACATCGACAGCGGCTCGTTCTCCACCTTTGCCAGCCAATACCTCGGCGAATGGGCGGGCTATTCGGTGGGCTGGCTGTACTGGTTCAAGTCGATGATCACGATCACCATCGAGGCCATCCTGCTGGGGGCGATCCTGCACGACTTCCTGCCCGGGCTGCCGGTCTGGGCCGGGGCCTTGCTCATGCTCGTGATCGTCATCTCCAGCAATCTCTACTCCGTGCGCTCTTTCGGCGAGGCCGAGTACTGGCTCTCGTTCGCAAAAATCAGTTCCATCCTGGTTTGCATGGTGCTGGGCATGTCGATTCTGTTAAACCTGCAGGACAGTGTTCCATCGCCCGGCCTGAGCAACCTGACCGCGCATGGCGGGTTCATGCCAAACGGGGTCCTGCCGGTGCTGGCAGGGGTGACGGTCGTAATCTTTTCGCTCGGTGGGAGTGAAATCGCGGCCGTGGCGGCCGGTGAATCGGAGAAGCCGCGCGAAAATGTCGTGAAGGCTATCCGCAGCGTGCTGTTCCGGGTCATGGTGTTTTACGTGGGATCGGTGTCCATCCTGATCCTGTGCCTGCCCTGGACCGATACCGTCAACCTGAAGTCGCCCTATGTCGCCTTGTTCAGCCTTGCCGGATACCCCTGGGCGGCGACGGCAATGAAGGTGGTGCTGTTCGTCTCCTTCATGTCGGTGATGAACTCCTTCCTGTTCTCGAATTCGCGGATGCTGTACTCCCTCAGCCAGCGCGGCTACGCGCCGGCGCTGTTTGGCCGTACTACCGCGCGCGGCGTTCCCCTGAATGCCCTGGCGCTCAGTTTTGTCGTGTGCGTGGCGATTCTGGCAGTGCACTACGCCAGCGGCGGCGATCTTTTCCTCACGCTGGCCAAGAGCAGCGGCGCCTTTATCATGACGGTATGGATTTTTATCATCCTGGCGCACGCGAAGATGCGCCAGGCGATGTCCGCGAAAAGCTGGCTCTATCCTTTCGGGAACGCTATTGCGCTGTTGACATTGGTCGCAGTACTGCTGTCGCAGGCCTTTAACCCGGACACGCGCTTCCAGTTCGTGTTCATGTGCGTCGTGACAGTGGCGTTCGTCGCCTCCTATTTCACCTTGCGCAAGCGGCCCGAGTTCGGCGCCTTGCGGGCTGGCACTGAGTGACCGTGCGCGCCGAGTGTAAGGAGAAACTGCATTACAATCGGGTACACGATGGAGGTTCCATGGCGACATTGACGGTCACCGCGCGCGGACAATTGACCTTGCGCAAGGAAGTGCTACAACATCTGGGAATCAAGCCCGGCGACAAGATCGAGCTCGACTTACTGCCGGACGCTAAGGGCTTGCTCCGGGCCGCCCAGCCCCAGGGAACGGTTGCTGGTTTCGTCGGCTTGTTGGCCGGACGAAGCCCAAAAGTAGCGACGCTGCAAGAGTTGGACGAAGCAATGGCACAGGGTTGGGCCGGGAAAAAATGAAAATTGCGGTCGATACCAACGTCCTGGTGCGGGCTGTGGTGCAGGATGACCCTGTCCAGGCACAGGCTGCGGCCCGGTCGGCGCAAACTTTGTAAATGCAGCCTGAACGAAAAACGCCGATCTTCGCAGATCGGCGTTTTCACTTTTTATTCTTGGTGGCCCGGGGCGGAATCGAACCACCGACACAAGGATTTTCAGTCCTCTGCTCTACCAACTGAGCTACCAGGCCAAGGAGCAGAATTATAGCAGATGGATTCCGAAATGCAAGGGCGACTTTGTGCGCCGCGCCGCCGGGGCGCGAAAGCTATAATGGGTGGATGAACAATCCCTCCGCTTCCTCCTCCCGCCACCACGTTCAGACGGCGGTGTGCATTGTCGGCGATGGCGCCATCGCCAAGACCACGGCGCTGGCCTTCGCCCAGGCCGGCCAGAGCGTGACCGTGCTGGCGCCGCCGGTGCCGCCGCAGCAGCGCAGCGACGATGCGAGCTGGGATGTGCGCGTCTTTGCCCTGAACCACACCGCATACCACCTGCTGTCGTCACTCAAGGTCTGGGGTGCGATGGACCAGGCGCGTATTGCGCCGGTGGATGCCATGGTGGTGGAGGGCGACGGCAAGAGTCCGGGCGGCCTGCATTTCGATGCCTATGGCGCCCATGCGAATACGCTGGCCTGGATCGTGGAGGACCGCAACCTGAACCAGGCCCTGGATGCCGCCCTGCGTTTCGCGCAGAACGTGCATATCGTGCACGGCCGCGCGGTGGCCCTGTCGGCCGGTGAAGACGTGGCGGCGGTGAAGCTGGATGACGGCAGCGAGATCAAGTCCTCGCTGATCGTGGGCGCGGACGGCGCCCAGAGCTGGGTACGCGGCCAGTGCGATATCGGCCTCGACTACCGCACCTATGGCCAGAAGGGCGTGGTCAGCAATTTCGAATGCGAGAAGCCGCACCATGGCGCCGCGCACCAGTGGTTCACCTGCGACCAGGGCATTGTGGCCCTGCTGCCGCTGCCGGGCAACCGGGTATCGCTGGTGTGGTCGGCGCCCGATATGCTGGCCGACACCCTGTGCAGCGAAGGCGCCGCGGCGCTGGCCGCGCGCCTGTCGGCCTTTGCTGCTGAAAAATTGGGCACGCTGACGCCGGTCCAGCCGGAACTGGTGCGCGCTTTCCCCTTGCGCATGCTGCGCCCCCATTCGCTGGTGGCGCCGCGCGTGGCGCTGGTGGGCGATGCGGCCCATGTGGTGCATCCGCTGGCGGGCCACGGCATGAACCTGGGTTTCAGCGATGTGCAGGACCTGGTGAAAGCCGTGGTGGAGCGCGAGGAACACCGCTCCATCGGCGACGAACGCGTGCTGGCCCGCTACAACCGCTCGCGCAAGGAAGAGGTGCTGCTGATGCAGGCCACCACCGACGGCCTGGAGCGCCTGTTCGGCACCGATTTCGAACCTTTGCGCGTGGTTCGCAATTTCGGGCTAAACTTGCTGGATAAGTTGCCGGTGGTAAAGCGCCGGCTCATAGCGCATGCCCTGGGCAAGCAATAATCGGAGAGAGTATGAGAAAGAGTAAGGCCGCGTTGTTGCTGGCATCGGCAATGTTAATGTCCTGTGCCGGCGCGGAAAATTCGGTGGAAGAGAATATCCGCAAAGCGGTGGAGCCCCGCCTCGGCGAGGGCGTCAAAATCGATTCCGTCAAAGCGACCCCCTATGCGGGGCTGTACGAAATCCGGGTGGGCGACGAAATCCGCTACACCGACAAAACCGGCAGCTACCTGATCGTCGGCCACGTCTTCAACCTGAAGACCAGCGAAGACCTCACCCAGGCGCGCATCGACGATATCAACAAGATCAAATTCTCCGACCTGCCGCTGGAACTGGCGCTGAAAACGGTGAAGGGCAATGGCAAGCGTGTGATCGCCGTGTTCGAAGATCCGAACTGCGGCTACTGCAAGCGCTTCCGCCAGCAGGCCCTGAAGGACGTGGACAATGTGACGGTGTACACCTTCATGTACAACATCCTGTCCCCGGACTCCAGCGTCAAATCCAAGAATATCTGGTGCTCGGCGGACCGCAACAAGGCCTGGGATGACTGGATGATCAGCGGTAAGGCGGCACCTGCCGCGCCGGCCAACTGCACCACGCCGAACGACCAGGTGCTGGCGCTGGGCCAGAAGCTGCGCGTCAATGGCACGCCCGCCATCTTCTTCGCCGACGGCAGCCGCATTCCCGGCGCCATTGACCTGAAGACGCTGGAATCCAAGTTTTCGTCGATTAAGCAGTAGCAGCAAAGCACTGACGGAGGCGGGCGCCCAGACCCGCCGCGTACCTGCGTGCCCGGTGCGGCACGCAGTTCTCCCTTCACGCAGCACGCCAGGACTGAGGAGTCTTCATGCTAACCCTGAATATCAATGGCCGCGACACCCAGGTCGATGCCGATCCAAGCACGCCTATCCTGTGGGCGCTGCGCGATAACCTGAACATGACCGGCACCAAATTCGGCTGCGGCGCTGCGCTGTGCGGCGCCTGCACCGTGCATCTGGGCGGCCAGCCTATCCGTTCCTGCATCACGCCGATTTCGGCGGCGGTCGGCCAGAAGATCACCACCATCGAAGCGATGGAAGCCGACCATGTGGGCAAGGCCGTGCAGGACGCATGGGTCAAGCACGATGTGCCGCAATGCGGCTACTGCCAGAGCGGGCAGGTGATGAGCGCCACCGCCCTGCTGAAAACGAACAAGGCGCCGACCGACGCCGATATCGACAGCGCAATGGCCGGCAATATCTGCCGCTGCGGCACCTACCAACGCATCCGCGCGGCCATCAAGGACGCGGCCAAAACCCTGGCGTAAGGAGAGCACCATGCGTAAAGAATGGTTGAAGGAGGGCGCTGAATTCAGCGACGCCGGCGTATCGCGGCGCAGTTTCATGAAGGTGGCGGGCGGCGGACTGGTACTGAGCTTCTTCGTTGCCGGCGGCGGACGTTTCGCCAAAGCGCAGGCGCCGCAGAAGCCGGTCTACGAACCGAATGCCTTCTTGCATATCGCGCCGGATAACACGGTGACGGTGCAGGTGAACCGCCTCGAATTCGGCCAGGGCGTGCATACCGCCCTGCCGATGATCATTGCCGAGGAACTTGACGCGGACTGGTCGCAGATCCGCAGCGAACTGGCGCCTGCCGCCGAGCAGTACAAGGATCCGGCCTTCGGCATTCAGATCACCGGCGGTTCCGGCAGCGTATCCCGTTCCTGGGTTCAGTACCGCGAGATTGGCGCCAAGGCGCGCGCCATGCTGGTGGCTGCTGCGGCCGAACAGTGGAAGGTACCGGCCAAGCAGGTCAAGGCATCGAAAGGCGTGCTGACAGGCCCGAACGGCCAGAAAGCAAGCTATGGCGAATTTGCAGCCGCCGCGGCCAGGCAGCCGGTGCCCGCCCATGTAGTGCTCAAAAATACCGAAGACTTCATCATCATCGGCAAGGCCACGCCGCGCCTCGACGCGCGCGCCAAATCCAACGGCAGCCAGCAGTTCGGCATGGATTTCAAGCCGGACGGCTGCGTGGTGGCTGTGCTGGCGCGGCCGCCCGTGTTTGGCGCGAAGGTGAAGAAGATGGACGCGGCGAAGGCGAAGAAAATGGCGGGCGTGATTGCCGTGCTGCCCGTTGCAACCGACCGTGGCGGCAACGGCGTGGCCGTCATCGCCAAGGGCTACTGGCAGGCGAAGCAGGCGCGCGATGCGCTGAAGATCGACTGGGACACCAGCGGCGTTGAGAAGGTGGACAGCGCGAAGCAGTTCGCCGAATACCGCAGGCTTGCCGCTACCCCAGGCACGGTGGCGCGCAAGGGCGACACGTCGAAGCTCGCAGGCGCCGCGAAGAAAATCTCCGCCGTCTACGAGTTCCCCTACCTGGCGCACGCGCCGATGGAACCGCTGAACTGCGTGGTGGACCTGAAGGCCGATTCCTGCACCGTCTGGGCTGGCAGCCAGTTCCAGACGGTCGACCAGGCCGCAGCAGCGCGTACCGCGGGCCTGAAGCCTGAGCAGGTCACCTTCAACACGATGATGGCGGGCGGCGGATTTGGCCGCCGCGCGGTGCCGACCTCGGACTACATCGTGGAAGCCGTCACTATTGCCAAGGCCTACAGGGCGGCGGGCAAGAGCGGCCCGGTGAAGCTGATCTGGAGCCGCGAGGATGATATCAAGGGCGGCTACTACCGCCCGGCCCACGTGCACCGCGCCGACATCGGTCTGGATGCCAAGGGCAACATCGTGGGCTGGGACCATGTCATCGTCGGCCAGTCCATCCTGACCGGCACAACGTTCGAGCCGATGGCGGTGAAGAACGGCATCGACGGCTCGATGGTCGAAGGCATGGGCGAACCGTACAAGGTGCCGATGAACCTGAGCGTGCATAACGCGAAGCTCAACGTGCCGGTGCTGTGGTGGCGCTCCGTGGGTTCCACCCACACGGCCTATGTGATGGAAACCCTGATCGATGAAGCGGCGAGCGCCGCAGGCGTGGACCCGGTGGAATACCGCCGCCAGCTGATCCCGGCCGACCACAAGCGCCATCATGCAGCACTGGACCTCGCAGTCGGCAAGTCCGGCTACGGCGTGAAGCCGCTGCCGCAGGGGCATGCCTGGGGCGTGGCCGTGCACGAATCCTTCGGCACGGTGGTGGCCTATGTGGTCACGGCCTCGGTGGAAAACGGCACGCCCAAGCTGCACACGGTGACTGCCGGCGTGCATTGCAACCAGGTGGTGAACCCAATGACCATCGAAGCGCAGGTGCAGGGCGCCGTGCTGATGGCGGTGGGCACCACGCTGCCGGGCGCCGCCATCACGCTCAAGGATGGTAAGGTTGAACAGTCCCAGCTCAGCGATTACACCGTGGCGCGCATACCGGACATGCCGCAGGTCGCAGTGCATACGGTGGCATCGACCGAGCCGCCGACCGGCATGGGCGAGCCAGGCTTCCCGCCGCTGGCGCCGGCCTATGCCAACGCCCTGTTCAAGGTGACCGGCAAGCGCCTGCGCAAGCTTCCGTTTGACCTGGCGAGTGCCTGAGATGGGCTCCCTGCGCCTCGTTGGCGTGCTGCTGGCTGCGGGCCGGGGGCGCCGCTTTGATGCGTCGGGGAGCTGCAACAAGCTGATGCAGGCGCTGCCTGCGGGCGGCACGGTGCTCGCTGCCAGCGCACAGCATCTGCTGGCGGCACTGCCGGAAGTGATTGCGGTGGTGCGGCCGGGGGACGAGGCAGCAGCAGCCGAACTGTCCGCGCTCGGCTGCCTCGTTACCGAGTGCGCCGATGCCGATATGGGCATGGGCTGTTCGCTGGTGCATGGCCTGCGCCAGTCAGGCTATGCGGATGGCTGGGTGGTGGCGCTGGGCGATATGCCCTATGTGCAGCCGGCCACCATCGCTGCACTGGCCCAGGCATTGGAAGAGGGCGCGGATATCGCCGCGCCCGCAAGTGAAGGAAAACGCGGCAATCCGGTGGCTTTCAGCCGCCGGCATTTGCCGCAGCTGCTGGCGCTGCATGGAGACGAAGGCGCGCGCAGCATCGTGAAACAGCACGAGGTGGTGGAAGTTCCCGTCCACGATCCCGGCATTTTCCGCGATATCGACAGTCCAGCTGATCTGCAATGAAAAAGAATACAAATAACTCCATTACCTACGCCATCGTTGGCAAAGACCTCGCGGCCCACCTGTTCGAGGTGACGCTCACCGTTGCGGCACCGGCGGCCGATAGCCAGGTGTTTGCGCTGCCCGCCTGGATTCCCGGCAGCTACATGATCCGCGAGTTCTCGCGCAATATCATCAGCATCCGCGCCGAAGCGGACGGCCAGCCGGTCGAGCTGACGAAACTGGACAAGCACTCCTGGCAGGCGGCGCCCGTCAAGGGCACGCTGACGGTGCGCTACGAAGTCTATGCCTGGGACCTGTCGGTGCGCGCCGCGCACCTGGACCAGACGCATGGTTTCTTCAACGGCACCAGCGTGTTCCTGCGCGCCCTCGGCCATGAGGATGCGCAGCATATCGTGGACATCCAGCGTCCGCCGCATGAAGCCGCGCGCAGCTGGCGCGTGGCCACCGCGCTGCCGGAGCTGAAGGCAAAACGCTACGGCTTCGGCACCTACGCTGCCGCCAATTACGATGAGCTGATCGACAGCCCGGTGGAGATGGGCGAGTTCGCGCTGGCCACCTTCAAGGCGCATGGCGTGCCGCACGATATCGTCATCACCGGCCGCGTGCCCAACCTCGACATGCCGCGCCTGTGCGCCGACCTGAAAGCCATCTGCGAAACCCAGATCGCCTTCTTCGAACCGAAAACGAAAAAGGCGCCGATGGAGCGCTACGTGTTCATGACGCTGGCCGTCGGCGACGGCTACGGCGGCCTGGAACACCGCGCCTCCACGGCGCTGATCTGCGCCCGCGCCGACCTGCCCAGCACCGCGGCGCCATCGAAGGAGCGCAGCGAAGGCTATATTCGCTTCCTCGGCCTGTGCAGCCACGAATACTTCCATACCTGGAATGTGAAGCGCATCAAGCCCGCCGTGTTCGCGCCTTACGACCTGCAGGTGGAGAACTACACACCGCTGCTCTGGCTGTTTGAAGGCTTTACCAGCTACTACGATGACCTGTTTCTGGTCCGCTCCGGCATGATCAGCGAAGCAGCCTACTACAAGATGCTGGGCAAGGGCATCGGCGGCGTGCTGCGCGGTGCGGGCCGCACCCGCCAGAGCGTGGCCGATTCCAGCTTCGATGCATGGGGCAAGTACTACCGGCAGGACGAGAACGCACCGAACGCCATCGTCAGCTACTACGCCAAGGGCTCGCTGATCGGCCTTGGCCTCGACCTGACCATCCGCGCCAGGACCGCAGGCAAGCGCTCGCTGGACGACATCATGCTCGCCTTATGGCAGCGTTATGGCCGCGACTTCTATACGAAGGGCCGCGGCGTCACGCCGCAGGAAGTGGAAGCGCTGTTCGACGAAGTGAGCGGCATGAAACTCAAGTCCTTCTTCGAGAAATACATCCGCGGCACGGAAGACGTGCCGCTGGCGAAGCTGCTGGCGCCATTCGGCGTGAAGTACAGCGACGAACGCAAGTCCACGAAGCCGAGCCTGGACGTGAACCTGGGCCGCGAGGGCGCCGACTGCAAGCTGTCCAGCCTGCACGAGGGCGGGGCGGCGCACCGTTCCGGCCTTTCCGCCGGCGACCTGCTGGTGGCAATCGATGGGCTGCGCGTGAGCGGCAATCCGGCCAATGTGGACACGCTGCTGGCGCGCTACAAGGTGGGCGATACGGTGGAAGTGCATGTTTTCCGCCGCGATGAACTGATGCGCTTCTCCGTGCTGCTGCAGGGCGACCGCGTGCCTGGCATCACACTCACGCTGGACACGGCCCGCAAGACAGGCGCGCTGCTGCGTCCGAGCGCTTAGACGGGAGGCCGGGCAGTCAAATGCGCTTGCTGGACGCTTACACGCTGTTCGTTATCACCACGCTGTTAGGCGGCGGCATGGCCATTGTGCTGTACGCTGCCCACCGCAACTATCCCCCCGAGGTGCGCGGTGTCGGCCACTGGGCGGCCGGCATGGCCGTGCTGTTCGTGGCTGCGCTGTTCTACGCGCTGATTGGTCCGCTGCCCGAATGGGTGGCGCTGCTGGCCTGCAATCTGCTGATCATCGGCGGCTCAGGCCTGACCATGGTGGGCACAGAAAAATTCTATGGCATGCGCAATAGCTGGCGTTTGTTCGCCACGGTCGAACTGCTGGCGGCGTGCGGCATGCTTTACTGGCTGCTCGCCGAGCCGAACTTCGGCGCCCGTGTGGTGCTCATGGGGCTGATGGCCACCGCCCTCGACGTGCGCCACCTGTATGTGGTGTGGCATGCTGGCGAGCGCACGCTTGCTACCCGCGTATTCGGCGGCATGATGGCAACGCAAACGCTGATGACCTTCATTCGCGCCATGCTCGCGCTGTATGGCGAAGTCGCCAGCACCGACCTGGCCAGCCCAGGCCCGTTCCAGAGTGCCTACCTGGTGGTCGGCAGCTTCGTCACCATCCTCACCACGCTGGCCTTCATCATGGTGGCCAACCAGCGCGTGCACCGTGTGCTGGAACGGCGCGCGGTCAGCGACCCGCTGACCGGGGTGCTGAACCGGCGTGGCTTTGCCGACGCCTACGCCAGGCAGCTGCCGCACATGCGGCGCGGCGAGCGCCAGATGGCGCTGCTCAGCATCGATCTGGACCGCTTCAAGGAAATCAACGATAACTACGGCCACGCGGTGGGAGACAAGGTGCTGGTGAATGCAGCGCAGCTCATCAGCTCCGCGCTGCGCGACAGCGACTTGCTGGCCCGGTTCGGCGGCGAGGAGTTCATTGTGCTGCTGCCCGAAACGGGACGTGAGCACGCAGTGTTGGTGGGCGAGCGCATCCTGGACATCCTGCGAGCGCCGCGCACCGACGGACTGCCCGCGTTCACGGCCAGCATCGGCGTAGCCTGCGAGCTGAATCCCACGGCGGAGATGGATGGTGTGCTGGGCAAGGCCGACAACGCCCTGTACCGCGCCAAGGCCGCAGGCCGCGACCGGCTCGAAGTCGACGCTTGAAGCTTAGCTGAACAGGCGGCGCAGCTCCGCGCCCGGATCTGCCGCACGCATGAAGGCTTCGCCTACCAGGAAGGAATGCACGTTCGCGTCGCGCATGCGTTTCACGTCGTCCGTGTTCAGGATGCCGGATTCGGTGATGACGAGGCGTTCCGGCGGAATGCGCGGCAGCAGCGACAGGGTAGTATCCAGCGACACATCGAAGGTGCGCAGGTTGCGGTTATTGATGCCGATCAGGCGGCTTTTCAGCTTGAGCGCCGCATCCAGTTCCGCGCCGTCGTGCGATTCGATCAGCACATCCATGCCCAGTTCGTGGGCGCAGGCTTCCATTTCGGCCATCAGGCCGTGGTCCAGCGCGGCCACGATCAGCAGGATGCAGTCGGCGCCCATCGCGCGCGCTTCATAGATCTGGCACATATCGACCATGAAGTCCTTGCGCAGCACCGGAATGGCGCAGGCGGCGCGCGCCAGCTGCAGGTATTCTGCAGCGCCCTGGAAGAACTGCTTATCGGTCAGCACGGACAGGCAGGCAGCGCCGCCGCCGGCATAGCTGGCGGCGATATCGGCCGGCCGGAAATCTTCGCGCAGCACGCCTTTCGATGGCGACGCCTTCTTCACTTCCGCAATCACGCCCGCCGCGCCGGCGGCGATATGCTTGCGCAGGTTCGCTTCAAAGCCGCGCAGGCCAGCGCGCAGTTCCTTGTCGCCCTCGACTTCGGAGCGCAGGCTGGCCACGCTGCGGTACTTCTTCGCCGCAGCCACTTCGTCGGCCTTCACGGCCAGGATTTTATTCAGGATGTCGGACATGTCAGTTACGGTCGGACAGCGCAAGGCGCGCGCCCAATGCAAGGAAGATGGAGCCGGTAATACGGTTCAGCCACAGGGCGACCAGCGGTTTGACCTTGAGCTTCGAGCTGGCGAAGGCAGTGAATACGGCCAGGCCGTTACACCACAAGGTACCGTTGAAGTTGAAGATGCAGCCCAGCACAATGAAGGCCAGCGCCTTGTTCGGCGCATCGGTGTCGATGAACTGCGGCACAAAGGCGAGGAAGAACAGCGCAACCTTCGGGTTCAGCACATTGGTCAGGAAGCCTTGCGCAAAAATGCGGCGGTAAGGCAGCGGCGCCGGCGACGGCGGGGCGCTGGCGTCATCCGGCGTGGCCTTGATGCGTGCGCGCAGCATCCCGATGCCGCACCAAACGATGTAGGCGGCGCCCACCCACTTCACCACATTGAAGGCGGTGGCGGAAGTGGCCAGCAGTGCGGACAGGCCGACAGCGGCGGCGAACACGTGCACCATGGTGCCGGCCGCAATGCCCATCGCGGCCGAGGAACCCGCGCGCCAGCCCTGCTGGGCGCTGCGCGTCATGATCAGCAGCGAATCCGGTCCCGGCATGATGTTCAGCAGCAGGCCGGAGATGATGAACAGCGTAAGGTCGTGAATACCCAGCATGGCCGTCTCCTCAGTTGCTGGCGCCGAGCGCCTGCGTCACCTGCACGAACTGCTCCAGTTTTGCCACGGCGGCGCCGGAGCTGATGGCCTGGCGCGCGCGCTGGATGCCGTCGGCGATGGATTTCGCCACGCCCGCCGCATACAGCGCGGTGCCCGCATTCAGCGCCACGATGTCGGTAGCGGCGCCCGGCGCGCCGTTCAGCGCCTCCAGCACCACGCGCTTCGAGTCGGCCGCATTCGCCACTTTCAGGTTGCGGCTGGCCGTCATCTGCAGGCCGAAGTCTTCCGGGTGGATTTCGTATTCGCGGATCTCGCCGTTCACCAGCTCGCCGACCATGGTGCCTGCACCCAGCGACACTTCATCCATATTGTCGCGGCCATAGACCACCATGGCGTGCTGCGCGCCCAGGCGCTGCAGCACGCGCACCTGGATGCCGACCAGATCCTGGTGGAACACGCCCATCAGGATATTCGGCGCACCGGCCGGATTGGTCAGCGGGCCGAGGATATTGAAGATGGAGCGCACGCCCAGTTCCTTGCGCACCGGCGCCACATGCTTCATGGCGGCGTGGTGGTTGGGGGCGAACATGAAGCCGATGCCGGTCTGCGCGATGGACTGCGCAATCTGTTCCGGCTTCAGGTTGATGTTGGCGCCCAGCGATTCGATCAGGTCCGCGCTGCCTGAGGAGGAAGACACGCTGCGCCCGCCATGCTTGGCCACGCGCGCGCCTGCCGCTGCCGCCACGAACATGGAGGCGGTGGAGATATTGAAGGTATGCGCGCCGTCGCCGCCCGTGCCCACGATATCGAGCAGGTTGGTGGTGTCGGCCATCGGCACCTTGGTCGAGAATTCGCGCATGACCTGTGCGGCCGCCGTGATCTCGCCGATGGTTTCCTTCTTGACGCGCAGGCCCATGGTCAGCGCCGCAACCATCACGGGCGACATCTCGCCGCTCATGATCTGGCGGAACAGGTGCAGCATCTCGTCGTGGAAAATCTCGCGGTGTTCGATGCAGCGCAGCAGGGCTTCCTGGTGGGTGATAGGCATGATCTGGGTTCCTTCCCTTAGCGTTCGAGGAAATTCTTCAACAGCGCGTGGCCGTGTTCGGACAGGATGGACTCGGGGTGGAACTGCACACCCTCGATGTCGTATTCCTTGTGCCGCACGCCCATGATTTCGCCGTCGTCGGTCCATGCGGTCACTTCCAGGCAGGAAGGCAGCGAGGAACGTTCGATTGCCAGAGAGTGGTAACGGATCACCGTAAAGGGGCTGGGCAGGTTCTTGAAGACGCCCACGCCCGTATGCGCGATCAGGGAAGTTTTGCCATGCATGACCTGCTTGGCGCGGATCACCTTGCCGCCGAAGGCTTCGCCAATGGCCTGGTGGCCGAGGCAGACGCCCAGGATAGGTTTCTTGCCCGCGAAGTGCTTCAGCACTTCCACGGAAATGCCTGCCTGCGCCGGCGCTTTCGGGCCAGGCGAGATGCAGATATGGTCGGGATTCAGCGCCTCGATTTCCGCAATCGTGATTTCGTCATTGCGGAAGGTGCGCACGTCTTCGCCCAGCTCGCCGAAGTACTGCACGATGTTGTAGGTGAAGGAGTCGTAGTTGTCGATCATCAGCAGCATTTCAGAACTCCCCATCCAGGCCATCTTGCACTTGCTCGGCAGCGCGCAGCACGGCGCGCGCCTTGTTCTCGGTTTCCTGCCATTCCATCTCGGCGATGGAATCGGCCACGATGCCGGCTGCGGCCTGCACGTAGAGCATGCCGTCCTTGATCACGCCGGTGCGGATCGCGATCGCCACGTCCATCTCGCCGCCGAAGGAGAGGTAGCCGCAGGCGCCGCCGTAGATGCCGCGCTTGGAGATTTCCAGTTCGTCGATCACTTCCATCGCGCGTACTTTCGGCGCGCCGGTCAGGGTGCCGGCCGGGAAGGTGGCGCGCAGCACGTCGAGGTTGGACATGCCGGACTTCAGCTTGCCCTCCACATTCGACACGATGTGCTGCACATGCGAGTATTTCTCGATGATCATCTGGTCGGTAACCTTCACGCTGCCGATTTCTGAGATGCGGCCCAGGTCATTGCGCGCCAGGTCGATCAGCATCACGTGTTCCGCGATTTCCTTCGGATCGTTCAGCAGTTCCTTCGCCAGCTCCGCATCGCGTTCCGGCGTTGCGCCGCGCGGGCGGGTGCCGGCGATAGGGCGCAGCGTCACTTTCTTGTCGCCGTCCGGCAGGGTTTCGTTGCGCACCAAAATCTCCGGCGATGCGCCAACAATCTGCATATCGCCGAAGTTGTAGAAGTACATATACGGCGAAGGGTTCAGCGAACGCAGCGCGCGGTACAGGGTCAGCGGCGAATCCACATAAGGCTTGCGGATGCGCTGGCCGATCTGCACCTGCATCAGGTCACCGGCCATCACATACTCGTGGGCCCTGGCTACTGCCGCCAGATAATCTTCTTTCTTGAAATCGCGGATGATTTCGGTGCGCACGGAAGAAGAAGTCACCGGCGCATCGACGCCGCGGCGCAGCAGCGCACGCAGGTCTTTCAGGCGCTGGCGCGCTTTGGAGAAGGACTCCGGCTGCGCCGTGTCGGCATACACAATCAGGTACAGCTTGCCGGACAGGTTGTCGATCACCGCCAGCTCTTCCGTCACCATCAGCTGGATATCGGGCAGGCCCAGATCGTCCTTGGGCTGCGAGTTCGCCAGCTTCTTCTCGATATGGCGCACCGTGTCGTAGCCGAAGTAGCCTGCCAGGCCGCCGCAGAAACGCGGCATGCCGGGGCGCAGCGCCACTTTGAAGCGCGCCTGATACTGCTCGATGAATTCCAGCGGATTGCCCTCGTGCGTCTCGATCACTTCGCCGTTCTTCACGATCTCGGTACGGCTGCCGAAGGTGCGCAGCACGGTGCTGGCAGGCAGGCCGATGAAGGAGTAGCGGCCGAAACGTTCGCCGCCCACCACCGACTCCAGCAGAAAGGTGTTCTTGCCGGTGTTCTGGGTCTGGGCCAGTTTCAGGTAAAGCGTGAGGGGCGTTTCGAGATCGGCAAAAGCTTCCGCGATCAGGGGAATACGGTTGTAGCCTTGCTGCGCGAGGGATTTGAATTCGAGTTCGGTCATGCTTCTCTCCATTCCGCCAGTGTCGATGTGGTGGTGGCGGTGAGCTTACAAAAAACCTGCCGGGGAGATGTATAGACGAGCTCCGGCGGCAGCAATCAGAAAGGGTTATTTAGCCCAGGATTGCCAGCGTCGCCATAGCCAGGCCTCAATCGAGCCCTGGTGAGTGACATTGTGTCTTTTGTTGAGAAACATGGTTAGTGGTTGTGCAAGCCAATCAGGTTTGCCGCGTGGAGCAGCGTGTCAACTATACCATCGGAATCCGTTTCGTGTATAGACTCGCCGTGGTTGTACCCATACGGCACCGTCAGCACCGGGCAGCCAGCCGCGCGCGCGGCCGCCGCGTCATTCGAGGAGTCGCCGATGGCCACCACCTGCGCCGGGGCCAGGCCGAAGTCTTCGCACACCGTCAGCAGCGGTAGGGGATCTGGTTTTTTCCTTGGCAGCGAATCGCCGCCGTAGATCACCTCGAAGAAGTGGTCCAGGCCCTTCAGCTTCAGGAGCGGCAGGGCGAAAGCGATCGGCTTGTTGGTCACGCAGGCCAGGCGCAGGCCGGCGTCCTTCAGCGCCTGCAGGCCGGCCGCTACATCGGGATAGTGCACGCTGTGCAGGCCGTTGATGCTCTGGTAGTGGCGTTGGTAGGCATCCATCGCCTTCGGGAAGTGGACTTCGATCTGGTCCTGCGGATGGTCCAGCGCGAGCACGCTGCGGATCAGGTTCTCCGAGCCTTTGCCGACCATCACGCGGATCTGGTCCGTGCTGATGGGCGGCAGCGACAGCTCGCTGCGCATATTGTTGATGGCGACGTGGAAGTCCGGCATCGTGTCCAGCATGGTGCCGTCGAGGTCAATGATGGCGGCCCGTACGCCGCGCAGTGGGTGGGCCGCCGGCATGCTTACACCGTTGCCAGCTGGGTGCGCATCGCGTCGATCACAGCCTTGTAGTCAGGCTGGCCGAAGATCGCGGAGCCGGCCACGAAGGTGTCGGCGCCTGCTTTCGCGGCAGCGGCGATATTGTCGATCTTGATGCCGCCATCCACTTCCAGCAGGATATCGCGGCCGGATTCGTCGATCAGGCGGCGCGCTTCCGCGATTTTCTTCAGCGCCTGCGGAATGAAGGACTGGCCGCCGAAGCCGGGATTTACCGACATGATGAGGATCATGTCGATCTTGTCCATCACATGCTCCAGGTAGCTCAGCGGCGTGGCCGGGTTGAACACCAGGCCGGCCTTGCAGCCGTGGTCGCGGATCAGTTGCAGCGAGCGGTCGATATGGTCCGAGGCTTCCGGGTGGAAGGTGATGATGTTCGCGCCCGCTTTCGCGAAGTCCGGAATGATGCGGTCCACCGGCTTCACCATCAGGTGCACGTCGATCGGCACCTGCACATGCGGACGGATGGCCTGGCATACCAGCGGGCCGATGGTCAGGTTCGGCACGTAGTGGTTGTCCATCACGTCGAAGTGAATGATGTCGGCGCCGGCGGTGACGACATTGCGCACTTCTTCACCCAGGCGGGCGAAGTCGGCGGACAGGATGCTGGGAGCGATACGGAAAGTAGTCATGGTCGGAAGGGGCTGCATAAAAAAGATGCGCTATTTTACGCGCACCTTGTGCGCGCGTCAGAATTGGCCCGGAATGCTAAACTGCCAATGCTTATTGAATACTAAGGAAAGTCGATGTCCCGATACGAGTTCACTGTGTCCGTGCGCACGCAGTATCTGCCTGAACAGTCAGACCCGGAACGCACCAATTACGTGTTCACCTACTCGATCACGATCAAGAACACGGGCACGGTCGCCGCGCAGCTGATCTCGCGCCACTGGGTGATTGTAGACGCGAACAATCACAAGGAAGAGGTGCGCGGCCTCGGCGTGGTGGGCCACCAGCCGCTGCTGCAGCCGGGCGAACAGTTCGAATACACCAGCGGCACGGCGCTGCAGACGCCGCAGGGTTCCATGGTCGGCGAATACTTCTGTGTAGCGGAGGACGGCCATCAGTTTGAAGCGAAGATCCCCGAATTCGTGCTCTCGCTGCCGCGCACGCTACACTGAGCGCATGAGTTGAGTCACTCAGTCGGCGCTGTCTTTCTGTTTCGGCGGTGTTTTTTTCTTGCCCGGCATCGTCCACCAGACGATGAACACCAGCAGGAACAGCGCGACCAGCACTTCCAGCATCAGATACCACATAGACAGCTCCCATGTTATTTGCACGCCGTAGTTTACCTGTCGCCGCCGCTTCCGTCATCGCGCTCGCGCTGAGCGCCTGCGGCACCCAGCAGCCGGCGCCGCCCGTCCACGCTCCAGCGCCGGTGAAGCCTGCGCCGCAGCCGTTGCCACCGCCGCCAGTGCCGCCAGCGCCGCAGCCAGTGCCGCAGCCCGCGCCGCCGCCAAAAACGGAATACCTGCCGGCCCCGTTCAGCGCCTTGCCCGGCTGGGAAGTGGACGATGTGCGTGCCGCCTGGCCCGCATTCGAGGCCTCCTGCCGCGTACTGGTCAAGCGCAGCGACTGGCAGCCCGCCTGCAGCGCGGCGGCCGCCGTCAACGCGGCCGACAGCGGCGCGGTCCGCCAGTATTTCGAAACCTGGTTCCAGCCGCACCAGATCATCGCGCCGGACGGTTCCGGTTCGGGCCTGATCACGGGTTACTACGAACCGCTGCTGTATGGCTCGCGCCAGAAAAAAGGCGCCTACCAGACGCCGCTCTATAAAGTCCCGGACGACCTGCTGACCATCGACCTGGGCAGTGTCTATCCCGAACTGAAGGGCAAGCGCTTCCGCGGCCGCCTGCAGGGCAAGCGCGTCATCCCGTACAATAGCCGCGCTGAAATCGCGAACGCCAGCTTCAAGGGTAAGGAGCTGCTGTGGGTGAACGACCCGGTCGAAGCCTTCTTCCTCGAAGTGCAGGGCTCGGGCCGCGTGCAGCTGGATACCGGCGAAACCGTACGCGTGGCCTACGCGGACCAGAATGGGCATCCCTACAAGGCCATCGGGCGCTGGCTGATCGACCAGGGCGAGCTGGCGCCGGAACAGGCCAGCGCGCAAGGCATCAAGGCCTGGATCGCCGCCAACCCTTCGCGCATGCAGGAACTGTTCAATGCGAACGCCAGCTATATCTTCTTCCGCGAAGAGAAGCTGCCCGATCCTTCAGTCGGCCCGAAAGGCTCGCTGGGCGTGCCGCTGACCGGGGGACGCTCCGCAGCGGTCGATCCGTCCCAGGTCGTGCTGGGCGCACCGATCTACCTGTCCACCACGCAGCCGGCCAGCGATGTGCCGCTGCAGCGCCTGCTGATGGCGCAGGACACGGGCGGCGCCATCAAGGGCGCCATCCGGGTCGATTTCTTCTTCGGGTTCGGAACGGAAGCGATGGAGAATGCCGGCCGCATGAAGCAGCGCGGCCAGGTGTGGGTGCTGTTGCCGAAAGCGCAGCCTTAGCGCAGCACCAGTACCGGAAGGTGTGTATGGGCCAGCACCTTCTGCGTTTCACTGCCGAGGAACAGCTTGTTCAGGCCCTTGCGGCCATGCGAGGCCATCAGGATCAGGTCGCAGTTGTGCTTCTCCGCCACCGACACGATTTCTTCATACGGGCTGTGCGAGGTCGACAGGATCGTTTCGCAGGGAACGCCGGCAGCGGCAGCGGCTGCGGACACCTTGTCCAGGTTGCCGCGCGCGGCGGCGTTGATCTGGTTCTCGAAAACCTGCGTGTCGGGCACGATGCCGCCATCGGCCAGCGGCACGAAAGGGAAGGGCTGCGCAACGGACAGCACGATCAGGCGCGCGCCGTGCAGCTGTGCCAGCCGCAGCGCGGTACTGCTTGCCTTCTCGGACTGTGGCGAGCCATCGGTGGGAAACAGAATGTTCGTAAACATGGCGCATCCCCTTGCAAAGTTGGCAATGCCCCAGTGTAGAACGGCTACATGTTCAGGAGCGCACGCTTCGGATCTGTTTGGACATCATCATGCCCGCCAGCAGGGCAAGGCCGCCCACTGAAACGCAGGCCAGCGCGGTGCGCGTGCTGGAATGGCTCGCGATATAGCCGGTAGTGAGGGCGCCCAGCGGCGCAATTGCCGTGGTCAGGAAGCGCGTGGTGGAGATCATGCGGCCCATCATGGCGTCCGGCGTCACCTTCTGGCGCAGCGCCACATAGGGCACGAAGAACAGCAGCACGCCGCAGTCGAACAGGAAGGTCAGGCTCGCATAGGCGAAGAAGGTTGCGGTAGCGCTGCCGAACAATTTTGCTGGCAGCAGCGCCATCAGGATGAACACTGCGCAGCTCATCACGGTGCCGATCAGGATGGTCACGCCCGGGCCATAGTTGCGGTCCAGCGGACGCATGATGATGGCGCTGAACATCACGCCCAGGCCGCCCAGAATCTGCGCGGCACCCAGCTGGCCTGCGGTCATGCCCAGGTCGCGCGTTGCGAAAATCACGGCCATCGCCGCGTAGCCGAAATAGATCAGGTGCCAGAAACCGGCGCAGGTCACCAGCACGCAGAGCAGGCGCTGGGTAAAGATGAAGCGGAAACCGTCCGCGATGTCAGCCAGCGGATGCTTGTCGGTCGGTTCCGGCGCAGGTTCCTCCAGCTTCACGCGGCGCATGAGCAGTAGGGAGAATACATAGCCCGCCGCATTGATAATGAGGGCAATCGGCGCCGACAGCCACTGGATCAGCAGTCCCGCGAGGCCGGGCGCGGTCAGCTTGACGACGGAATCGCTGGTGGCAAAGCGCGACTGCGCCTCCACCATATTGCCGCGCCCGACCAGCAAGTTCAGCAGCACCTGTTCGGCGCCGCCGCCCACAATGGCGCAGGTACCCTGCAAGGCAGCCAGCGCATACAGCCAGGGCATGCTCAGGATGCCCATCCAGTAAGCCAGCGGAATCACCAGCAGCGCGGCTGCCTGCACCAGCTTACTGGCCAGCAGGATGGGCAGCTTGTAGTGACGGTCCAGCCAGACGCCGGCCGGCAATGCGAATACGGCGAAGGGAATGGCCGAACAGGCGGTGAGAATGCCCATCTGGGCCGGCGTGGCGTGCAGGATCAGCACCGCGCAGAGCGGCAGGGCAAGGGTGCCAACGACGTTGCCCACCTGGGCCATCACGCCGCTGGCCCAGTAATTCCTGAAATCCCGGCTTTTCAGCAGGTTGTCCTGCGAAAGCCAGGCGGAAAAGCGGGTGCGGAAAACGGTAAGCATGAATGCCAAATCATAGCAGCCGCCTGCCTGAGCGGCTACAATCGCCGGATATCTTTCCCCCTTGAGGAGACACTAATGCAATACCAGGAACTGATTGTGGAAGTCCATGGCCGTGTGGCGCTGATCCGCCTGCACCGTCCCAAGTCGCTGAATTCGCTGAACGACAGCATGATGAATGAGCTGGGCGAAGCCTTCGCCGTGTTCGACAAGGACCCGAACATTGGCTGTATCGTGCTGACCGGCAGCGAGAAAGCCTTCGCTGCGGGAGCCGACATCGCCGCCATGGCCGACTACACCTATCAGGACACCTACCGCGACAACTACATCACCCGCAACTGGGAGCACATCCTCAAGGTGCGCAAACCGGTGATCGGCGCCGTGGCCGGCTACGCGCTGGGCGGTGGCTGCGAGCTGGCCATGATGTGTGATTTCCTGATTGCCGCTGACAGCGCCAAGTTCGGCCAGCCGGAAATCAAGGTCGGCGTGCTGCCGGGCGCCGGCGGCACCCAGCGCCTGCCGCGCGCCATCGGCAAAGCCAAAGCCATGGACCTGCTGCTGACGGCCCGCAATATCGACGCCGCCGAGGCGGAGCGCATCGGCCTCGTGTCGCGCGTGGTCCCGGCTGACAAGCTGATTGAAGAGGCGCTGGCCGCGGCCACGCAGATCGCATCGATGTCGCTGTCCGTCGCCATGCAGATCAAGGACTCGGTGAACCGCGCCTTCGAAACCACGCTGACGGAAGGCATCAATTACGAGCGCCGCCTGTTCCAGGCCGCTTTCGGCACCCCGGCCCAGCGCGAGGGCATGCACGCCTTCCTCGAAAAAAGACCCGCAAATTTTGAGGGTCTTTGAAAAGTGACCCTTGACGAGATTCTGGGGACGCCCCATAATCTCGTTTCTCTGCTTCACGAACACAACGCTTCGTGACCTACAACAGGACAGGCAGGATCTTTAAAAATTAACAGTCGATAAGTGTGGGCGTTTGAAGAAGTGCACGAGGTTTAGGCCTCGATGCTCAAATTATTTAAACGCTCACAAAGAAATATTGTAAGTCAGTATTTTGAGTGAGCGACCAAGTCAGAAATGACTTTAAACAGAGATTGAACTGAAGAGTTTGATCCTGGCTCAGATTGAACGCTGGCGGCATGCTTTACACATGCAAGT